>Ga0123355_10017886_pt1 | contig 11219 bp, 6 predicted proteins | sample TergutEmb28metaG_3_FD_89872 | JGI IMG/M metagenome (GOLD analysis project Ga0123355, IMG submission 89872) | Embiratermes neotenicus P1 segment gut microbial communities from Petit-Saut dam, French Guiana - Emb289 P1 | ecosystem: Host-associated > Arthropoda: Insects > Digestive system > Gut ...
ATTGGTCCATCTCGTATCGACAGGGTTTCGAAGAATTGATTTCCCGCCTAGACACGTGCATCAACAGAGAAGGTGACTACATGAAAAAATCGTGAATGAAGTAAGTAATAATTGTAGAAAGAGTCATCTTATTAAGTGAAGTATTTTGGTGGCAAAAAAATAGGGAACCTTACTTTCTGAAACACCTATGTACATTGTATACCTACAAAATACGCGCGTTTGTTAATGGAAAATCTACTGGCATTCAAAAAGTATTAGGTAAGATTTACTAATACATGTCAGAGAAGTAAATTTCTAAATTTAAATTATTTGTTAACACATTTCTCAGTTGTGGCAGATATGGCATACACTGTAATAATTACTAACAGCAGACAAAATAACATAAACGATTCCGAATATTGTCTTTTCGCGTACTCCAGTACGAAGAATGGCAACAGGTGTTTTCTCCTTAACACACAAACTGCATTCAAGGTCTTCTCCTTTTCTGGCAATGTTTTGTGGTTTAGTGCAAGTAGTTAATTTAAAACAAAAGCTACAGAAAATCAGATCAAGGTTAGTGCGTAATTTATTGCATTTAGAACTCGGGCAAGGAAATTGTGTGACTGTGATCAATAATGAAGGTGTTACACAACAGCAACAACAACCAACAGCACTTGTTGTTGGGCTGGAGTACTTTGCTGATCAGGAATTACACCTTACCCAAGTTTTGAAGCAAGATGTAATAATAATAATAATAATAATGTATGTTTATGGTTCCGTGCATCGCTGATCTATATTAATAATTGTCCAACGAGACGCAACACAAAGCAGTCTATTTATTATTCTGCAAGTTCACTCTACATGTTTCAGGTGTCAACCACACCCATCACCAGGAGTACACGAAACTGTAACTACAGCCTCCGCTACTGGTCATACTGGCCATACCTCCCTCCAACGTGGCCAAGCTAGCTTGGCCACGTTGGAGGGAGGTAGCTGCACAAACAATATGATCAGTACCGGAGGCTGTAGTTACAGTTTTGTGTACTCCTCATGATGGTTGTAGTTGACACCCGAAACATGTAGAGTGAACTTGCAGAATAATAAATAGACTGCTTTGTGTTGCGTCTCGTTGGACAATTATTCATATAGATCAGCGATGCACGAAACAATAAACATACATTATTACTACTTCAACTACTAACAAACAAATGCACCTATATAACTTTCACTTAAAACACTTAAAACCATTCCGACATGTTTCTATCTTTTCAGATCATCATCAGGCAGTTTCGTCGTTCCTTGCTAAAGTTATTACATATTCACGATTTAGTTCGTTTTTGTAAACAAGGTGTTGTGGCAGCATATCTCTAAATAAATTACACTTGTTGAGTATAATGTCAAAATAGCTATTTGAGCAAATGCATAATTAGTGATTATTGGTATTACAAATAGTTAGGCTGTATGGATTGTGGGCAGTTTTGCTTACCGTGTTGTGTAGGAATCTGTTGTAGAGAGTGTAGTTGGCTAGGTGTGCGTCGTGTGCTACGTAGTGAGGGACTGGTTACGGGTTGCACGGGAGGACGCCTGTTGCACAAAGACAATGAACCAATTAGACCCGTAAAAATAAAACGAACTCGCAAATACAACAGGCATCCTACACAACACGGTAAGCAAAACTGCCCACAATCCATACAGCCTAACTATTTGTAATACCTATAATCAGTAATTATGCATTTGCTCAAATAGCTATTTTGACATTATACTCAAGAAGTATAATTTATTTACAGATATGCTGCCACAACACCTTGTTTACAAAAACGAACTAAATCGTGAATATGTAATAACTTTAGCAAGGAACGACGAAACTCCCTGAAGATGATGTGAAAAGATAGAAACATGTCGGAGTGGTTTTAAGTGTTTTAAAGTGCTTTAAGTGAAAGTTATATATGTGGATTTATTGGTTAATAGTTGAAGTGATTTTACGTAATGCACGGTGCAACGATGAGATTCTTACATTATTATTATTATTATTATTATTATTACATCTTGCTTCAAAACTTGGGTAAGGTGTAATTCTCCTGATCAGCAAAGTACTTCAGCCCAACAACAAGTGCTGTTTGTTGTTGTTGCTGTTGTGTAACACCTTCATAATTGCCAAGCTAGCTTGGTCACGTTGGAGGGAGATAGCTGCACAAAAAATATGACCAGTACCGGAGGCTGTAGTTACAGTTTCGTGTACTCCTCATGATGGGTGTGGTTGACACCCGAAACATGTAGAGTGAACTTGCAGAATAATAAATTGACTGCTTTGTGTTGCATCTCGTTGGAAAATTAATAATAATAATAATAATAATAATAAATGTGCTAATGTCACTGTTAAGGTTGCACGTATCGTGTTGCAATGATTTATTAGTGATTGTCGCCACACTAAAACATATTGATGAAGCTCCTTGTAATTTTTGCGTCTGCCTCAAACACACCATCATTTTTCTTGCGGATACCTAAAGTTTAATCCCAGGAATCCTGAAGTACAATATACATTGTGGCAGACTATAAATACATCCACTAAAATTGTTGCAAGTATTGAAAATATTGTCGGTTCATCCACCGAAAATGCAAACTCTACTAACATATACTTTTAATAATGATTAACAATAGAGTTTTAAAATACTTAATAACTATAAGAATGTACGTTATGTATATTCTCGGGTTGAAAATCATTTGTTCTGACTTAGGTATGCTAAAACGTTGAATAATCCAGATTTTCAAAACGCATCATAATCTCTCCCACTGTAATACACTAATATTTTCCTTGATTCTCTTACCCATTTTACATCATATAGCTACTCTTCAGTAGTTTATGGAACAGCAAACATCTACTCAATTCATAGCACTAAGTGAATCACTACTGTACCCATTTCGTTAAGACGAAAGACTCCTCGATGTGCTGATCCCGCTGGCCACAGAGATGGCGTCTCAGCGTGGTGAAAGATGCTTATATAACCCACCCAAGGCGAATGGTAATGTGGCAAGCGGCAGAACCAATAGCAATAGAAGACATAACACTCAATGTACATAAACCACAGATTAGTAGGAGACATACTCTATACAGTCACTTCTAGACTACCTACCCTGAAAAGGCATTGCGCTGGATAAATGTGCCATTTACACACATCATTGCTCATGATAATTTTGTTGTTTGGTTAAGAGGAAACTTAAGCGAACGATTGTGAATCCGGGTTGTAAAAAGCTATTTTCATACTACAAAACAAGAAAACTGCTCCTTTAGTAAAATTAATTTAACTTGCGGGAATTATCTATATCTAAAGAGTGTGTGCGTTATAAAGAGTTCTGTTTACAGAAGTTCACCGTAATTAGGACGGTATAGACGTATCTATTGTAACGGAAAACGGATAGAGGGTAGAATTGGTAATGTCCGTGAGAAACAAACTGAACTTACTTCTGTAGGAAAGTTGCACACCGTAAACTTTTTAAAAAATTTAAATCGATTTATGTTCTTATGAAACTGTATAACAACTGTGGTATTCCCAACCCAAACATTAAATTTGAAACTCAGACCGCGTGTATTTACCCCCGTTTACAAACTGTAATTGGAAATTATGAAAACTCCCTCTACATGTGGCCGTCTTTCATAATAACGAATTTAATTTTTACTAACTGGCAGCCATGACCGAATAGGGCTAATGGTTCTGTTGCCTTACCTACCGACTGTACTTCCAAACTAGCCCTTGTGCTTATAAACAGGGACGGGGCTTTCACGGGCAATTTTGACCTCCACATCACTGATGTAAATATGAATAAAATGTGCTTCAAGTGAGACCTATGGAATCCAGGGGCGTAATTCAGGTGGTGATTCCTGGACAGGAGTGTCTTGTCAAGTGAGGTAGGTATCACAGGAAGAGTGATACGCTTTCAGAGAGAAACAGGCCATCTTGACTGATACTTAGGTTAATTATCCTTATGACAACAGGGTGGAATTAAAATTTTAGCGCATGCTTTATGAGAGACATAAATATTACCTACACAGAAAAATACACAATTAAGAAATCAACGGAATTTTCTGGACAATGAAACTGAGATAATGCAACATGTCTTAAAATTGTGGTAAATTTCCCTGGCGCCTAAGTTATAAAATGAATTTCTAGGGGTGCTTTTTTATGTGCGTACTAAACGTAATAGGCTGTGCTGTCTACAAGAAAACTGGTTGATTTTTATTGACTAAATTATACAGCATTTAAAAATACTGGGAGACGTTCAAGAATATACAGAGTGGCGCAAAAAGAACGATTGTTTTTGAAATGGGTAGTAGTATACCTGGGATTTCTTTCTTTGGGGTTACCTCAAATCAAAAGTCTACGTTCGGAAACCTCGTATAGTCGACGATCTGAAAGTTTCCATTCGCGAAGAAATTGCAACTGTGCCACAAGAAAAGTTAGTAAATGTGATGCAGAACTTTGAGGAGAGGCTCCGGACGTGTGTACGGCAAGAACGACGCCATCATTCCGATATAATTTTCCGTAATTGAGTAATCAATGTAAGTAATCAAAACTGCATTTATTACAGGTTGTTTTGGTGTTAACATAATTTTTTTATATTGAAAATAAAAAAGTTACAATTATTCGAAAAAAAATGCGTTCTTTTTGCGTCACTGTGTACTTTGAACAAGATATCATGGCCTGGCACAACGCATTAGGGACCGAGAAACAGAACGGAATATCTTAAAATGATCTACAATTTGGCCGAAATTCGAAGACAGCCTTTCCAAATTACAAATATAAAGGTTTTGGTGTTCTCGAAACCTGCTAATTTCGAAAATCTTTCGAAACCTGACAACCAAACCTTCCTTGCAATTCAGTTGTATCCACTTATAATCTTTCAGTCTGACGCGGTATAATCTTAGCTACTGACACAACAGGGTGATAATTCGGACGACTGGCGTCACCAGCGTGAAGACAAAATCATGAAGTGCAGCTGTTTTATTGTAGGTGCTCAATGAAGTACCAGCCAGGAAGCCTTAAGAAAGAGAGGAGATACAAACTCTACGTATTAGTAATCTTGGCACTAGTCTGAAGTAAGTTGTCAGCTTCACGCTCCTGCTGTTTTACTGCCTGGTAATAAGCCACGTTTTCCATTGTATAGGAGGCTGGGTGGTGTCGAGAACTGTACTGAGAGCAGTGGCAAAGAAACTTTCCTGTCACTGCTGGGAACCGAACCAGGTTTTCCAGCCTGTAGCATCAACTTAATCAAGTACACTACCCCGCTACAAAAATATATAATACGATATTTGAAAATACAGAAAATTTAAGACATTTTGGTATCAAAATTAGTTTCACGAAATGAAAAGCTCACAAAATCAAGGCAATGGTAACTACTATTGATGTCACAACTTTGTCTTCATTTTCTGTTGAAGTATTAGAGTTTAACTGAACAGTACTGCAGTTTTAACGGTGGTGTTATATTATACCGAAATTAGGACATAATTGTGGGGAGACGACACAACACCGGGGATTTGAGAGCAGGGTGTTGGGCTGCATGTTTTGTTCTAAGCTGCAGAAAGTAACAGGATGGAGAAAACTGCATAATACATAATTGCATACCTTGTACACTGCAGCCACTATGAATAGGGTATTCAAATGAAGAAGGCAAGGGGCACACGTGTGAAAATTCAAGATTCACAGGCAACATTTTAACCAGAACTTTTGAAAGATTTCACTTGGGAGACCTAGAGGTCGATATTGTTGAAAACGATTTGAGGTAAAGTTGTGGGCTGAATTAAACTGATCTGGATTTGGGCTGGATTAAACTGGCTCCATTTAGAAACAAAAGGCCTGGTTCTGTTATCAAGATAAATACGTTTACATTTCCCATAGAACGCGGGAATTGTATTCACAAGTAGTGTTAATCTTTGTTTTTGATTATTGACTCTACTGTCCTACATTACTTTTTTTTTGTGGCACTGCGGCCCAACTCGGGCTATGACCTCCTCATTTGTGAGATTTATAGGTCACACACAACGACGTACCACAGTCGGTAGGACTTCCCTGTACGAGTGATCAACTCCTCGCAGAGACCTCTACCAGACAATACACAACACTCACAACAGACAGACATCAATGCCTCTGGAAGGATTCGAACCCACAATCTCAGCAGGAGATCGGTAGCAGACCTACGCCTTAGACGGCGCTGCCTCTGGGACCGGCTTGTCCTACCCTATACTGAGGATAATTTGTCCTTTAATTTAAAAATAGCTGTAAATGCAGCTTACTATAACTGATTAATTACGAGGGTAGTTGTCCCCCGCTGAAAAAAATAAGGTAAAAGCAGTGTTGTCCCTTTGCCCAAACACCAGAATAAGAAGACATAGGAGAAGCGTGGCGATACAGCTCCATACATCCGAGATCACTTTGTTGGAGAGAGGAGACCTGCAAATGTCGAAGCTCTGGAAGAAATATGTCACACGTCAGCCTGACAGACACAATTCTGTAAACCTGAAATTCATTTTTAAACGTCCGTTTATTTATTCATTTATTTATTTCCTTTAACTACAATTTATTGCTCTACAAATACATATAGTACGCAGAAGAAAGCAAACTATTTTAGCGCGAAATTTATTTAGAAGCGTGAAGATATTCTTGAACACCAAATACGTGAACAGGTCACGCAATCGGAATTTGCAGCACAGTTATTACATGATTATTGGTGACAAACGATTAAAAACATTTAAGACTGTACTATGTTAGAAGGACAATAGCATACTGAGATGTGGTCAATGATAAAATTAAGAGAATAACACATTAAGAAGGCACTTGATACTATTTCATCTCATCGGTAACTATGTGGTTTCTATCTTAAACATTAACACAATAAATTTCGTGAAATGTGGCCTTTACTTAGAGCGAAGAATGTGTATTTAAAACGTGTGAAACTAAAATGATCAATTACATATGGGATGGAGGATAATGTGTTGATTTTAGCAATTACATGCCCCGTCAGTAAACTGAAATTGTTCAGTACAGTGTTCTACGGCACGATTATTAGCTGTGTTGACATTACTCTAACAGGAGTGCTACTTCTTTGACACTTCTGTTTATAACGTATCCTGGGCGGACCGGGGGTGGTGGTGGGGTGGGGGGTGGAGGTGGGGGTGGGGGGAGTTGCGGTGTACATCGCAATTCACATCCTTAAGAATATCTTGGAGCGTAGTTAAACTAATTATCTGACAGTCTATATGTATATATAGCAGATTTTTAATTCGACATCCATCAAGCCTCAGGTTTTGTACATGCGAAAGCTCCACAGCGATTTCGGCAGCACTTCGATCGACCCCTGCAGTCCCCATCGAATCGACAGGTGCTAGAACAGACCCATGGCCCACTCGGCGTTTCCGGGCACCTTCCGGGTTTCGCTGCAAACAAAATTACACTGATTTTTTAAAAAATAAGTGATACTAGGAACATATATGTTGCTAGTAAGCCATAGAAGAAGATTATTTCTTGAGAATACAACCCACAAGCACGCACGTACACACACACACACACACACACACACACACACTACTACAACCACAATACTGCCATCTACGTGAGTAGAAATTCAACAAAAACCATCTCGGGTAACTGTGCAACAAAATACATAATATGGGTAAAAAGACCCCCCAGTCTTAGGCACAAGTCAGTGTACAACAATTAATAAGCAGAAAGTGCAATCCTGTTACTAAACAACATGTAGCGTAGGGATAATGAAACTTCACAAGACTGCGAAAGAACGATTTCACTCTTCCGCCGTGGTGTAAATGAGATCCTCGCCTTTCTGGGATGTTACGCAGCACTGATTGGTAGTAACCTACGGAACAGCCCCTCTGTTTCAGTTTGAACGGTCAAGCAGACTTCTTGTACTGCTTAACCCATAAAAAGTGTTCTAAAATTATAGCGAAAAGTTTCTGTTTAGTGTTAGCGTTTATACTAAGTAGGATACTTATTGTAGAAACCGCTTTGTTGTATCGGTTGTGTGCTTAGAAATATTTGAATATATTGTGTTAATTTTTGGCCTATGCTTTAGAAGAAACCGTTTTCTCCCTCAAATTCGATAATGGACGTATTTGGACACATTATATTCTTAGTTAATGTTTGTCTTCTTACATGTATATAATAACGACACGGAGTAAATGTTATACCTTAATTGATTGCTTCCGGGCTTCTAAGCTGTCTTCTCTTGAACGATTAACTAATTACCTAATTTTTCACGGAATGTCTGCTTGCGATTTCGCAACATACATGCCAGTCACGCTTTATTTAATGTAGCCGAACAGAGCTATTAGCAGCCAGATGCTCCCATCCCGTCTTGCTGTGACCTTCAATGTTAATAATCATGTGCTACTGGGTCTGGAAAATTTTCCGTTTCTCCGTAACTGAGACCAAGAATAGGTTCCAGGTCTGTAGTTAACCTTCACATAAAGTTCCTACATGACAGCCCATGTTCTGAAACTTATTCGTTTCTTACACTGTCCAACGCGCTCTGTCTTACATTAAATTTCTCCTCGTTTAGACCGATTGTCTCGGTCAGGTTATTAGCATCTCTGATTCGTATTTAGAAGGCCCTGGATTCAAACATTGTCCCGGAGGTGGGTTATCCTCATTGAAGTTTGTCGCAGTTTTTATGTCAGTCGAGAAGAATGCTGGAATTAGGCCACGACCAGTTCCTTTCACGTCCTTTTCCAGCTCATTACGAGTTATTCAGTTTAAAATCCGATGCTATATGACGCGAAGGACGGGAAGCATCAATAACAATGCTGTGCTTCAAACGAGAGACATGCTTTTCAATCATTAGTGTATTTAAAACCTCAGAGTGACGTCACATATTGGGACAACTTACTGCCTTAGGCACTATGATGTAATGCAACTACGGATGAATATTAAAGAGAGTAAGGTTTTCCTCGTACGATTCTCGCCGCACACTTCAGCTGATTTATGATTATATCGCAAAAGTGCGATTAATTGCCTAATTAAAAACATGTGCCCTCCGATGCGGTACCTCTTTAAAAATCAAGGGAATGACGGAATTATTGTCCTCAAAATTTCCGTGCAATAGAATAGGCAACCATTCAGTTGGCTGTGGAATAAAAGCGTTGATTATAGCGATCTACTGCTTGGTTTATCTAACGTTTTATCGACTGAAATAGTTATATGCGTCGAATGGAAAATTATACGATAATTACGATTTTAAGAATCACTGACGGGTGAGTCTATTAAGTTAAATTATCACCGACACTCCCCCTCCCCTCCCCCCACGAAGATATCACTACTTTGACGCAGTGGAGGGGCTTGAGTGGTCATATGATCCCGAAAGCTATGCCGGCATTAGCATAACTACTGATAGGGCCTCCCATGCCAGACAGGTCAAGGGTGATGACGTAGACAAAAAGGGATTGCCTGGTCCTCCAGGTTGGGAGTTGGGTTAAGGCTAACAAAACCACCCCGCAAAAAAATATTGTTAAAAAAAAGAGGCTAAGGCCCACCCAGGGCTGTAGAGCTGCTGCTGATGATGATCACAGGGACATTTTGAAGAATGTGAGATACTTATTACGCAAAATAAACTTGCGTATACAAGGCTAGTTGAGGTAATCTAGGGATGTACCACAGGTACGGAATAGCATTAAGAACTTTCAAGGAGTATATCTAGTTGAAGGCCAAAGTGGATGAAAGAATTATATGCTCATTCAAATACAAGAAGACTGATTTGTCATGATATAATACCAGACTGACGTACGTGTAATGTACCTCTACATGACGTGACGCGTTGGCACAGTGAACTTTAACCGCATCTGAAATAAAACACTAAATAAACAATCGCGAACATTCGACAAGGGGCGATCCTCTAGTCTGGGGGTTGGGAGCTAATAACCCGTCACTGTACAAAAAATGTTACAACCAGCCCTCGAGTCCACACAGACACCTACGCAATGCGTACTGGCGACTCTTTATCCGCAGGCAAAACGGCAGGAGCGTGAAAATCACCACTCACTTTCACGTAACATTGGGGTTGATAAATTCCAGAAATCTTTCTCCCATGGTTCAAACATCTTCATGCAGTGCTGCGAGCAGCAAGCCAACCTTACTACTGTAACATTTGTATGATCGGTTTGCTGTGTAGTTTTAAAATTTATTTTAAAGAAAACCTACAAATTGCATTCTAGATAGGCCTAAGCTACTGGCTTGAACACTCATACACCTATCTGCCGGTTACCACTAACTTGCGCGGCCACTTTCACACGCCAATAAACTTTAAATCATTTGAGCCAGAAATAAGGTAAATCACAGGGCCAAGCTACTTACCGCGATTAACGTTTGTTCCCACGGTGACAGGAAATGTGCAGACGGTTCCTCCACAACCACTACGGCAACATTTATTGTTACCTTCACACTGACTGTCAGAAAAACATGTCATATCGCAAATTCCAATTGCCACAGGTGGTGGGCACGCCCCCGGTTTAGGGTTTTGTTGGGCAACAATCGAAGAAATCGTGAAAAGCAGGAGCGCAATTGCAAAGATGACTCTCCCCATTATTGTGAACACGTGTCTCAGTCTACCTGCTTGCGAAGCTAGTGTCTGACTCAAAACAGGATCTCCTTGTAAGTTGGGCATTCACGACGTTCCTAACGCAGATGCAAACGCCCTCGTATGGAGTGAGTGTAGTAACAGGATTACTCTGAACAATTTTTTTTTTAAAGAATGGAGTGGTGGTATTCAATTCGACAAACTCACCTACAAACACAGATGGGGAAATACACAACCACCAATCGCTAATTACGCTTAAGATAAAATGTGCGATTACACAAACAGGACATTGTGGTTTTTTTGGTTGAGGGAAGCTTCAAGTTGTGACCACGTTAGATTTAGGTTAGATGCTTCCTTGAAGTCGCAAGCGACAAATGCCCAAGTATATTTTGTGGGTTATTTATCGACCCCGTCAGTACACAAAAGTATATACTTACTCCATGGAGTTGAGTCTTTCTTGAGAAGCTAACTGGTTCTGCAGCTAGTCAAGAAATTCCCCGTCTTTATGGAACCCGAAAGTTCATCACCGTATTCACAAGTGCCCACCATCTGTCCCTATCCTGAGCCAACTCCATCCAGTCTCCAACACCTCCCACTTCCCAAAGATCCATCTTAATATTATCCTCCCATCTACGTCTAGGTCTCCCCAATGGTCTCTTTCCCTC
>Ga0123355_10017887_pt1 | contig 11218 bp, 15 predicted proteins | sample TergutEmb28metaG_3_FD_89872 | JGI IMG/M metagenome (GOLD analysis project Ga0123355, IMG submission 89872) | Embiratermes neotenicus P1 segment gut microbial communities from Petit-Saut dam, French Guiana - Emb289 P1 | ecosystem: Host-associated > Arthropoda: Insects > Digestive system > Gut ...
CCCAATTATCGATTATTACCGCAGAGTAGGATTTGATTTCGATGTTGAACCATTTGAGGATTTAGCAGTAGAGTTTATGGAACTGTATCGATCAAATCATAACGGTGGCTGTAAGCTGCATCGAGGCACAGAAGATGTACTGAAAACCATCAATGATGCAAACATCACACAGGTTTTACTTTCAGCATCTGCTACAGCCGATTTGCTGTCACAGATGAGCTCGTTTGATATTGAGGGTTATTTCGACGAAATCCTCGGGTTGACAGATATATATGCAAAAAGTAAGATAGACATTGGCCTTGATTACATTAAGCGAAAAGGAATCACAAATGCAATTTTGATTGGCGATACAAAACATGACTACGAGGTAGCTCAAGCGCTTGGTGTAGACTGTGCATTGATTCCAAGCGGACATCAAAGCAAAGAAACACTGCTGACATGCGGCGTTCCCGTGCTTGATGATATATCCGGTATTGTCGATATAATTCGATACTCTGAATAGACATAATCGGATATTGATGTATGCATAGTAATTATAATCATTAATTATGAAAAGGGGAATACTATGAAAGTTCTTTTAATCAATGGAAGTCCGAACAAGGATGGTTGCACATACACAGCACTGATGGAGGTCGCATCTGTGCTGGAAGCACACGACGTCAAAACTGAGCTTTTTCAAATCGGAACAGAACCGCAGCGAGGCTGTTTGGGGTGCGGGACATGCTTCGAGATAAATAAATGTGTATTTGATGGAGATATGTGCAACGAGCTGGCGGAGAAAATTAGAAACTCAGACGGTATTGTTGTAGGCTCACCAGTTTATTATGCAGGACCCAATGGAGCACTGTGTGCATTGCTTGATAGAGTTTTCTATTCAAGTACGAGTGGATTCAAACACAAACCTGCAGCATGTGTTGTATGTTGCCGCAGAGGCGGAGCATCATCAGCATTTGATAGACTAAATAAATACTTTACGATAGCGCAAATGCCGGTCGTGTCATCACAATACTGGAACGCAGTCCATGGATTTACCCCGGATGACGTGCGCAAAGACCTTGAAGGCTTGCAAATCATGCGCACACTCGGTAATAACATGGCATGGCTCATTATGAATATCAAGTCGGGACATCAGCCACCGGAGCCTGAAAACGAACGCTTCTTTACTAGCTTCCCGGACGGTAAATAAAGCTGACCTTCACTAGAACTTACGAAAGGAAAAAGTAAAAGAACCAATGCGGGGAAGGATTATTGGCACTGTAATACTGTTATCAATAACTATTGGCGGGAACTTCTATATTGCAAGAAGTTTGTACCAGGGACTCATTCTTGTATTACCGCACTTAAACATGGCGGTATATATAGGTATATACGCATTCATTGCATTGGCATTTTATGTTAGGCTTTTACCGGTTTTCTATGGGATAAAACACGTTATGAACTGGATCGGCTTACATTGGCTAGGGGTATTTACATACTTACTGTCACTCTTTCTTATCGCAGATATAGTGATTCTACTCGGTAGAGTAACAAGACTAATACCAAGCCCCGCACCGCCAGATGTCCGCGTATGGTCAGTCTCTATCGTAGTTCTATTGACCGCTGCATTGATACTTTACGGAAAGTACAACGCAGCTTTGATCCGTCATGTTTACTATGACATTAAGCTTAAAGAATCCACTTTGCCGGAAGAAATAAAGATAGTCATGATAGCCGATCTGCATTTTGGTTATATCGCTGCAGAAAAAAGTCTTCCGAAAATAGTTAAGGGCATCAATGCGTTAGAGCCTGATATCGTGTGTATAGTTGGAGATATTTTTAATGACGATATCAACTTCATACGAAACCCAAATGTAGCAATCGATTTATTTAAGAGCGTTAAAACAAAATACGGGGTCTATGCATGTTTGGGAAATCATGATTCCGGAGAAACATTTCCCGAAATGATGAACTTTCTTGAACAGAGCAATATCAAGGTTTTAAAGGACGAGTATGTGGTAATCGATGACCGTATAACCCTTGTTGGACGGCTTGATAAACATTCAATAGGAGGTTTCGAAGGTCTTGAGCGTACTGACACAGCGGACGTTTTGGAATCAATAGACTCAAAGCTGCCCATTGTCGTAATGGATCACAATCCTTCGTATGTCGAAGAGTATGGCAATAATGTCGATTTAATACTTTCAGGACATACACACAGAGGCCAGTTCATCCCGATAACCTTGATAACAAAATCTATGTATGACGTAGATTACGGGCACTATCAAAAGGATCCCGACAGCCCTCATGTTATAATAACGTCCGGAGCAAGCACCTGGGGAACACCAATACGGATAGGCACAAACAACGAAATCGTAAGCATAGCTCTGCGATAGATTGTCTTTCGCCATATTGATTCCACTTCTGCGTCAACTGAGGAAAAAACTGTCTTGAAAAAAGACAGTTTTTTATGCTGCATATTGACAAAACAATATTATATGTCGTATAATATTGTTGACTCTATCATACTATAGTCAGAAGGTGGTACAATGAACTTCCAAGTTGGAGCAGCGCTACTTGATGCATGCGTGCTTGCTATATTATCGCGAGAGGATGCATACGGGTACGTTTTAACGCAAAACGTAAAGGAAATACTCAATGTTTCAGAATCTACACTTTACCCTGTCCTACGGCGGCTGCAAAAGGAAAACTATTTGATAGCCTACGATATGCCATTTGACGGACGAAACAGAAGATACTATCAAATCACTGATTCGGGGAAGGAAAAACTGAACGAATACTCAGAACAGTGGGATGATTACAAAGGGAAAGTCGACAAGATATTATCAGGGGGTGTAAGTGATGAGCAGGTTTGATTTCATAAATGAACTGAAAAAGAGACTGCGAAAGCTTCCATACGACGAAATAAAAGAAGCAGTCGATTACTATGAGGCATATTTTGAAGACGCAGGAGAAGAAAATGAACAGGCAGTACTCGCTGAACTTGGTACCCCATCCGCCGTTGCATCGCAGATCATAGCGAGTTTCGCCGTAAAAGAAGCTGATACTAAAGAGTTAGGGAAAAAAGACTGGCGCACGACATGGCTTGTTATTCTTGCTTTGTTTGCATCACCGATCGCATTACCGCTGGTGTTGTCTGTAGGTGTTGTAGCATTGTCGTTGGTTATTGTCTTTTTTGCCGTGATCCTCTCGCTTTTTGCTACGGGAGTAGCAATATTTATCAGCGGAATCGCAAGCGTTGTCGCAGGTCTGCTAGTGATGATCCAGAGTTTTCCTACGACATTGTTTTATTCAGGTGCCGGATTGGTGCTGATGGGAATCGGAGCATCGCTTTTCATCGCCACAGTGGCATTATCAAAAAAATGCTTTAATTGGCTGACAAAAAAAGTAGGCGGCTTTATTCTAAGGAGGAAGGCAGCATGAAAACTATATGGAAAATCATAATCATAACGACAGCCGTCGGCTTGATTCTTTCAATAATTGGACTTTCACTGGGCGCTAGCAGAGTGCTTTACCTGGATAGGACCGGGATTCATACTTCCGGCACCGGTGTTAGCCAAATAACTGAAATGAATCTGGATAGCTTCAAGAATATTTATGTTGACGTTGGACTTAGTGATATCGAATTTATCAGCTCTGACAGGTACGGTATAGACCTTTACGGCGAAGATATGGAATGGATATGGGTGCTTGAAGGCGATTTACTAAGAATAACGCATAATAGAAACTCCAGATTTACAGTTATGAATTTCGATTTTATACAAAGTGAGCGAAGTTACGCAAAAATATACCTTCCGGATAACGTCGATCTTGAAACGGTTACTATAAAAACAAGTAGCGGAGATGTAAAGCTTGGCAACTTTACTGCAGACAAAGTCGAAGTAACAAGCTCTTTCGGTAAGATCGACATGAGCAACATAAAAAGCAATCGACTACAAGTCAATATAAGTAGCGGCAACTTTACAGGTTTGAATATAAGCACCGGAAGTCTAGTTTATGATAGCAAATTTGGCGATGGATTATTCCAAACTATAAGCGCTGGAAGCTTCAGAGCCGACAGCAGTTCGGGAAATCTGGAGCTTAAAGATTGTTTATTCACTGAAGCCAGCATATCAAATACTTTTGGCAAAATCACAGCAAGTGGGCTTACATCAACAAAATCAAATATTCAGGCGAGTAGCGGTAATATCAACATTAATGGGGATTTCACAGGCGAAACCATAGTCCATGCTGACTTTGGAGACATAAAACTAACATCGTCGAGAAGCAGGGAAGAGTACTCCTTCGACATTTCCGTAAGATTCGGAGGGATTAGGTTCGACGGCGAGAAGTTGGGAGACCAAGCGTCGATCACAAGCGGTTCAACACTGACAAACCACCTGAAAATCACAGCATCAAGCGGGGATATCGAAGTGATTTTCGCAGGGTGATAATTTACAATAGAGGTATTGACATGACACTTATAATCTGTGCGATAAAAAACGAAATAAAGCCATTTCTGGCTGAGCTTGAGAATGTAAAGAAAGAGAAATGCGCCTCCATGAAAGTACATCACGGTACGATCAATGGCGCGAAAGTGACGGTCGTCCGTTGCGGAGTCGGCTTGAACAAAGCTGCTGTCGAAACACGAGCACTTATAGACAACTACACTATTTCACGTATAATTATGTCAGGGACAGCAGGTGGGGTAGAGGAGAAGCTCAAGATAGGAGATACGATAATTTCCGAGGAGATACTCTATCATGAGGGGAAGATAGAGTTGCCACAAGATATCAGCTCATTCGATGCGGAGATACCTTTCAAAGCCGATGAGAACTTGCTAATCAGCGCGAAAACGGTAGTAGAAAACACCCCCTTTACTCAGGCTGTCTATTTCGGTCGCATAACCTCGGGCAGTAAGTTCCTTTCTGGAAAAGGATTCGCTGAAGTTGCAGATAAATTTAACCCCATGTGCGTCGACATGGAAACCGCAGCAGTCGCACATGTCTGCGCAATCAACAAAATCCCATTTATAGCAGTAAGAAGCATAACCGATTCTCCCGAAAAATCAGGCTTACTGAACTTCTACAAAAACGTTGTACAAGCATCAAAAAACTCATACACTGTTACAGAGAGACTTCTGCAAGAGTTGGAATGATGATAGATTTTGATTTAAGTCGTTGTCCCATATTACAATAAAGAACTATATTGACTTAAAATTGCAACTAAAAATTAGTTGCAATTTTCTATATTATAGTATATATTTAACTAAGGTGGTGATGATGTGAGTAAAAAGGAAAAATTAATTGCCAGACTTAAGAGTAAACCCAAGGACTTCTTGTTCACCGAAGGAAAAACACTAATGGGGTTATGCGGTTACTCAATATCAAACGCAGGAAAAACAAGCGGTTCACTAGTTTACTTTACCAGAGGCGGCAAAGTGTTTTATATGCATAAGCCACATCCTCAAAAGGAACTGCATGCATACCAAATTAATGCAATAATAAAAGAGTTGGAAAAGGAGGGCTTGATATGACCAATACAATGAGCTATAAAGGATACAATGGCAGTGTTGAGTATTCTGATGAGGATAGTCTTTTTTACGGTAGGATAATTGGTATAAATGATCACATTACGTATGACGGATATAGTGTTGATGTTTTGCGAAGCAATTTCCAAGAAGCAGTTGAGGACTACCTCATTATCTGCTCACAGTTGGGCAAGGAGCCTGAAAAGGCATACAAAGGTACATTCAACGTACGTATTGCACCCACTTTACATAAAGACCTCGCTATCTACTCAGCATCACAAGGAAAAACACTAAACTCGACTGTCGAAGAAGCTATAAGGAGTTATATAAAGTAAAGCTATGTATGATATGACTGAGGATGAAGCTCTGTTGATAGTTGCTAGAGCAAGAATGGAAAATAATGCTGGAGAAATGAGCTCATTTGAGGATGTCCTTGCTAAAGATGGTCTTACACTCGCAGATATCGACGTAATGGAGGACGTGGAAATAGAATGAAGTAAATTATAAGGCGGTGATTTATTATCGTAAAGATAGTTGTTTATCATTTTACAAAAAAGGAAAACCTTCAATCGATATTTCGTGATGGCTTAATATGTAGTTCGAAGTTCAATACATTGGGAAGCAAGTTGCGCAAAAAAGCGTGTTACTTTTGGCTTTCGCCAGCAAACGATGCAATGGGGTATAATAATGACAAGGATTACGAATGTTTGAGTGTTAATGTAGATATAGACGAATGTGTTGTTACTAACATGGATTTGATTTCTGCAGCGTATGTCAACTTCATTATGGAAAAAGATAATAAAGCGATGTATGAATATAGAAAATTAGTAGCCGCATATGATGAAACGGCTGTAAAGTACCTAGACTATGGTATTGGTTTATTCAGAACACCAGAGGTGATAATTCAAGGAAATATCGATCCTCAGAATATAGAGGTAGTTCAAGCATCAGATATTGATAATCAGTATACAAGCAATCGTGATTTGTACAACGCCAACATAGGGAGTATATATGATCAACTTACTGCGATGGAAAAAGTAGCTATTCATGACGATTCTACCGGACTACTAAGCACTTACAAGCAAAAAGACAAGGAAGAGTATTATACAATCGAAGAATCATTTTATTATGGAAAGTAAGTCCTATCATGGTTTACAAAGCATATGAAGAAAGGGAAAATGAGAATTATTGACAACGAACTGATAAAACAATGGGAAAATGAAGAAAGCCATGCATTTCAAGGCTGGGACTTCTCACATATAGACGGACGCTGGGACGAACCCGATCCGCCGTGGAAATACATTGATGTTGTTAAAGAACATCTCAAGGATACCGACATAATTCTTGATATGGGAACAGGTGGCGGAGAGGTACTGCTTTCGCTTGAACACCCATATAAAAACACGTACGCAACCGAAGCGTATGAACCTAATTACGAATTATGCAGAGACACACTATCTCCGCTAGGTATCACCGTTGTACAGACATATAACGACGAAGCAAGGCTCGATAAACTCCCGTTTGAAAACGATTTCTTTGATATTATCATCAATCGGCATGAGTCGTTTGATTTATCGGAAGTCAACAGGACGTTAAAACACGGGGGATATTTTATTACACAACAGGTGGGGAGCGAAAATACAGTTGAGTTCATGCATAGACTCAATGACGACTTTATATTCGACAGAACCTTCCATGAGATTGATAATTACGTGAATACACTGACCGACCTGGGGTTTCAAATAATAAAAGCCGAAGAAGCAAAATACCCAGTTAAAGTTTACGATGTCGGCGCGTTAGTATTCCAGGCGAAAGTTATTGTCTGGGAGTATCCTAGATTTTCCGTAAAAACACATCTTGATAAACTGTTCGACTGCCAGAGAGAAATCGAAGCAAAGGGCTACCTTGAAGCAACAGGACACAGGTTCATAATCGTAGCAAAGAAGCTACCCTAGTTACGTGTTATGCGCAGTGTAGCTAATTATTCAATTATTAAAACTAGGAGTGCGAGTTAAATGCTGATAAAAAAACGTGCGCATAAATTATTTCTGTTACTAAGCTCAGGGCTTGTGTTGTTTGGCGTTATATTAGGTTTGATCGGCTTGGGGCAGATTCATCTTCTTCCGGGTATTGCAGGGAGCAGACAGATTCACTTCCGGGCTCTCTTGACATTTACATATCAAAGCAACCTTCTTCTCGTTTTCGGCTTTCTTTTAATGCTAATATTGAGAGGAAAAGCAGCAAGATACTATATTTCTATCTCAGTGATACTTGCCACGACCTTCACCGGCTTGATATATAATTTCTTATTAGTTCCTGTCGCACAAGCTCCCATGTTTTTCACAAGTTATGTAAATTTCTCAACTCATGTACTTGCTATGGCGCTGGCTTTGGTGAACTACTTTGCCTTTGAGAGAAAAGGTTGTTTTAACTACCGGCATGTACTGGCAGGGATGATTTTCCCGGGACTGTACTGGGTTGTTTTTGTCAACATCGGCGATAGAATAAACTTCTTCCCCTACTTCTTCATGAATCCTAATGATGTCGGTTGGCTGATGGTGTTTGTATGGTTTGGAGCATTACTGCTCGCCTTCGTCGGACTGGGATTTTTACTTATGTTATATGACAGACGCAGTGTGAGGAAAGGACAACACAGTTATGGCATCGACACTTGATTTTATTGAATATGTTTGTGGGCAGATCGAAGGGGTTGGATCGATACGCTACAGGAAAATGTTTGGCGAGTACATGGTATATGTCAATGAAAAACCAATGCTGCTCATTTGCGACAATACGGTTTTCCTGAAAATGCTGCCATGTCTCGATGAACTATGCGCTGATTGCGAGAGAGGGTATCCGTATAAAGGAGCAAAAGAACACTACATACTTGACATTGACAACGCAGACATTTCCAGGCAAATCGTCAGCACGGCAGAACCGGCAACCCCACTTCCGAAACCCAAGAAATCTAATAGATAGTGAGAGTTTTAGCATGAAGAAGAAACTGATTATAGCCGCGATAGCAGTCGGGGTCGTAATGGTAGGGATAGCATCGTTTGCAGCCATTAGCATCTTTAACATTTTCAATTTTGGTATAAGCCCGTTAGTAACGGCGAGCACACAGGGTCAAACCGGAAAGCGTTTGGAAGTATCATTTGTTTACGACAAACAACTAATAGTCGCATCCAGTCAATATGCCATCTGGATAGAAGACATGGATGGGAATTATATCAACACCGTTTATGTGACCAGATACACAGCAATAGAGGGCTACCATCGCAGACCAAAATCAATACCGATATGGGTGTCCGCTGCAAGACCGTCTGATAGAAGCCAAACGGAAATAGACGCAATCTCAGGAGCAACACCAAGATCGGGAGAATACAGAGTATACTGGGATTTCACAGACCGCAACGGCAATCCGGTTACAGAAACAGAGTTTCGCTACTTTTTTGAAGCAACCATGTATAACGATGACGACGTGATGTACTCCGGCACAATGCAAATAGGCAATGACGCATGGGAGCAATTTCCAACACCCGAATACACCAACCCAAACAGCGATTTTAAAGCAATGATAACGAATGTACGGATTGCCTACTATCCGGGTTGATGCTATAAAACCCTCAAACGACTACTCGCTTGAGGGTCTTAATCAGGATACTCAGGAAAATGTGCTTTCGCAACGTTTTATCGTATTACTCTTCAAAAACTGCAGAGAAATCTCGACCACCGTAAACGATTCTCACGATACTCACTTTCGTAGCATCATCATTGACGGTATAAAACATAAGATATCTGTTTATAGCATGCCGAGAACACTCGTGACTTCAGTCGTGAGATGAAAGGCATACCACATTCCTTCCGTAAACCATCGTTTAAGCAAGATTTGAGATAATTTGTCACATATCCCTTTGCGCCCCTCGCTTCGCGAGCCCCGCAGCCCACCCGCTTTAGCAATAAGCCTCAATCAACATTCAATTGCCACCATATCAAAAAGAATCCGGGGAAGTGAAAAAAGCAAAATAGTCAAGGTATCAAAGGGTTCAGAAGAAGTGTAGAATACACTACATATGTAACAGTGATATGTTAAAAAGAACGATGAGTTGCTACGTCATATAAACAACTGAATAATATAGAAGAATCAATGCATTAGACGTGGTATTAAATGCTGAATAATTGCTGATTATTGTTGACTTAGCAGCCTGCATATGTTATCATTAACTGGGTGACAAATATGGCTGTGATTTCAAAAGGTAGGGGCTACGTATACTCTATACAATACCATATTGTATGGTGTGTTAAATACAGGCATAAGGTGCTCGAAGGCAGGGTCGAAGAGTCATTACGAAACATTCTTTTCGATGTTGCGAGTGGTAACGGGTTTAGTATTTCAGAGTTCAACTGTGATAAAGACCATGTACACTTGTTGCTCGACTGTAAACCTCAACACTATATACCAGACATGATAAAAGGACTCAAGGGAGTGTCCGGCAGACTTTTGATGAAAGAGTTCGGTGATGAGCTTCGCTCAAAACTGTGGTGCGGACATCTGTGGAGTCCTTCATACTTTGTTGCCACTGTTAGCGAAAATACAAAACAACATATTAGGGAATACATCCACAATCAAAAAGAAGGCTAGAATATGGAAAAAGCATACAAGTTCAGAATATATCCGACTTGCGAACAGCAAACTCAAATCCGAAAAACATTTGGGTGTGCTCGGTTTGTGTACAACTATTACCTCAACAAGAGAAGAGAGCTCTTCAAGGCAGAGTCCAAGACTATGGGATACAAAGAGTGTTCAGGTGACCTGACTTTGCTGAAGAAGGGGTTTGCCTGGCTCAAAGAACCGGACAGTATCGCCTTGCAAGCATCGCTTGAGCATCTGCAGACTGCATATGATAATTATTATAAAGCTAAAGAGCGAGGGGACAAAGACTGGGGTCTGCCTGTTTTCAAAAGCAAGAGGAGCCAATATCAGAGCTATACGACTAAAAGCGTCAACGGCAATATACAGGTTCTAGATAAGCACATCAAACTTCCAAAGCTTGGGATGGTCAAGTGCAGAGTGTCAAAGCAAGTCTGTGGTCGGATACTCAATGTTGCAGTGTCGCAGACACCTTCTGGAAAGTACTACGTCAGCGTTTGCTGCACGGAAGTGAGAATACCGGAGTACATCAAGACTGGAAATGCGGTTGGTATAGACTTGGGTCTTAGTGCAATAGCGGTCACATCGTATGAAAAGGATTACCCCAACCACAAACACTTACGCAAATCATCAAAGAAACTAGCCCGTCAACAAAGAAGGCTTTCGAGAAAAACAATCGGAGGCAGCAACTACGAAAAGCAACGAGTTAAAGTAGCGAAGGTTAGTGAGAAGGTAGCAGCGAAGCGAAGGGACAGCTTACATAAGATGACAACGGAACTTGTCAGAAAAAACGATATTATCGTGATGGAGGATTTGGCTGTAAAGAACATGATGAAGAACAGAAAACTGTCTAAAGCGATTGCCGATGCTTCCTGGGGTGAGATAAGACGCCAGCTTGAGTACAAATGCAAGTGGCATGATAGGACGTTTTTACAAGTAGGCAGATTCTATCCATCCAGCCAGTTGTGTCAATGCGGTTACCAAAATGCAGATGTTAAAGACTTGAGAGTCCGATTCTGGGTATGCACTGAATGTGGTGCAGAGCATGATCGTGACATTAA
>Ga0123355_10017888_pt1 | contig 11218 bp, 4 predicted proteins | sample TergutEmb28metaG_3_FD_89872 | JGI IMG/M metagenome (GOLD analysis project Ga0123355, IMG submission 89872) | Embiratermes neotenicus P1 segment gut microbial communities from Petit-Saut dam, French Guiana - Emb289 P1 | ecosystem: Host-associated > Arthropoda: Insects > Digestive system > Gut ...
ATGTCTAGTTGTCGGGCAGGCGCATTGGACAAGTATGACGTCACGGACGGCGTACAGTACGTCGACACCAATGAAGCCCACACTTTTCTCTGGCCATTATCTCCGTAACCATTCAACTTTGGATATAGGTGTTTTGGGTTCTATCGGTATAGTTTAACATAAGGAACACTCTCCTGAAGTCTGGCACATTCCTCCTGGGACACCCTGTATAGGTTGTAGCGCTTTATAAGAAGAAGAAGAAGGAGGAGGAGGAGGAGGAAGGAAGAGGTCGCGTCCTAATTGTGGGGGTTGGACTAATATTTGACTGGGGATACTGGGGTAAAATTGTGGGGGTGGCACTAATATTTGGTTGGGGATGCTGGGGTCAAATTGTGAGGGTGGCACTAATATTTGGCTGGGGATACTGAGGTCAAATTTTGGGGGTGGCACTAATATTTGGTTGGGTATACTGGGGTCAAATTGTGGGGGTGGCACTAATATTTGGTTGGGGATACTGAGGTCAAATTGTAGGGGTGGTACTAATATTTGGCTGGGGACACTGGGATCAAATTTTGGGGTGGCACTAATATTTGGTTGGGTATACTGGGGTCAAATTGTGGGGGTGGCACTAATATTTGGCTGGGGATACTGAGGTCAAATTGTGGGGGTGGTACTAATATTTGGCTGGGGACACTGGGATCAAATTTGGGGGTGGCATTAGTATTTGACTGGGGATACTGGGGTTAAATTGTGGTGGTGGCACTAATATTTGGTTGGGGATACTGGAGTCAAATTGTGGGGTTGGCACTAATATTTGGCTGGGGATACTGGGGTCAAATTGTGGGGTGGCACTAATATTTGGCTGGGATACTGGGGTCAAATTGTGGGGGTGGCACTAATATTTGGCTGGGGATACTGGGATCAAATTGTGGGGGTGGAACTAATATTTGGCTGGGGATACTGGTGCCAATTACGAACACAGTTATTCGGAATAACACAGATAATATCTGAAACAGGGATCTTTTGAATAAGAGGCAGAAATATTACTCAGTCTATCGCTGTGTCGGCAAAATGCCGCTCTCCATCGTTAATTAATTAATTAATTATTCATTACGTATTCCGTCTTGATAAATATCCATAACCTCTTCCAAACTGAGTCTTCTATACAGTGTTACCTCAGACTTCGTCTTTAAACTCAATCATCGTCTTGTTTCCTTAAGGTCAAACAGTAGCTGCTTACGTCTTCTTTCTCGCCTTCGCGCCTCATCTATCTTCCCTTCAATAACGTGTTGTAGAAGGCAGTTGCTACGCAAGATGTGACCAAATCTTCTGGCCTCCCTTCTTTTCATTTTATTATATAGGGGCATTTTATTGCACGGTTTTACGAAATAATAACACAAAAATTTGAAGTATACTATTTTCCGATGTAATTGTTCTCTTTCTAATGAGTTTGGTTCATCTCTCCACACGTTACTCCGCGACAACAGTATGCAATTTTCACCAGCCATTTTCTGTACTCATGCTCATTTCACACTCTCATTTATCAATATTCATTACCCTGTTGTCCCAGATACGCTGATAGATACGCTTAAAGACGTCATATTCTATTACGGCACGGAAAGCTCATTACCATTAAGATTCGTCTATCCTCTTTGAATCCATCCACCCTTTCCAAACTTCCTTCTGCCCTGTAGCACTGTTGCCATAATGAACTACCTCTTGTCATTAGTATTCACGCCCTCTAAACACAGAAACCGGATCAAAGGTCCTTAGTTCTTCTGTGATGCATAATACCCAAGTAGACGATAGTTAGCTACACTTCTCACTGTTTGCAATCATCATAATATTCCTCGATTCCTACCATATTTTACGGGTAAAATAAACTCGCTCTTTCATTTTCTCTCTCCTATAACATGCAAAATTTAAGTATTATATCCTTCGGTTCTGTGGTAAAAATATTCAATAGCTTAAATCTATTGAAAAGCTGCATTGCGTCGAGGTTTTTATTAATTTATTTCTGTATCGCTTCCATTCATTTTGGCACTTGCTGTAATAAATGTGAGTAGAAATACTTGTAGTGAAGAATAAATTACATCCATTCCGTATCCCGCAGAGCACAGGATTTTCTGAAGCCATTATTTTTATCTGATCCTATGACGAGATTTAAAAATGGGTTATGATGAAAAGCGGATATATAAGAGGATATATTTTTCTATCTCGGATCTCTAACAGTACGTAACTGACTCCAAATATTTGACACTCTAGCAGTTGACTTAATGTAACTCATTCATTATATTTTTTTTCACTAAAAGCTCTTAGAGTCGGTTAAACATTCGAGGCACAATAGGTACACATACCGCCTGTTTAAACAATAGAGAGTGTTTTACGTTTTATGTTCCTGTGTTCCGAGAAGAAATCATAAAACCTATTTTTCGTCTACACACGTGTCTAAAGTCTACAAAATCATTATTATTACACTACCTATGTGAATAATTTAAAACTTAGTTCACTTAAGTTGTATATATTACATTTATCGGTTATAACATTAAATAGAAATGTGGGCCCGGTAGCTCAGTCGGTATAGCGACCGACTACGGGCCGGACGCTCCGAGATCGAATCCCGGTGGCGAGAGATTTTCCGCCCGTCCAGACCGGTCCTGGGGCCCACCCAGCCTCCGGTACAATGGGTACCGGTTCTTTCCCAGGGGTAAAGTGCGGCCGGGGCGTGCTGCTGACCACTCATCCCCTTCTAGTGCCGCGGTCATGGAAGAGTAGAGCTATAACTCTACCCACCCTCTGGGCTACACCAGGCCTGTAACGGAATCACTTTACCTTTACTTTTACTTTACTAATATTAAACAGAAATAATCGCTGTCTCAATACTGAAATTGTTGATATTTACAGCTGCAACCACTTATCTGACGAACTGCATAACCATGCAACTAATTCGAGGGATTGGGGTCTTTCTTCTGAAGCTTAAACTTCCTCAGCTACAAGAAATTCCCCGCAGTTTATGGACCACGATTTTGAAGGCCATGTTCACAACATCCCGCTAATTGTTACCATCCTCAGCCAGATTAATCCAGTCCACACCTTTCAATCCTGTTTCTTGAACATCCATTTTAATATTATCTCCTCATCTAAGCATATGTATTCTTAGTGGCGTCATTGCTTCAGGTTTCGTTATCACAAAATCTGTACGCATTCTTCTTCTACCCATTACTTGCCCTAAACAACGTTCAATACAACCTACATTATTTGACCGCCTTTGTGCACATTCAGTACTAGCTCTGCATTTTCCGCCAGTAACACGTGCAAAGCTACCAAAACACACGTGTGCGCCCTGTCTTAATCATGTCGCCTTTGTAAGACTAGATTTTTATACCGTGAAATGCAAGTATTTAGGTTTAAGATATGTAGTTGACAGTGGGAGGTGCACTGTGTTTCATTCAGTACTGCTGTATCAACTTTTAGCGAAAACGGTTGCATCTGGATAGCTTACACAATCCAGGTCTTTTCCGGAATATTTGTGCTGTATAGCTTGCACGATCAGTGATATTGTTTTCCCTTATTAAAAACCTAGGTCAGTGGGGAAGTTATTTGTGGAAAACGTAGCTGGAGGCGATGAAATGTCAAACTGTCAAACTGTCAACCTGGGATGTGTAATAAAATATTCGATTTTTGTTCACAAAGAATTTTGTAAGAATTTCTTATAAAATAACAAATATTTTAACGTGAGATTTCAGGTTTTAACGGTCTCGAAAGTACACAATGCAGTAATCGGCTTACGACGCCGTGTAGTTCGGTAACTATGTGCCAGAGTTTTGGAAGACAGGCTGTTGGCTCAATATTCAGGCCTGTATAGAGGCAGTCATATCCTACGAAGCATTGTCAAGTACTTACCAAAACACACGACGTCACACCACGAAACATTGTAACGTGGATTACAAGAAAAACACCTAAACTGATAGGAAATATTCTCTCAGGAATCACTTTTATGTCTGTTTGATGTGGTAAAAATCCCAGGAGAAATCTTCCGATTGCAATGCAATATGCCACTGCTTGGAGTCTGAGGGAACTGGACTCTGCATTCACTGCGGATTAGGTGTTGATCATTCTTCTGAATTTACACAATGACACTGAAATAGCAAACTTATTGTGTAGGGAGCGGCGTATTACCTTATTGTATAATAGAGTGTGCGCAGGCATAGACATTCCCATTACGCATTATTAAACTGAGGAAAACAAAAGAAAAACTAAACCTGAATAATCAGTACTGATACCGAGAACCGACCTGAATCCCTCTCCAAGTTCAAGTTAATATTTATCCCTACAGTGGAAATAGTAATGAAATAATTAATTTTAATATTTCAATAATACAATGCTGTAGCGTTTATACGAATATCTTTATATACATACAGTCATGAACACAACAATATTACAGTTAGTAGCAATATATAGGATGAAACTGCATGTTTCGGCCCGGTATGTGGGCCATTATCAGTTTGTCCAAAGAACTTATTGAATATAAAGTAAGTTTGATAATTTTGAAAGGGGGATGAGATGTCTTACATCATAAATAGTGGAATTAATAAAAGTTGTCAACATTTACATTGACGCGCATTTCATCCTATGATCCTAGCTTGCGATTAACTAAACATACTAAGGAGTTACCTCAAGTGTGAACTTCGTATAAACCTAACCTAATTTGCATGTTAGTTTTATAAGAAGTTCATACTTGAGGTAACTCCTTAGTATGTTTAGTTAAATGTGAATAAAAATCCAACAGATGCAACAATATGCAGATATTTATTCACTGCAAAACTACTCTACATGTTTCGGGTGTCACAGCACCCATCATCAGGAGTACTAAAAACTGTACCCGCAGCCTCCGGTACAGGTCATACTACTTGTACTGTACCGGAGGCTGCGGGTACAGTTTTTAATACTCCTGATGACGGGTGCTGTGACATCCGAAACATGTAGAGTAGTTTTGCAGTGAATAAATATCTGCATACTGTTGCATTTGGTAGATTTTTATTCACATTGAATTACGATGCACGGAACCATGAGCTTAAAATTTGGGTTTAGTTAATCACATGCTAGGATCATAAGATGAATACCGATGCATTTTACATGATAAAGTACGCATTAATGTAAATATTGACAACTTTTACTATTCCCACGATTTATGATGTAAGGCGACATCTAATCCCCCTTCCAAAATTACCACACATACTGTGTAGTCACTTAATAAGTTTCTTGGACAACCTGATGACGGCCCACATAGAGGGCCGAAACATGTAGTTGTATCCTATATATTGTTACTAACTGTAATATTGTTGTGTTCATGACTGTATGTATATACAAATATATACAAGCCAGAACTTTGTATTATTGACCTAACAAAACGGGGATGGCACACCTTAAGATTAATATGTTTTATTCCGTTACATGTACACCTAAGCATCAATAAATAACGGTCTAACACAAAATTTACTTCTTAAAATTCATATTGATTACATATTTGCCAATGCTATATTGTTTTACACAGCCTCATGAAGGCTTATCACGGTTGAAACTTGTAGCTGAGTGTGGATTTGAATAAATAATTATTATGTTAGACCGCTAATTATTGGTGTTTATTAATAAACAATGTTTTGAAGACGGAAGGAAGTTAGGAGTAAATTTCCAAGTGGCTTCGTGTGTTATTTACTGAGCGTACTTCTTCAAATCGCCATCATAAATTAACTTTTTATTTGATTTATGGAAACCTCGGTTTGAAGGTCTTAAACGAACGTGGAACCGGTTTTATTTTACGTTGTTCCATCTCATATTGCGGTATATTAATGTATTTAAAATATAAACAAGAATAACGCTCCCAGAGAAAATTTTCTCCCGTGAAAGTTATATACGATGAATGCCTGTTTTATACTCTTATTCTTTAATATAAACAACCAGCTAGATGCAACAATAATAATTTTATTAATAATTTCAATCAGCTCGACATGTTTCGGGTGATAATTTCGCCCATCTTCCGGAGCGCTAGACTGTGTTTACAGCTTGTGGTATAATGCACCGACGGTGCTCTCTGCTGGTCACGAGTAGGCAGCACCGTCGAAGCTTTATACCACAGGCTGTAAACATAGTCTAGTGCTCCTGAAGATGGGCGAAATTATCGCTCGAAACGTGTTGAGCTGATTGAAATTATTAATAAAATTGTTATAGTGGCAGCTAGTTGGCTGTTTATATTATTGTATCAATGATGTACGGTCACATAAACATCAAATTCTTTATTTTTAACTTAAGTACGCTTAATAATTTGCACTGTTTTCAGACATAACAACAAGAATCTATTATTGAATGTGGTTATTGCCTGAGGCATTGTAACAGGATGATATATATATATACATACATACATACATACATACATACATACATACATACATACATACATACATACATGTGCTGAAAACTGAAAATCAATGAAGGCAGGAGCAGTGAAAATGCAATTAAATTCAGCGAATAAAATGACGTACCATCGGTTGCCGTTTCAATATTTATGTCAGGGAGAAGTGTTACGTAAAAAAAGTCTGAGTGGTTCACAGGCACATTTCTGTGTACGGGTAACAGGCAAAATAGCAAAATCCTTATAGTTCCCTTATTCCTTGCTTAAAAAACACCAGATTTCAAAATACAACATTCAAATTTAAAATAATTACTCAGACATGTGTTACCAACTTATGTTGTACAAAGGCCAGAAGAGGGAAATCTCGTCTTTGTTCAAACATAATTTTGAACAAGCAGTAATGGGGTTGAAAACTGTTTTGTGATAGCATGACGACTTTCGAAGCTTCTTATTTGGAATTTAGCGTCGTTTTATTCTTGAATTATCAGAGAGACCCTTTTGGAAATGAATTTTCTGACCATCTTCGGACAGAGAAAATGTGCAGTCCTTCCTACTGTGCTGGTACAGACCGTACGAGCAGTCCCGACTTAGACAGGAACAGAACAGGGAGATCTTGTTCTGCCTACCAGAAGACGGAACAATAAACTACATCCGAACAGTCGCTGTTTTCATGTGCAAGGAATTCGGACGATGTACAAAGTAAAAGTTAGTAATGTAAACTAATAAACCTTGTCGGTCACGTTCGTTATAAAATTCATAATTCGGTCGTTAATTATCTTATATGGATATACAAACGACTAAAGATAAGATACTATTCTTCACAAATTTTGATGTTTTTCTGACCATGTATCTCAGTATATTTATCTCAGTAATTAACCAAATTGATGCACAAAATTTTTGTTTTATAACAAGTTTATTTCATGCCTCTACATGTTTCGAGCACCATGTGCTCCTCATCAGGAGTCCTCTCTCAACCTTTGCACCGGACGGTCACCTATAGGTGTGATGATACCAGAGGTTGTATAATAAAATTTTGACCTCCTGATGATGTGTACATGGTGCTCGAAACATGTAGAGGCATGAAATAAACATATTGTAAAATAAAAATTTTGTGCATCAAGTTGGTTAATTACTGAGAGAACTATTCTTCACCTTCACCAATTCCACACTGAAGTGTAATTTTCAGAAAACTGGTAGTAGCTGAAAAAAAGCACTTGAACAGTCTTGGTTGTGCCGGCTTATTTCCAGTTTGCCTTAGTTTCCTCTTTCTACAAATTTAATAATATCTCCAAATTAACCCCGCGTACAGGTACAAATCTACATAGCTACATCTTCCACTCACCTATAATTTAATTACGAAAAATATTTAGTAACTTTATAATCTCACTTCATAAAAAGTCTCCACAATTAAAAATCTCAAGGTAACTTTTTAGATTTCACTATGATGTCTTTAAAACGCCAGACCATACAGTTAGCACCTACTTTACAATTTTTGTTTAACGTGGAGCTGTTATTCATTCATCCGTGGTTATTGCACTATGCAAATATCTTTCTTTCTATTTCTATTGTAATTTCTTCCGGTATTATGGCGGATATTTCAGAATGAATTCCAAGCCCCTTCATATCAAGAATAATTTCACGCATTACAGTTGCCAGGCAACTAATATGCTCCGTATTTCTTTTCTTTATGTTTCGATCTAACTCTGTCTCTACATAAAACCCTAAAGAATATAGAAAGCTAAAAATTCGGACACACAGGAACAACGTGCCTTACATCGCTAAAATAATTTCACAGACGTACGATGAATGTCATGTAATATTTCCATATGGAATTTCATTTCTGGCCACTTTAGAATGATAGACGTTTATTCGTCTTTAACATAAAATAAGGCCAAGTGATGCGGTCTAGTTATTCACACAAAGTACTTAGGCGTATATACACGTCTGTAGTAAATAGAAGGTTAATTTAAATTACAAAATGAATATAATCAGCATTATAAATCATTATGTAGACAATGACACTTGAAATATTAGAAGATGATTTGAAACAAGAAGTTACACAAAAACAGTCGTCTACTGAAGAAACCACTTTTGTGGCGAAGTAAAAGACTATCATTTTATTGATTAGGGCATTTATTATTATCATTGTCGTCATTGTCATCATCATCATCGTCATCATCTAATAAAACAAACGTGAAAAGCAAGATTCGTTAAACTACTCAAGAATTTCCTCGCATAGTACGGCGCCTGGTGTTCCAGTGTTTGTTCACTGGACTGAATTAAGATCCAGCTGAATCCACAGCACATTCGCTTACCTACTTCTAACAGAAGTTTTTATTTTTTCTTATACTCTGCCTGTCACAAATAATCCATGTTCTTTCACAGCAAGACAGTCTATGTTCTTGTCGCCCAAGCGCACCATCTCTTTCCGATTAAGAAGCTTTATTGTGAAGGATCTTGCGACACCGTCAGTATCCCATATTGAAGAGCGTCGATGGTAAGATGAAAGCTGAATGTTCAACTGGAAAAAGATTTGGAAGTTGACGGTGTTGCTCTACTCGAGATAATATCCCGAAATTTGTCTGGAGGGACTGAGGAATGCCAGGGAAACCTCAGCCAATGAAATCTTTGGCCTGGCTGATATTCGAACTGGGAAACTCTTGAATGCAAACCGAAAGCGATACAACCATATGTTATCTCGGAGGCACATACACTGCAAAACTGCATGATGAGCCGCCATATTAACCACGCGCTACCACAGTGAAATATTCTGACCATCGCAAGTAACATACAGTAATTTACATTAATTGGTACGTGTTCAAACCGATAAGAACCAATGGTAATCGACCCAAGTTATGATCAGTATTAGGAATATATATCATATATCACATAAAATATTATATGACAGTATTCTACTTTATGCAATACCATTTATTTATTTGAAATAGCAAGCATATGACGTCACACCCACCGGTTTTCATGTTTACAATACAGATTTTGAGTGACGTCACAGCCCGTAGAAGGCGTAGAAGTCGAAGGCCACCGATTCCATGCTGACGGTAATGCAAGGCATCGACGTATATCGCCTTTTGGATGTAATTTATAAAACATTTCTTTCGAGTGTTTTCCAGTTCGTTTTGACAGTGCTGACTGATGCATTACGATTCAAGTAGTAAGGCATGAATGCGGTTGGCAATTGATTGTTCATGGGTGAGTAGCAGTGAAATACTGAATAGGGGTGACAAGATGGTGGAAGCTTCTGATGAGACTGACAGTTGGTACTTAATACTGACAATAAACACTCTTCCATAAATTATCCTTTTCTATTTAATAGGATTTCTCTTAGGTTAGTTGTTTTTAAAGAATCTGATGTTTATTGGACCGTGCATCATTGTGGTAACTGAAGAATAAAAAACCAAATAAATGCCACTTATTATTTTATTGTACTTATTATAGGCTTAACATGTTTCGGACATTACTCTGCTCATCTGGTCGTTTCGTTCTTGGTCTTCTGTATGTTGGAGGTTAGGTGCGGTTAGGCTGGAGTAGTGTCCAGGATGTAGCCAGGACACTACCCCGGCCTAACCGCACCTAACCTCCAACATACAGAAGACCAAGAACGAAACGACCAATGTGATAATCAACATCATAGTCGCGAGTTCCTGATGATGAGCAGAGTAATGTCCGAAACATGTTGAGCCTATAAGAAGTACAATAAAATAACAAGTGGCACCTAGTTGGTTTTTTAATTTTAAAGAAATTTGTTATCCAGTGTTTTCATACTTCAAATTTATTAATTATTTTTAAAACCATAATTTCCCATTGATATACCCTCCTCCCCATTTTTTTGTTTGTTTGTCAGGCAGACCCGTTAGCGCGATTTGATACGCTGTCACATTACACTTCGTGATAAACGGTAATTTTACATGGCAGTTCCTTGTCAAATTCACAGTCGAAAGGGATGAAAATTTGTAACCAGCAGAGAGTACGTAAGAACTAGGACGGACGTGCAAATAACTTATTTCCAGAATGTATCACTGGAGATGGGAGCAGTGGGAAGAGAGGATGACAGTTAATTTAGTAGCAACAGAAGGATATTCCAACAATTAAATAAATTTATCGCTGTGTTACAAATCGAAAGGTCGCTGGTTCGATCCCAGCTGGTGTCAGTGGAATTTTCATTGACATAAAATCCTTCCGATCGCACTAGGGCCCTGGGGTCAACTCAGCCTCTAACAGAAATTAGTACCAGGAGTATTTCCTGGGGGTAAAGGCGGCCGGTGCGTAAGGCTGACAACCTACCACCATCCTGTGCCATTGTCACGAAATCTGAGAACCTTGACTTCCTAAGAACCCTCTGGGCCTGTCCAGGCCTGTAACGGGACTGCCTTACTTACATACTTATTTACTTACTTACGTACTTACTTACTTACTCCATGGTTCAGAGTCCTTCTTGAGAAACTAACTGGTTTGCAGCTAGTCAAGAAATTCCCCCCATTTCTCGGAACCCGAAGGTTCATTACCGCACTCACAAACGCCCGCCATCTGTAAACCTATCCTGGGCCAGCCCAATCCAGTCCATACACCTACATCCTATCTCTTGGAGATCCATCCTAATATTATCCACCCATCTACGCCTACGTCTTCCCAGTGGTCTCTTTCCCTCCGGTTTCCCCACCAAGACCCTATACGCCCCCTCTCCTCACTCATACGCGCCACATACCCAGCCCATCTCATTCTTCTCGATTTTATCACCCGCACAATATTGGGTGAGGAGTACAAATCATTTAGCTCCTCGTTATGCAATCTCCTCCATTCCCCCGTTACCTC
>Ga0123355_10017891_pt1 | contig 11217 bp, 8 predicted proteins | sample TergutEmb28metaG_3_FD_89872 | JGI IMG/M metagenome (GOLD analysis project Ga0123355, IMG submission 89872) | Embiratermes neotenicus P1 segment gut microbial communities from Petit-Saut dam, French Guiana - Emb289 P1 | ecosystem: Host-associated > Arthropoda: Insects > Digestive system > Gut ...
CACCTGCCACGCACATGTACCGGGATCACTCACATGGTCGAGAATCGCGCACAGGCACTCGTGCACAGGAACACCGGCACAACGACCGGCCCCGCACCCGCCGCTCCCACCCGCCGCTCCCAAGCCGGAGCCCCGCGGAGCCCCGCCGAGAGCCACCGAGAGCCGCCAGGCCCCCCGCCTTTTCCCCCCGGCGGCCCCTACCGGTAAGTTACGAACGTCACCGCGCCCGCGGCGACGGAGTGCCCTGGGGGGAGAGATGACCGAGACCGTGCGGGCCGTGATCACGACCGGCGGAGGGAAGCCGATCGAGCTCACGGAGATCGAGATCCCGGACCCCGGGCCCGGCGACGTGCTGGTCCGGGTCGTGGCGTGCGGTCTCTGCCACAGCGACCTCAACGTGATCAACGGCGCGCCGAACGACGAGACGCCCACCGTTCTCGGCCACGAGGCGTCGGGGATCGTCGAGGCCGTCGGCGAGGGGGTGACCGGCGTCGCTCCGGGTGACTTCGGGATCCTCTCGTGGCGCGCCCCGTGCGGACGTTGCCGGCCCTGCTTGCGCGGCAACCACGACCATTGCATCAGCACCCTCGTGGCCTCGCGCCCCTCCCACCTGAAGGACGGGCGGGCGCTGCGTGGGATGCTGGCGATCGGCGGGTTCGCCCAGAAGACCCTGCTCTCCGCCGCCCAGTTCGTGAAGGTCGACCCCACGGCGCGGCCCGAGGCCGTCGCCCTCATCGGCTGCGGGGTGATGACCGGCTTCGGCGCGGCCACGATCACCGGCGAGGCCCGGCGGGGAGACGTCGTGGCCGTGTACGGCTGCGGAGGCGTGGGTGACGCCGCCATCGCCGGCGCCAGCCTGGCCGGCGCCCGGGCGGTGATCGCCATCGACATCCAGCCGCAGCGTCTCGAATGGGCCAAGCGCTTCGGCGCCACCCACTTCGTCAACGCCAACGACGTCGACCCGGTCGCCGAGATCAACCGGCTCACCGACGACTTCGGGGCCGACGTGGTCGTCGACGCCGTCGGCACCCCGCAGGTGTACGAGCAGGCCTTCCGCTCGCGTGGACGCATCGGGGTCCTGGTGCATGTCGGTCTGCCGCGGCCGACCGACACCATCACCCTGCCGTTGCCCGAACTGTTCCGCCGCGGACCGATCAAGGCGTCGCACTACGGCGATTGCCTGCCGAGCCGCGATTTCCCCGCGCTCGTCGACCTCTACCAGTCCGGGAAGCTGGACCTCGACGGTTTCGTCAGTGAGACGATCCCCCTCGACGACCTGCCTGCCGCCCTCGAGCGCCTGCAGCGGGGCGACGTGCTCCGCTCCGTCGTCACCTCCTTCTGACCCGCCGTACCCCAAGCAAGAAACCCGACCGAAAGGGAGGAAAGCCAATGTCCGCCACGGAGCCGACCGCCCCGCCGCCCCAGCTCACGAACGAGGAACACGAGGCACGTCGAGCCGAAGGGGTGAAGATGAGCCAGGAGACCAAGGACCGCTTCGCTCACGAGGACGTGCCGTTCGGGTCCCATCCCCGCCAGCGGATGGACCTGTTCTTCCCGGAAGGGGAGGCCAAGGGACCGACGCTCGTCTTCCTCCACGGAGGCGGCTTCCGTGCGGGCGACCCCGGGTCGGTGAGCTACCACGGCTACCACTACCTGGAGTCCGGGGCCATCTTCGCCGCCATGGGCTACCGGCTGCTCCCCGATGCCAAGGTCGAGGACGCCGCCGACGACATCGAGGCCGGCCTGACGGCGCTCGCCGAGCGCGTCGCCGACCACGGCGGCGACCCGGAGCAGATCTACCTCTCGGGCCACTCGGCCGGCGCCATCCTCGCCGCCTCGGTGGGCCTCCGCCCGAGCTCGGCGATCCCGGCCGACCTGGTCAAGGGGCTGGTGCTGATCAGTGGCATGTACCAGGCCGAGAACAGCGACCCGGAGCGCTACAACCCGGGCTCGGCGCGCCACGTCAGCAGGCTCATCGACCACGTCGAACACATCCCCGGGCACACGATCGTCGTCGCCGGCGACCACGACTTCCCGGCCTGCCTTCCCGACGCCACGGCGCTCACCGAGCTGCTCCGGGCGAGGGGCGGCAGCGTCGAGATGTTCGTCGAGCCCGACGCCGACCACTTCGCCGCCAACCGCAGCTTCGTCGCCGCGTCGGGCCCGGTGCACGACGCCACGATCACGATGATGAAGCTGTCCTAGCCGAACCGGCCGGCCCGCCCGCAGCACGAGGACCAGCCCGGCCGCCCGCACCACCCTGGCGGCCGGGAGCGGGAGGTCAGCCGGCGCGGACGAATGCGTCCAGGGCGGCGACGATGTCCTTGGTCACCACCTCCGGCGGCTGATCGCCGTCGATCGTGAGCAGGATCCCCTGCGACCGGTAGTAGTCGACGAGCGGCTTGGTCTCGCGCTGGTAGATGTCGAGTCGGTGCTGGATGACGGCGCCGGTGTCGTCCGTCCGGCCCTCCTTCTCGGCCCGGGCCAGCAGGCGGCGGTGCAGTTCCTCGGTCGGGACGACGAGGTTCAGCACCGCCTGCAGGCCGACCTCGGGCATGTCCGTCACCAGGTCGTCGGCCGCCAGCGCCTGGTGGATCGTTCGCGGCCAGCCGTCGAGGACGAAGCCGGTCTGGGCCGCCCGGAGCAGGCGGCGGACCATCATCTGCAGGATCAGGTCGTCGGGGACCAGGTCTCCGTGTTCGAGATAGGCGCGCACGGCCTGCCCGATGTCACTCCCCTTCTCCACCTCGGTGCGCAACAGGTCGCCGCTCGAGATGTGCTCGATGCCGTAGTGGGCGGCAAGCCGGGCGGCCTGGGTCCCCTTGCCCGCGCCCTGGGGGGCCAGCATCAGGATCCGCACGGGTCGCTTTCCCACGGTGCCGGGACTCGTTGCCGCGCTGCACATGGGACCCCGAATTTACCGGCTCGGGGCGGCCCCTCGCCACCTTGCCCCGGGTAAGCCGTGGGATCCGAACGCACCGCTGCTACGCCGCGCCGCGCCGCTCCAATCCGATCTAGTCGGGCGCACCGATCACCTCTACCTGCTCTGCGTAGTGCAGATAGCGCTCGCCGCTCGGGCCGACCCAGCGGGGGTCGGGATCGACGACGGACCCGTACGCCGCCCACCGCCCCGCATCGTCGATGGACGTCTCGAGGCGGGCCCCGATCCGTGCCATCCAGGCCGCGCCGAGCGCCGCCCCCTCGGGGACCGCCACCGGTTCGACGGGCACCCCGTTCACGTCGGCGATCGCCCGCAGCCAGCTCCGGACCTGGCTGCCCCCGCCGCTGGCGACGATCCGTCTCGGCTTCGCCCCGGCCCGCTCCACGATCAGCCGGATCGCCATCGCCGACGCCTCGTACGCCGCACGGCGCAGTGCCGCCGGCGAGTGGGTGACGTCGAGTCCGGCGAGGCCACCCCGCAACCTGGGGTCGTGGAACGGCACCCGCTCGCCCCGGAGGAACGGACGCCAGACCGGGATCCGGCCAGGATCGAGGCCGGCGTCGCCGGCCGGGCGGATCAGGTGGTCCACCCAGTCCAGGAAGAGGCCGCCGGCGTTGCTCGGACCGCCGACCATCGTCATCCCGCGGCTGAGCGACGGGAGCCTCCACAGCCCGTCGGGAGGGACCGGTTGGGTCAACTGGTCGACCGACGCCAACTCGCTCTCCGCGACCACCCACACCACCAGCGTCGAACCACAAACCACCAGCACGTCACCGGGCGCGAGCGGTCCCGCCACCATTTCTTCGCAAAGGGCGTCGACACCGCCGGCCACCATCGCCGCGCTCGGCAGCCCGTCGACCTCGCCGATGATCTCGCCGAACATCACCATCTCTGGGAGTTGGGAACGGTCGGCCCCCGCCTTCGCGCAGCGGACCGCGTCCCAGCCGTCCCCGCCGAAGAGCGGCCCCGTGCTGAACGCCGTCCCGAAGTCGACGGCTGCCCGCCCGCCGAGCGCCCGGTTCGCCACCGCCTGAGCCGGCCAGTACCCGCGCGCCGACGGATAGGCGTTGGCCGCCCAGGTGAGCAGCGCGAGGGTCTCGAGCGAACGCGTGGGGTCGCGGTCACCGCCGTGCCCGCTGCGCCCGCGCTCGTCGTCGTAGAGGACCCCCGGGCCGATCGGCCTCCCTGCCTCGTCGACGGGGGTGAGGCTCGGCACCATGGCCGACACCGCAACGGCGCGGGGAACCGGGTGACCCTCCGACCGCAACCGGCCGACCACGTCGTCGAGGGCCCGGCGGGGTCCCTCGCACCAGGCCGCTCGGGCGTCGTGCTCCAGTCGGTGCGGGCTGTCGGTGACCAGGGCATGGGGCATGCGCGCCCGGGCGAGGACCCGGCCGTTGCCGTCCGCGGCCACCGCCTTGACCGAACTGGTGCCGATATCGATCCCCACCGTCACCGCGGCATCGGATTGTGACCAGGTTTGCAAGCTCAGACAGTATGACTCGGATGGCTGTGTCTCTGCCTACGCCTCTCCGTCCCGATCTGCGGATCCTGGCCACCGCACCGCTGCGAGGCCCCGGTCTGGACAAACTGGCCGGCCTCGGCGAGGTGATTCACGAGCCGTGGATCGACCAGCAGCCGTTGCGGATCTACGACGCCGCCGGGCTCGCGGCCCGGGCGAAGGACGAGGGCGCGAACGTGCTCGTGGTCGAGAGTGACGTGGTCTCCGGGCCGGTCTTCGACCTCCCGCTGCTGGCGGTCGCCGCAACCCGCAGCGATCCCACCAACGTCGATGTGGCGGGCGCCACCACGGCGGGCATCCCCATCCTCCACACACCCGGCCGCAACGCCGAGGCCGTCGCCGAGTTGACCGTCGCTCTGCTCTTCGCCGTCACCCGCCACCTCGTGGCCGCCGACCGCGACGCCCGCACCGGCCAGGTCTTCCGCGACGGGACCATCCCCTACCAACGCTTCCGTTCCTTCGAGCTGGCCGGGCGGACGGCCGGTCTCGTCGGGCTGGGGGCGGTCGGGCGGGCCGTGCGCTGGCGGCTCCGGGGCCTCGGCATGACCGTGCTGGCAACCGATCCCAACGCACCCGACGCCGGCGACCCGATCGAGGCGCTGACCCGGCGATCCGACGTGATCTCCCTGCACGCTGCCGTCACCCCCGAGACCCTTGGCTTCTGGGACCGGGAGAAGTTCGATGCCATGAAGCCGGGGGCGGTGTTCCTGAACACGGCCCGGGCCGGACTGCACGACCCCGACGCCCTCGTCGCCGCGCTGGCGAGCGGCCACCTCGGCGGGGCCGGCCTCGACCACGTCGACGGGGAGCAGCTCCCCGCCGGCCACCCGCTGCTCGGCTTCGACAACGTCGTCGTCACGCCGCACATCGCCGGGGCGACCTACGAGACCGAGGCTCGCGCCGCCGAGATGGTCGCCGACGACCTGGAACGCCTCGTCTCCGGGATTGCTCCGCTCCACGTCGCCAACCCGGAGGTATTCCGATGAGCCCAGAGGTCTTCCCATGAGCACCGTCGTCCGATGAGCACCGTCGTCCGATGAGCTTCGTCGAAGGCGCCCCGGAGGCCGTGCTGGCCGCCGCCAAGGACATGCTGCGCCGCAACCTGGTCGAGGGAACGGCCGGCAACATCTCCGCCCGCCAGAGCGACGGCACCATCGTCGCCACCCCCTCCTCGGTCAGCTACGAGGCGATGGAGCTCGCCGACCTGGTGGTCGTCGACCCCGACGGCACGCTCCGCTCCTCCCGACCGGGACGATCCCCGACCTCGGAGCTCGCGCTCCACCTGGCCTGCTACCGCGCCTTCTCGGACATCGGCTCGGTGATCCACTCCCACCCCGTCTGGGCCACGATGTTCGCCGTGAGTCACCAGCCGATCCCGGCATGCGTCGACGAGTTCACCATGTACGTGGGCGGCGAGGTCCGCTGTGCCGAATACGGACCCTCTGGGAGCGCTGAGGTCGCCGCGGCCGCCGTCAAGGCGCTCGAAGGCCGCGGCGCAGCACTCCTCGCCAACCACGGTGTCGTGGCGGTCGGGCCGACGCCCGAGCGGGTCCTGCACATCGTCGCCCTGGTGGAGCGGACGGCGCAGATCGCCTGGGGCGCACGGGCGCTCGGGGGCCCCGTTCCGATCCCCGCCAAGGTCAACGAGGACTTCGCCGGTGTCTACCAGCTGATGCGCACCCTCCCCTGACCTCAGCCGCTTTCAACGGGATCGGGCAACACCAGGTCCGACTTGACGACCTTCCCGGTCGCGTTGCGCGGCAGCGACGCGACGAGCACCACCCGGCGGGGGACCTTGTAGTCCGCCAATCGCTCGGCAGCGAAGGCTTGCAGCCCCGCCGGCTCGAGGCCGCTCCCCGGCCTCGCCACCACCCATGCCGCCACGTCCTCGCCGAGCACCGGGTGCGGGACCCCCGCCACCGCCGCCTCGGCAACGTCGGGGTGCTCGTAGAGGACCGCCTCCACGTCGGCGGCGTAGACGTTGTTCCCGCCCCGGATGATCACCTCCTTGAGCCGGCCCACCACGTAGACGTACCCGTCCTCGTCGATCCTCGCCAGGTCGCCGGTGTGGAGACCGTCGGTCCGCCAGGCCGCCGCAGAGGCCTGCGGGTCGCGGTAGTACTCCCGGGCCTTCCCGGGCAGGCGGATGACGAGCTCGCCGACCTCGCCCGTGCCGAGGCGCTCCCCGTCCGCGTCGACGACGAAGAACTCGGCGGGAGGCAGCGGCCGGCCGACGGAGCCGGCCCGGCGTTCCGTCTCCTCCTTCGGCAGGATGGTGAAGGCGGGCCCGGCTTCGGTCATCCCGTAGGCGTTCGACACGGCGGCGGCCGGCATCAGCGCCTGCAGGCGCCGCTGGACCTGCGGGGCGAGTGGCGCCGAGCCGAGTGCGCAGAGCCCGATGCTCGACAGGTCGGCGCGCTCGAAGTCCGGATGGGCGAGCAGCAGCTCCGCCATCGCCGGCACCAGGAAGACCATCGCCGGCCGGTGCTCCTCGACCGCGGCGATCCAGGCCACGGGCTCGAATCGGGGGAGGTACAGGGCGGTCATCCCGAGCTTCATCGGGGTATAGACAGAGGTGATACCCGCGAAGGTGAACAGCGGCGAGCACGTGAGCCAACCGGCTCCGCTCCAGGTCGGCAGGCCGGCGGGGAGCAGCGAGGCGTTGGCGTGGCGGACGGCCACCCCCTTCGGACGGCCGGTGGTGCCCGAGGTGTAGATGATGTCGGCCAGATCGTCCTCGTCGACCTCCACGCGGTAGGGGGTGCGGTCGCCGTCCATCACCTCTTCCCAGCTGAGGAGGGGTCGGGCAAAGGGTCGATTGACGCCACCGACCGCCACGACCACCTCGACGCCGGGCGGCACCTGCCCCTCCCCGGACGGCCCATCGCCGGCGAGGCTCTCCCCGACCCGCGCCAGCGCCGGTTCGTCCGCCACCACCACCGAGGCTCCCGCGTGGTCGAGCACGGCACGCAGCTCGGCGGCCACCCACCGGGTGTTGATCGGCACCGCCACCGCCCCGGCCCGGTGGACGGCCGCGTAGCTGACCACCCAGGTCAGCGGTTGGTCGGCGGAGACGTAGATCGCCACCCGGTCGCCGCGCCGGACGCCGATCTTCCCGAGACCCCGCGCCATTCCATTCGCCTGAGCGTCCCAGTCCGCGAAACTGAGGCCACGGGAGGCTGCCAGATCGACGAACGCCGTCTCGGGCGCGAAGTGCGCCGCCATGAGCGCAACCTGGTCGGTCGGAGCGGAACCGGTCACCGGCGCAGTCTAGGAATGCGAAACCGCCCGCAAGAGCGCCCCCTCCTCCCCGTATCCTCGGGAGGAGGATGAGCGCGCGCGACGTCACTGGGCGGATCATGACCGCCCTTCGCCACGCCATCGGACGGGGAGCACGCAGCGGCCACCAGCGTCTGGAGGTGCACCTCGGCGGGCCCCAGCGCACCTACGTCATCGTTTTGCTGGCCGCCGTGCTGGCCCTCTCGAGCGCCGACACCGCGACCGTCGGCGCATCCGCCACCCAGTTGCGCGCCGCGCTGCACATCGACAACACCGACATCGGGCTCCTGGTGGCGGTGAACGCCGCCGTGGGCGCCGTGTTCAGCCTGCCGTTCGGCTTCCTGGCCGACCGCTTCCGGCGCACCACGCTGCTGGCCGTGTCGGTCTTCCTGTGGGGCGGCGCCATGCTCTGGAGCGCCACCGCGAGCTCGTTCGACAAGCTGCTGCTCGCCCGCCTCGCGCTCGGGGTCGTCACCGCCGTCGCCGGGCCGGTGGTCGCATCCCTGATCGGCGACTACTTCCCGAGCAACGAGCGGGGGCGCATCTACGGCTACGTGCTCACCGGGGAGTTGGTGGGCGCCGGGTTCGGCTTCGCGGTGACTGGCGACATCGCCGCACTGTCGTGGCGCCTGGCGTTCGTGATCCTCGCCATCCCGACCTTCGTGCTGGCCCGCTTCCTGCTCCGGCTCCCCGAACCGGTCCGTGGCGGGCTCGCGCCCCTGCAACCCCAGGACCGGTCCCACCGCCGGGAGGCCCGCGCCGATCGACCCCCGGCCCCGGGCCGCCCCGACGAGACCCTGATGTTCCCCGCCCAACCTGGCGGCGGCGCGCCGTCCCCGGTGGACCCCACCGGGCGCCTCGACCCGCGCTTCCCGGCACCCGGCTATACCGACCCCCGGCGAAGCGAGCCGTCGGGTGCCTACGACTGGGCCTACCCGGGCGCCGGCGGCGGGGGAGACGCGCCTGCCGACCCGAGCCCCGAGGATCCGACCGCCCCGACCGACGCCCAGCGGCTCGCCCAGGAACGCGGGATCGGCCCCGACGACCGGCTCGCCGCCCGCCTCGCGGACACCCGGGGGCTGGTGCCCACCGTCCGGCACCTGCTCGCCATCCGCACCAACACCGTGCTGATCGTGGCGAGCGCCCTCGGCTACTTCTACCTCGCCGGCATCGAGACCTTCGCCGTCGAGTTCACCAAGCAGCAGTACGGCATCAACCAGGCGGTTGCCAACCTCCTGCTCCTCGTGGTCGGCACGGGGTCGGTGGTCGGCGTGCTGCTCTCCGGCCCGCTCTCCGACCGCCTGCTCAAGGGCGGGCGGCTGAACGCCCGCATCGGGACGACCGGGGTGATGGCCAGCCTGACGGTCCTGCTCTTCATCCCGGCGGTGCTCACCCGCAGCGCCACGACCGCCGTCCCCTATCTCACCTTCGCCGCCCTGGCCCTGGCCGCGCAGAACCCCCCGATCGACGCCGCACGGCTCGACATCGTGCCCGCTCGCCTCTGGGGCCGGGCCGAGGGCCTGCGAACTGCGCTGCGCACCGCCGCGCAGTCCCTCGCGCCCCTCGCCTTCGGCGGCCTCTCCGACCTCTTCGGTGGGCACCGAACCGGCCTGCAGCTGGCGTTCGGACTGATGCTCATCCCCCTCGCCGGAAACGCCTATGTGCTGTTCCGCGCCATGCGCAGCTACCCCGCCGACGTCGCGACCGCGGCAGCCGCGAACGCGCTGTCCACGGGATCGGGGGCGACGGTGGGCGCGCCGCAGCAACCGGCCACCGCCGAGCCCGCATGGCCGGCGCCCCCCGACCGGGTACAGGGCTGGCCCGAGCTGAGCGACCCCCGCTCCCCTTCCGCGTGGCGCAACGCCGAGGGCAGCGACCGGACCTGATCCGAGGCTAGGACGCCGCGGAGCCCAGGCCGTCGAGCAGCTTGGCGGCGATCGGGGCGGCCACCGTGCCCCCGGTGCCCCCGCCGTAGACGAACACCGCGAACGCCAGGTCGCCACGGAAGCCGATGAACCAGGCGTCGGTCGGAGGGGTGGGGCCCCCGCCGAACTCTGCGGTCCCCGTCTTGCCGAACGTGCCGGCCGGCAGGCCGGCACCCGCCGCGGTGCCGGCGGGGTTGGTGACGACCGCGTTCATCAACGTGTGCAGCGCCTGGTCCACGCCCGCGTCCAGCGGCTTCGGCGCCAAGGTGTCGTCCGGCGCCCCGGTGACGAGGCGGGGTTCCCGCAGCGCGCCGCTGTCGACGGTGGCGGCGACCGTCGCCATGTCGAGCGGGGACACCGTCACCTGTCCCTGGCCGATCGCCGTCGCCGCCAGGTCCACCGGCGAACGCGGGACCGGCACGTTCCCGCCGTAGCCGGAGAGGCCCATCCTCGGCTTCACGCCGATCCCGTAGGTCGCCGCGTCCGCCGAGAGGCTGGCACCGGGGAGGCCCGACGACAGGCCGATGAAGGCCGTGTTGCAGGACTCCGCGAAGGCCTGCAGGAAGCTCAGGGTCGGCACCGACTCGCCCTCGTCGTTGTGGAAGGTCTTGCCGTCGACGACGATCGTGGGCGGGCAGGTGGCCATCGTGGACTCGGTCACGCCGTGTTCGAGCAGCGCCGTGGAGGTGACCACCTTGAAGGTGGAGCCGGGAGGGACGGCTCCGTCGAAGGCGACGTTGAACCCCTCGGTCGGGCTGCTGACCGACGCCAGGACCTGACCGGTGGAGGCCCGCTCGACGACGATGGCGGCCTGCTTGGTCACCCCGGCGAGGGCGGCCTCGGCGGCCGACTGGACCGTCGGGTCGATGCTGGTCTGCACCGGGCGGCCCGGCACCGCCGGCTCCGACGCCACGGTCGCGACCGTCTGGCCCTTCGCCCCCTCGACGGTGGCGGTGACGGCCGGGCTGCCCGCCAGCTGGTGCTCATAGGCTTCTTCGATCCCCCCCTGCCCGACGTCGTCGCCGGCGGCGTAGGGCTCGCCGAGGCTCTTCAGCTGCTCGGCGGTGATGGGGCCGACCTGCCCGACGATCTGCGCACCGAGCGCCGGGGTCAGGGGGGTCGGCGCGCTGGAGGTCTCGAACTGGGTTCCCGGGAGGGGATAGATCTTGGCCTTGATGGCCTGGTAGGCGGCATCGCTCAGGGTCTGGATCGGCTCGAAGTCGTCCGGGTGTGCCTTCGCTTGCGCGAGGGCGTCGTCGACGTCGGTGGCGTTCAGTCCCGACGCCACCAGCGCCGCCCGCAGGCTCGTCGGGTCCTTGATCCGGAGACCGGCGAGGCCGACGGTCACCACCGTGGCGCCCGGGATCAGGTTGACGCCGCCCGCTCCGAGCACGTCCGCCCGGGGCGGCCAGCTGACGTGCAGGGCAAAGTGGTCACCCGCCCCGAGCGACGAGGAAATGGTGCGCGGCGACCAGAGGATCAGCCAGTGCCCCCTGACCATCCGGAGCGCGATCGTCGAGGAGAGCGTGAGGGGGAACTTCGAAGCGAGG
>Ga0123355_10017892_pt1 | contig 11217 bp, 9 predicted proteins | sample TergutEmb28metaG_3_FD_89872 | JGI IMG/M metagenome (GOLD analysis project Ga0123355, IMG submission 89872) | Embiratermes neotenicus P1 segment gut microbial communities from Petit-Saut dam, French Guiana - Emb289 P1 | ecosystem: Host-associated > Arthropoda: Insects > Digestive system > Gut ...
CAAATGGCCGATGGACACCGGCAAGGTGCTGAAGTACGCGGTGGTTATCGCGGGGACGAAACGCACCACTGATTAGGCACGCTGGACGCCGGACCGGGCGCGGTCAACCGTACCGCCGACATTGAGCCGGCAAGGTGGCTGCCGGTAGCGGGGTGGGCAAGATCTACTGTGGCGTCACGGCGGAGAGGGGGACGGCGCGGTGGGTACGGTCGAAATTCCTGATGGGTCCCTGTTCGGCCTGGACAACCTGCCCTACGGGGTGTTCGCCCCGGGCGGCGGCGAGCCGCGAGTCGGCGTGCGGGTCGGGGACGACGTGCTTGACCTGGCGGTCGTGCTGCGGGACGAGGTGTTCACCGCCCCGTCGCTCAATCGTTTCATGGCACAAGGCGCCGCCCGGTGGTCTTCGGCGCGGGCGCGGCTGGTGGAACTCCTCAGCGCCGGGGACGTCCCGGCCGCGGCGATCTACCCGGTCGCCGACATCGAGCTCCGGCTGCCGTTCGAGGTCGCCGACTATGTCGACTTCTACGCCTCGGAGTACCACGCGGCCAACCTTGGGCGCCTGTTCCGGCCAGATGCCGAGCCGCTGATGCCGAACTGGAAGCACCTGCCGGTCGGCTACCACGGCCGGGCTGGCACGATCGTGGTCTCGGGTACCGACATCATCCGCCCCTGCGGGCAGCGGAAGGGCCCAGGTGACCCCGCCCCGCTGTTCGGGCCGTCGGTGCGGCTGGACATCGAGGCGGAGCTCGGCTTCGTGGTGGGCGCGGGCTCCGCGCTTGGCGGGCCGGTGCTGGCCGAGGCCTTCGCCGACCATGTCTTCGGCGTGGTCATCGTCAACGACTGGTCCGCCCGCGACCTGCAAGCCTGGGAGTACGTGCCGCTCGGCCCGCACCTCGGCAAGTCGTTCGCCACCTCGGTGTCACCGTGGGTGGTGCCGCTCGCGGCCCTGTCCGCGGCGCGAGTGCCGTTGCCGGGACAGGACCCGGAGCCGCTGCCCTACCTGCGGGAGACTGAGGACTGGGGGCTGGACATCGACCTGGCCGTCGAGTGGAACGGCGAGGTCGTCTCCCGGCCGCCCTACCGCTGCATGTACTGGTCGCCAGCCCAGATGCTCGCGCACATGACCGTCAACGGCGCGTCGCTGCGCACCGGTGACCTGTTCGCTTCTGGCACGATCTCCGGGCCCGGCCCAGGGCAGCGCGGCGCGTTCATCGAGCTGACCTGGGGCGGCGCGGAGCCAGTCACGGTCAAGGGCGAGCAGCGGACCTTCCTGGATGATGGGGACACGGTCACCATCACGGCCACCGCGCCGGGTGCCGCGGGCGGCCGGATCGGGTTCGGCGAGGTGACCGCGACCATCCTGCCCGCCCGCACGACCGAACCCGCGCACGACTTAGCTCCGGCCGCCAGTTGGCCGCGGTCACCGTAACCGCGGAGGTGCGGTGGAGTCGCGCGCCTCGGCGACGAGGGCCTCGAAGGTCGACGCGTCGGCGACGCGCAGCGCGAGCAGGAGCGCCAGCCTGGTCAGGAATGCTTCGCGGTCATCGGCGGGGACGGCATCGAGAGCGTCGCTGAGTGTGCGCCACATCCGCTCATCCGTGCTGAGTGTGCCGGCCGCGTCCGGCACCGGCGCATCGGCAGGGCTGCTGGCAGCCGGGAGGCTGGCGGCATCTGGACTGTTGGCGCCGCCGGTGATGCTGCCGTCCGGACTGCTGGCGCCATCGGGGATGCTGACGCTGTCTGTGCCGCCGCCCAGGACGCGGCCGGCGAGTGCTCCCGCATCACCCAGCGCGGCCACGTCGGCGAAGCGACCGAGGAGCAGGCCGTCGGGGCGGATCACGAAGACCTCGCCTGGCAGCCCGCCGAGCGGTCCGGCCAGCTCCCCTTCGTTGTCGGCCAGCACGCGGACGCCGACGGCGGGTGCCAGCAGCGAGCGCAGCGCCACGGCGAACTCCTCCAGCTTCGCAGTCGCCCCAGCCAGTTCATCCGCGCCGCCGCCATCGGCGAAGACCAGCAGCGTGAAGTCCGCCCCGCGCTCGGCGTGCAGGCCCCAGGATTGGCCCGCCGCGCCGTCGGCGGCCGGCTTGAGGGGCACGTCGGGCACCGGGTCGCCTGGCTGCAGCCGCCCGCCCGCGGTAACAGGGCCGCCGCTGGAATCGTCGGAGACGCCAGATTCGTCTGACCCGTTCGTGCCGTCGGATCCGCCCGCGGCGCCAGACCTGCCCGCGGCGCCAGACCCGCCTGAAGCCGCTGAGGCGCCTGCCGTGCCGGGCGCGAAGACCCGCAGTGGCGACGTCCTGGCATTGGTGGCCGACGACTGCCGCGGGTTGATCAGCTCGGCCAGTTCGGGGTGGTGGGCCGCGAGGGCCAGCACCGCGTCGCGCGCGGTCCGGTGGCCGTCCGCCGGCGGGCTCATGAACAGCGTCGACAGGTCGGCCGACACGATGTTCTGCTCCCACGCGGCTCGCCGCTCGCGCGCATAGGCGTCGAGCAGCGCCTCCGACGCACGTCCGCGCACCACCAGCGCCAGCGTCCAGGACAGCATGTCCGCGTCCTCAAATCCCGAGTTGAGGCCGCGCACGCCGAAGATCGGCACCAGGTGCGCCGCGTCTCCGGCGAAGACCACCCGGCCCAGGTGGTAGTTGTCCAGCGACAGCGCCCGGGCCGTGTAGACAGTCGCCCATTCGAGGGTCCAGGGCTCGGTGTGGCCGAGCCAGTCCATGTGCTGCTTGACCAGCGCTTCCACGCGTTCGGGCGCGAGTTCGGCCAGCGGGTCAACGCCGAGCGGGAGCTGCACATCGAACCGCCAGATGTCGTCCGGCTGGCGGTGCATGAGCGCGGTCTGGCCGGGGGAGACGGGCGGGTCGAACCAGACCCGGCGCTCGGTGGGCAGGTCGGTCGCCCAGTGGATGTCCGCGGTCAGGTAGTGCCCCGTGTACGAGGTGCCCTGCAGCTGCACCCCGAGCCAGTCCCGTACGGTCGAACGCCCCCCGTCGGCCGCGACCAGCCAGTCGGCGCGCAAGTCCCGGTAGCCCTCCGGTGTCCGCACCGTCAGGCTCACGCCCTCGTCGTCCGGCAGCACCTCTGTTACCCGATGCCGCCACCCGACCGTAAGACCCGGTGTGCCGAGCGCGGCGTCGATGAGCACCTGTTCGGCCCGCGACTGCGAGATGTTGACCATTGGCGGGTGCGGGTCGCCGTCGGCGTGCGGCATCTCGAATCGCAGGACCTCCACATCCCGGTAGTACGACCGTCCGGACGTCCACGGCAGTGCCTGCGCCGCCAGCGTCGCGCCCACCCCGAGCCGGTCGAGCACCTCCAGGGAGTGGCGTGAGATACAGATGGCCCGGCTGCCCAAGCAGGCCGAGTCGTCGTCTTCCAGCACCGCCACCCGGATGCCGCGCCGCGCCAGCCCGATCGCCGCTGCCAGCCCCACCGGCCCGCCCCCGGCCACGATGACCTCGAACGTGTCGCCCGGGAGCGGCGCGAAGGGGTAGTGGCGGGGCGTGAAGTACATAACCATCCTCCGTTCCGGCAGGCGCGGGAACATCCCTTATCGTTATTCCCAGCCACGACCCGGGAAGGTAGCGACCCCGATGAAGCCGGATCAGACGCTGGCCTGGATGCACGATGCTACGCGGCGGCTGCTCGCGGATCTGGCCGGCCTCCCCGACGAAGCCCTGACCAGGCCCACGTCGCTGCCCGGCTGGGACCGTCGCTACCTGCTCTCGCATGTCGCCGCGAACGCCGAAGCGCTGCGCAACCTCGTGCACTGGGCGCGCACCGGCGAGGAGCGCCGGATGTATCCCTCCGTCGAGCAGCGGGACGCTGGCATCGCAGCAGGTGCGGCGCTGCCCGCGGCAGAGCTGCGGGCCTGGATCTCGAATTCGGCGGCGGCTCTCGCCGCCGACCTGGACGCGCTGCCCGCCAGTGCCTGGGACGCGAAGGTGATCACCGCCCAGGGGCTCACTCGCTCGGCCAGCGAGATCCCGTGGATGCGTGACCGCGAGCTCTATGTCCACGCGGTCGACCTAGGCGCGGGCACCCGCTTCGCCGACCTGCCCGCCGAGTTCCTGACCATGCTGCTCGACGACATCGTCAACCGCCGCTCCGCGCGTGGCGGCGGCCCGGCCCTCGCCGTCGCCGCCAGCGACACCGGACACGTCTGGGAGATCGCCGGTACCGGCGCGCCGGTCCCGGTTACCGCCCCGCTCGCCGAGCTCGCCGCCTACCTGACCGGCCGCCCTGCCCCCGCTCTGGCCGCCGCTCCCGCCCTGCCCGCCTGGCTGTAACGAAAAGCCTTCCATGCCGAACGGTCCCGTGGTTCCCGCGGACCCGCGTGGCAGTGACGAACATGCGTCCTCGGCGCGTCTGCGAGATCGAATCATTCGCCGGGGCATCGCTCGAGTCGGGATTCGCTGGCCTGTGACGTGATGTCGCGCAGTGGCAGGCCGGTGCGGGCCGCGTGGTGAACGGCCCGGATGGCGTCGATGACGAGTTCTGGTTCTTCGAGCGGTACCGCATGGCTGCTGTTCTCCGCGGTGGTGAGCACGCTGTTGCCGGACAGGGCGGCCAGTGCGCGCATCCCTGCCGGGTGGTTGGTCTCCAGAACGGCGAAGGGCCCGGGGAAGGGTTTGCCGTGGCTGATCACCACCACAGGCGTTCTGCCCAGCAGTCCTGGCGTGTTCAGGCCGGTCATCGCGGTGGCGATCGCGCGCATTGAGTCGAACTCATCGGCGCCCGCCTGGAACGAGTGCGCGGTAAGCAGGCGCGAGTCCAGAGCGCGGCGCTGCTCGGCGGAGCGGGGCAACGCCGTGGGCGGCTCGGGCATGCCGCGTACTCGCGCCAGCCGGAGAAGGCCGATCTGGGCCAGTCCACCGGTCAAGCGCTGCAGGAGGGCGATGCGCCGCAGGTAGGTCTGCGCGCCCGGTGTCGAGAAAACGGCTTCGTGCGCGATGTCGACAAAGACCAGGCCTGCCACCTGATCGGGGTGGCGGTGTGCGAACAGCCGGATCAGCGGCCCGCCGTAGGACCACCCGACGAGCACGTACGGCGGCTCCAGCCCGAGGCGGTTCAGCATGGCGGTGAGGTCGTCGACTCGGTCGTCGAGCGTTCGCGGCAGCGGTACCGGGTCACTGCAGCCGAGCCCGGCCCGGTCGTAGGTGACTACGGTTGTCAGGCCCGCCAGGCGGTCCTGTATCGGCCACCATGTCGCCGATGAGAACGCCGCGCCCGATTCGATCACAACTGGCGGGCCGCCCTGACCGCGGCGCACGATGTGCAGCCGCCGCCCGCCGATGTCGACGTACTCGCCCAGGGGCGGGCGGCGGGCCTCGCGCCTTTCAGCGGTCCGCCGCCAGGTCCAGCCGATGACCGGCAGGCCGACCAGCGCGATGATGACCAGCAACCACAGACCAGGCGCCATGAGGGCCTCCCCAGGGTCGTTCATTCACTCACAGTAAAAATACATCCCTGTATAAAATACAAGGATGTATAGTTTCGCGCAAGGAAGGGAGGCGGAGTGAAGGGTGACAAGCGGCAGCGGACCCGCGCGCGGCTTATCGACGCCGCGCGGGAGATCATCCGCACCAAGGGTTTCCACGCTGTCTCGATGCAAGAGGTCGCCGAGCGGGCTGGCATGTCCCGCGGCGCGATCTACGGCAACTTCCGCAACCGCGAGGAACTGCTGCTGGCAGTGGTCGCGACGCTATGGCCGCCGGTAACCCCGCAGCTGCGCTCAGGTACCAGCCCGCGCGAACTGCTGACTAGCATCGGCCAGGCCGTGGCTGAGGCCGCCAGGGAACGCGAGCCGATGGCGGTCGGCGCCGCCTCCTTCCAGCTGTACGCTCTGTCGCACCCGGCTATGCGCAAGGTCATCGCCGAGGAGAACTCGAAGATCTACGCGCAGATCACCGAGTCGCTCACCGCGCTCATCCCGCCGGACAGCCTCCCCATGCCAGCCGAAACCTTCGTGCGAGTCACCCACGCGATGTCCGACGGTTTGATGTTCGCCCACTTCATGGCACCCGAGGAATTTACCGACGATATCATTGTCACCGCCTTCAAAGCGCTGGCCGGCCCCGCGGACCTCTCCCGGTGAGCGGGCCACTGCCAGCTGGCGGTGTCGATCGGCTGCCTGGGTCAGCCGGTCTGGCGTAGCGTGCGGGCGGCCTCGGCTGCGGCGGACATCTTGCTGATCGCGAGGTACCTGGGCATCCGGCGCAGACCGCAGTCGGTGGAGATCTCGAGCCGCTCGGGGTCGCGGTACTGCAGGCAGGTGCGGACCCGCTCGATGATGTCCTGCGGCGTTTCCGAGTAGTGCGTCTTGATGTCGATGAGGCCCGCCGAAAGAATGCGCTCCTTGTCCCACGTGCCGACCAGGTCGATTTCCGACATCTCGCGAGCGCCGAATTCCAGGCTGAACCCGTGCACGTTGGCGCCGAGCAGCACGGGGAACAGCCAGCGGTACGTCCGCTTCGCGTACGGCAGCCGGCGGAACGACCCGAAGCAGATGTGCACGATGAACGTGCACCCGGTGATCCCGTCGACGACCTGGTTGATCGTCTCGACGAGGTTCTCCGGCGTCCGGTCCTCGGACGCGTGTGACGGGGTCAGCGGCTCCTCGATCTGGATGTAGTCGCAGCCAGCCGCTACGAGCTTCTTGATGTCGCTCCTGATCGCGGGCACCAGGGCGTCGGCGCATTCCCGCCGGGTCTTGTACGTGGGGGAGAAGTCGAGCTCGGTGGTGATGCCGTAGGGACCGGGCATACCGATCTTCGGCCTGCGGTTCGTGCGGGCCTTCAGGAACTCGTACTCGGAGGTGTAGTCCCAGATCGACTCGACCTGGTCGAGCGGTTCGGTGACCTCGTAGACGGGCAGCTGGTCCCAGCCGATCGCGCCCAGCTTGCGCGGCGTCGGGCGCAGCGTCAGGCCGGCCATCTTTCCGGTGATGCCCTCGATCCAGCCGCCGCGCCGGTGCTCGCCGTCGGTGAGGGCGTCGAGCCCGGCCGTCTCCTGGTCGTAGATGGCCAGCTGGCAATAGTCGTCGAGCAGTTCCTGCCGGTCGACGGGCCCGAAGCGCCCCGCCTTCTCCCCGTCGGCCACGACGTCCCACCACCCGGGCCGCGCCCACCCGCCGGTGGTGGTGACCGGCAGCGTCGCCGGGTACTGGTAGTCGGTCATCGATCATGCCTCCTGTTGCTTGCCGGGCTGTTGCTGCTCGCCGGGCTGTTGCCTGCCGGGCTGCTGCTCTTCGCCGGGCTGTTGCTTCTTGCCAGGCTCATCCGCCAGGGCGGCTATGAGCTCCGCGTGGATGTGCCCGTTGCTCGCGACAACGTCGGCCCGGTCGGTCGTCGCGTGCGGCTGGCCGTCAAACAGGGTCAGTGTCCCGCCCGACTCGGCAAGGATCAGCTGGCCGGCCAGGATGTCCCAGGCGTCCATCGTGTACTCGCAGTACGCCTCGAGGCGTCCGGCGGCGATCGCGCATAGCGTGAGCGCGGGCGACCCGAGGGAGCGCACCCCGCCGCAGACCGACATCAGCCTTTCGACGAGCGCGGCGTAGGCGCGGATCTCGCTCTCCTCGACCGTCTGCGCCTGCGCGACAACCAGCGCCCGGTCAAGCCGGGCCACCTCCGAGACGCGCAGCTTTCGCCCGTTGAGGGTGGCACCGCCGCCGCGAGCGGCGGCGAACATCTCGTCGCGGCTGGGGTCATACACCGCGCCGGCCACGGTCTGGCCGCCGCTGCGCAGCGCCACGGAGACGCAGAAGAACGGCACGCCATGCGCGTAGTTCGTGGTCCCGTCGAGCGGGTCGACGTACCAGACGCTGGGTGCGCCGACATCTCCAGCCAAGCCCTCCTCGCCGTTCACCGCGTGACCGGGGAACGAGGTAAGGATGGTCGCGGCAATGACCTGCTGCGACTCGCGGTCCGCCGCCGTCACCAGGTTCGCCCGGGCGTCCTTGTAGCCGACCTCCAGGTCCGCGCCCGCCTGCAGCCGCCCCGTCAGCACCGCGCCGCCCGCCCGGGCCGCCGCCTCCGCCACCCGGAGCTCCTCGGGAAACGAGGTCATGTGCCGGGTACCTTGAACACGTTGCGCAGCGCGTACTGCACGGGGTCGAACGACTTCGCGGGCGCGGCCGGCTTGGCGGGCTCCGCGTCTGGCGCGCCGGCCCACGTCGTCTCCGGCCGGTGCTGGAGGAAGTAAACGCTGTCGGGGAACGGCAGGTCCCGCGCGACCGCCCATTCCACGTCCTGCGGCACCCCGCCTTCGGCCGACTCGATCCTGGCCGCCTGCTGGCAGATGTAGCGCACCTCCTGCTCGCTCAGGCACGCCTGCCACACCAGGTCGTCGGGCGCCGGCTCGAGTACGACCCGTCCGGCCGCGGCGCTGAAGGTCGCCCACGTCCGCTTCGCGCTGGTCCGCGCTGTCAGCACCTGCCCGGACGCGCGGTCCACCGTCCAGTGGTCCGGCGTGACGTGCCCGGACACCACCGACTCGCCGAACCCCCAGTTTCCCTCCACGACCAGCGTGCCCCGGTCCCCGGTGATCGGGTCGAGGGTGAACGCCACGCCGGCTGATCGCGCGTCCACCAGTTCCAGCACCCCGACCGCCAGGTCGTGCGAGCGCAGCGGTCCGGCACCGCCGAACCGCCGCCGGTACTCCAGCGCGTGCGCCGAGTACCCGCTCGCCCAGCACTTCCGGATGTGCTCCAGCACGCTGCCGGCCCCGGAAACCCCGAGGTAGGTCTCGTACTGCCCGGCGAAGCTGGCGCCGGCTCCGTCCTCGCTCACCGCCGACGACCGCACCGCCACCCGGAGCGGTGCGGCGTGTCCGGTCCCGCCCGCCAGCCGTCCTTCCAGTCGCTGGTGAGCCTGCGCCACGGCGTCAGCCAGCCACGACGGCAGCGGCTGCGCCTCGATGAGCGCGCGAGCACGCGCAGCGACGCGGGCGAGTTCCTGTACCGGTGCCTGGTCTCCGCCGGCTCCGGTGAAGATCCGCTCGAGCTCCGCCCTGGCCGCCGCGGGCAGCCACCCGTCCAGCGCGGCCGCGGTGACCGCGTACCCGTCGGGTACCCGCCAGCCGTCGGCGGCGAGCTGGCCGAGCCGGGCCATCTTCGGCCCGACCCGCGCCCCGTCTGAGCTGCGGAGGGTAGCCAGGTCGAGAACCGCGGCACCGTCAGCTGATACGGCACTGCCAGCGGCCACGGGATCGTCGCTCACCCAGGCGCCCTCACTGCCGTCCGCCTCACAGCAGCACCCGGACCGTGCCCGCCCGGCCGTCCACCCGGATCCGGTCGCCGGTCTTGATCGTCTGCGTGGCCACCGCGGTGCCGACCACGCAGGGGATGCCGTACTCGCGGCTGACGATCGCCGCGTGGGTCAGCGAGCCGCCGGTGTCGCACACGCACGCGGTGATGATCCCGAACGCGGGCGTCCACTCGGTCGTCGTGCCGCCGCAGACCAGGATCTCTCCGGGCTGCACCGTGTGCAGGTCACCGACCGTCGTGATGACCCGGGCGACGCCCTCGACCACACCCTTGGCGGCGGGGAAGCCGTGGATCTCCACTGCCTCCCGCGCGGCGCCGTCGGCGCCGCCTCCCTTCAGCGTCTCGAGGAAGTGCCCGGACAACCCGAACACCTCGATCATGATCGGGTCGGGCACCGTGTCGGGGATGGTGCCGAGCATGGTCGGCAGCGACGGCCCGCGCTCTTTCCAGTACTCGAAGTACGCGCGCCGGTCGGGAACCATCGCGGCGAGCTCCGTCCACCGGGACGCGCCGGCCCCCTCCATCACGTCGAACAGTTCCGGCTTGAACAGGAAGAACAGGTCCTCAGGTGCGGAGATGCGCCCGTCTGCGGCCAGCCGCGCGCCGAGCTCCAGCGTGGCGCGGCGCACCGGGATCGCTGCCCGCCGGTCGATGAGGTAGTTGTGCTCCTCGTTCCACCAGGCGAAGTTCGCTGCCAGGTTGGATGCGAGCGCTTCGTTGAAGCGCGCCAGGTCGGCCCCGTTCACCGACCGGCGCGCGGCCTCGATCTGCTCGTCCCGCTCGCTGACCGCGGCGGCCCGTGCGGCGTGGAAGTCGAACCCGGCCGGCTTGGACAGGAACGCGCCAACCGTGTACAGCGCCGGGGTCGGGTCCTCGATCCACGACGGGGTGTCGATCCGGCAGGTCTCCTCCATCCGCTGCCCGTAGGAGGCGAGGAACGCGTCGAGTTCCGTCAGCCACCGTGCGCCACTGTCCTGCGCCGCGATCCGCGTCCGCATGTCGGACGGCGAGCCGTGCAGCAGTGCGCCGTCCACCCCGAGTTCGCGGGCCCGGCCTGCGAGCCGCCACAGCTCCTCGTCGGTCTTGCTGTAGAAGGTCTGCTGCCCGGAAAGGAACGAAGACACCTGCGACCCGGACAGCCCGATCTCCTCCGCGAGCGCGTAGAAGGACAGGTAGTTCGCGGTCAGCACGTACATGACCTCGAAGTGGATGAACCACGCCCGGCGGTGGAACGCGTACGCGTCCTTCAGCACCGTCCACAGTTCGGCGGGCGGCATGCCCGATAGGTCCAGGTTGTCGAAGTGGTCGTAGGCGGACTGCAGTTCGCCCGCGCGCATCGCCCAGTAGGCGGAGAAGTCGGCCAGGATGGGCGACACGTACTGCCCGAACCGCGCCGCCCGCGCCTGGATCTGCCAGGTCGTGTCCACGTCGATCGTGCCGATGTACACATGCGTGCCGGCCAGCCGGTTGACCGAACCGCGCATCGGCGGCACCCCGACGATCTCGGCGCCAAGCTGCGCGCCCCAGGTCTGCGCGTCGTCGAGCGTCGCGATCGACGCGGGCACCATCCCCTCGCTGAAGTGCAGCGAATCCCGCAGCCAGTAGCGCGCGTTGTCCGCGGGCGAGAACGGCCGCACCGGCCCCGCCACGAACGGCTGGCTGCCGAACGCCTGCTTATACCCCGGGTAAAGCTTTTCCTTAACGAACTCGTCAACAGGAAACACGCGCGGCGAATCAGCTCTCATCGATTCTGCTGGCACGGGCAACCTCACCTCGACCCTGAAGTGGGGACTGATTTAGCCAAAGTTTCGCGCAGTGTGGATCTTCCCGACAAGACCACAGGCAACAAAGCAATCCCGGCGTCATATGGCGTCTACAGCCGGAAGCCGAGGTCGCGTCCGGCGGCGCGGAGTTCCTCACGGGCGTCGGGGTGCGCGACATTGTCGATG
>Ga0123355_10017893_pt1 | contig 11217 bp, 8 predicted proteins | sample TergutEmb28metaG_3_FD_89872 | JGI IMG/M metagenome (GOLD analysis project Ga0123355, IMG submission 89872) | Embiratermes neotenicus P1 segment gut microbial communities from Petit-Saut dam, French Guiana - Emb289 P1 | ecosystem: Host-associated > Arthropoda: Insects > Digestive system > Gut ...
CATTTTCTTGCGTTCTGTGCTGGTTTTTGTTGCTTTTGATGAACATTCAGCACGCCCTATTTAATTCATCTTTAATAAATACACCCCCACGTGCCATTTTTTCTGATATTGATATGGATGCCAGATAAAACATTCGTGTTCCATAAGATTCGGCACTAAAGAAAGGGAAATCAACCTTGTAGCAAGTGCCATCATCGTTTTTTCCTTCGTGTGTAGATATCACGTGGTTCATTATTTTAGTGAAATTTTCCCATGTGTATTTTCCGTTATTAAAGTAGTCGTCTTTAAACAACTCTTTGTTTTCGTCAATCCTAATGTCAGATATGCCTACATCAACCCTTTTTACCCATTCTTTAGCGATTTCGACATATTGCTCGGCCACTTCTTTATTGCTGTTAGTATCGAAATATCCCATGCGTAAAATGCTAAATGGAACAGCTTCTGTATATTGATAAAAATCTCCAATCCATTTATAAGCATCCATGGCATTTTTGAAATTCAACATAACCAAAATAGACAAAAAAGCCTTGTTTTTTGCGGTTATATCCATTGTTCTAAAATAGTCCAATATTTGAAAATCAGGATTATCTCCGTATTCGTCATTAAAATTGAACTCGGTTGTGTTCATGCGCTCAAAGATAGTGCGTTGCTTGCCATCGTCAAAGCGATATAGATATTCTTCTACAACGGCTTCCGTTGTCAAAGCAAGTCCATATGCGTATTTTTTATCTTCAACATAAAATATCACATCAAATCTACTTGGCTTGTTTTTGTAGCTATTGTCCAGTGCAAAAAAATCTACTTTTATTGGCTCGTCGGGCTTTCTTTCTTGAGACAGGTAAACAAATGATGACATGAAATCCATAGCAGCGATTAGGTTGCTTTTACCAGAAGCGTTAGCGCCATAAATCACTGCTGATTTTAATAATCTCATGCCGTCATCTAAGTTGATTACGTTTGCTTCTTCGTGTGTTGTATCATCAGATGCAAGCATAGAAAATGTTATCCTATCTTTGAATGAACGATAGTTTTCAACGCTAAATTCTACTAGCATACGGGTTCACTCTCCTTTTTATGTCAGATATGCAGTGATTTTAAATTGAAACGTGCAGTGCTTTTAAATCGTCTTGTATCTTTATTGTTTCCATTAATAGCCCAACAACATGCGCTATGTGGTCAAAATCATCTATGGTTATTGTCATGCCTTTGCGTGATTTAAACCATTTGTCTAATACATGAAAGCCACCTATGCGATAATGCCATACATTTTCAGGTATGCCACTTATGCGCTTGTTAGCGTTTAGGTGCAGTACACCGTTACTATATTTTGTTGCACCAATTTCCAAATCGTCTGCTGTAGGTGGCTCAATTTCTAATGTGGCTGGCATTTTTGTTTGTTGGAGGTGCAGTTTACGTAGGCGTTCGCCAGCCGTTACGTATGTGTGAAACATATCTGTTGTGACAACAAAATCGCCTTCGTTTTCTTTTGGTGCGTTGATTATTGGTACCCTTGGGAAGTCACGCCTTAAAAACTCGCTGTAGTGGGCGCGGTATGCAGGGTCGAAGAGTAGGGCATAAATATAGTCGAATACTTCTATGAGTTGCGGTTTTTGGCTTAAATTTTGGGTTAGGCGGTTGTATAGTTTTTGGTTTATATTTGGTTGCCAGTTTGTTTCTAGGCCTTCTGGTTTTAGGTAGAGTGGGGCGACAAACCCACTACCGCAAGTAGGATATTCCATAAACTCTCTCTCAGTAATCTGATTAGTAATAAATACTCCATCCCACTCCGCAAGATTCGGTGTTTGTCTCGAAAATATGATACCAATGTTTTGTGTTAAATCATGTGGTAGCCTTGGGTCTGTATAATGCAACTGTAAATGCCGCATTATTTCGTGTCTAGCATAGGAGTGGAAGCCTTTGTTTACGCTTGTATAGTAAGTCCATCGACAATCGAAAGGTTTTGCATTTAATTGAACATATGCACCATCATTATTTGCAATATCATCTTTTGCGTAATCAACGCGCCAATCTCTCGCATCTTTGCCTAATGCGTATTTATATCGCAATGCTTCAACTTCTAATGATTGAAAATCCTTAATAACAGAAATCATTTCACCTTTTGTATGCTGTACGGCCATCTTTGTACGCCCTGTTGTAATCCCAATTGAATGGTGAGGAAACAACTCCCCAACACTAACTCCCTGCTCATAAACATCCCGATTCTCAGCAGATGTAGGTACAAAATAAGCCATATCCGTATCAATTGGTTCAACTTGCCTATATTCAACCTTACCACTTTCAAGTGCCGTAAACTTATTGCGCCTACTACCCCAAAGCTCCCCATGAAAAACATCAGCCCAGTCACTTTTACCGCCATTACATACAGCAACAATAATGCCAACACCCTGCCGGATATCAAAAACATTTTCGTCTTTACTACCATCTGGTGCAACTTCTTTTTTTGTTGCATTACCATGCAAATCAAGCACATAAATTTTATCAAAAGTACGCAGCAAGCTTGCTCTCATGCCACGAAAAACTGGGTTGTCAAAATAGCCATGCGGAGCAATAAATGAGAGTACTCCCTGTTTCTCATTTTGCAGCAGCTTCTCTGCAAAGTGGATAAACTTAACATAATCATCACCCAGCACTTTTGAGTTGCGCTCATTTAGGGGGGTTGTACCATCGACTTTTGTCCTGTAGCTAGAATAGTCGTAAGGCGTGGTCGAGGCAGCGTTATACGGTGGGTTACCAATAATAACTTTAACTGGCCGCCGCGCTTTCCATGTATCAGCTTTATATGCTTCATCTGTTATGGCGGCAGAAAAGTCAAAGAGTGTCATTTGCTCATTTCGCTCAAGGGCAGAATTGGGAGGAGCTAGTGTGTTGGTAAGATAAACATTTGTAGGCAATTGTGACTCGGGTTCATGCCCCAATGTTTCTTCTATAGTTCTTCTAATATTCAAATGGGCCACTACATAGCTTGTCATCATAATCTCAAAGCCTATCATACGCGACAGCAAGCCATTAATGTCGTTAATATAATCGCTATAAAATACCCCACGCGCACCAGAAAAATATGTATCTTTCACATACCTGCAAAACTACGAGTTGCCAGCAGTGGGCGCAAATCCTCCTTGATTTTGCTAAACAGCCCATATAATTCTGGAAACATTGGTAAGTTTTTTTGACGCTCGTCAACTAGCGGTAACCCTTCTTCATCTTCTTTTAAGATACCTGTGATAACTGAGCGTATCGTCTTAGCGTGTATAGCCATATACTCCGCTAGTTTATTGGACGAGCGAATCTGCGCTGGGTCTTGCAGTAAAAAGTCTTGTATGAGGCTGATAAATAGCTCGATATTTTCTTCTTTTAGTGTAACCTTTCCGTCGTCCAACTCCATAAGCTGGACACCAGAGTACATTTTCTCTTCTCCGGCACGCCAAAATTGCCACACTAAGTTGTCTGTTAGTATAGCATAGCCATAAAGGGCAGCTTCTTTTTTTATTTGTGCCCGTGCACGAGTGTCGATGCCACCTACCTTTTTAACTTCTAGGCCCGCTAATGGTTCTGTTTCGACAATGTCAACATCATTGCGCCAGATTTTAATGTCAATGTTTCCGCCAGCTTGACGGCTTCGTTCGCCGGATAAATCTCGCGCTTTACAGTTGAAATGTGCCAATAGAGTGATTATAGGATTATTAAATGATGTTTCAGTATTGCCGAGACGATAAGCCTCACAAACTGACTTGTGGTAGTCATAGACATGGTTAGTCATTTTGGTATCACCTATTTCCTATTTTTGAGACGATGCTATCAATTTAAGTGCTTTATTATACATGAAATAGTGGCAAACTTGTTAGACTTTCTTAAACCTTGCAAATAAATCAAAATACAGTAAAATGATGTAGCAAGGTATCAAAAGGATGAGTTTCAGAATAGGTTTACTATTACGGAATTCAGTTTTGACACTTTGAACAAACCTTTTAAACATAGCCGGTGAAGTAGACCTAAATCGGCTGTTGGAAGGATTAGTGTGATAAAAAGCACTTCACACTACTATTTTTGCGGGTCAAATGGGAGCGCAAATACTCCCGCATGACCCTTGGGAGGATTAAATGACTGCACTATCAGACCGTGATATGTTTAAAATATGCCTAATTGGTTGCGGAATTATGGCAAACAATTCACATGGCCCTGCAATAAAAATGTACACAAAGCAAAACGAAGGAATACAATTTGCTGCTTGTTGCGATATTGACGAAGCGCGAGCAAAATCCTTTGCACAAAAATTTGATGTGCCAGCATGGTATACAAGCATACCTGCTATGCTAGATGAAATTAAACCACAAGCAGTGTGCCTAATTGCGCCAGTACCTATTACCGCAGAATTGTCATGCGAAATAATGGAGAAGGGATACCCATTAATTTTGGAAAAACCACCAGGCGCGCATTCAAAAGAAACACGGCACATGATACAAATAGCTAATGCAAAAAATATACCCAACCAAGTCGCCTTTAACCGGCGATACATGCCAATAGTACAAAAAACGGTTGATATACTTACACAGTGGGGCGGAGTAGGCTGTATATATGATTTACAGTACAAAATGGTAAGGCAAAACAGAACAGACCCACACTTTTGTACAACTGCTATACATGGCATAGATTTGGTAAAGTACATTCTCCAAGCAGATTACTCTCACATAAATTTCCGTTATCGCGAACTTCCAGACAAGGGTAGTACGGTTGCAAATTTTCATCTAAACTGCACAATGGACAATGGAGTGCTGGCCAATTTGGCATTTTTGCCTATTTCGGGTATTAATACCGAACGGCTTGAAATTAATACAGCACATGGTTTATTGTGCGTAAATTTACCTATATGGACCGGCTGCTACGATGGGTTTGGCACAATCGCGTTATATAATGACAACGAAAAAAAATGGGAACTAGATGGCGCAGATATTGCCGGTACTTCCGATGACTTTGTACTGGCGGGTTTTTATCACGAAAACGCAGTGTTCTTTGATGCTGTACGTAGTGGAACAAAAATAAACGGCGATGTTGCTTCTGGTTTACAATCAGTTGAAATCGCAGAATGTATCAGCAAAAGAACAAATGAATATATAAGGGGAGCCTCACATGCGAAAAGTTAGAGTTGCAGCCATTCAACCAGCCGTAAACAGTTTACCCACACATTACCAATATGGTACAAGTGAATATACACCAGATGTTGATGGCATTTTGGCAGAGTTTGTTTTGCCTCAGGCAGAAGTTACATTTGAAATGCTAGAAAAGGCAGGGGAAACGGGTTTAGATATTATTACTACCTGCGAAGATTTGTCTTATGCTAGCACATTTATTTTTGACGTTTCACCCAACAGCGTATTTCCTCAATTGGTTAATAAGAGCTATCCCATTGTAGAAGAACGTCTCGCGAGTATTGCTAAAAAGCATAACATGAACATCGTAGCCTGCTATTTCAAGCCTTTTGAGGGGAAAATCTATAACACCGCTTCAGTTTTTGACAGAAATGGCAAAATTATTGGCGATTATAAAAAAACACATCTGCCGTCCTTTGAATTCTTTGGTGCGGTAGAGGGTGATTCTATTCATACCATAGACGTAGACTTTGGTAAAATTGGTATTATGATTTGTTATGACATGATGTTTCCTGCTGTAAGCCAAGTGCTTTCGACTTTAGGGGCTGAGATTGTTTTCCACCCAACCTTTGGATATGGCTGGAATGATAGCATTGGCGGGGCTACGCTTCGCACACGTGCAAACGATGGCTCGTTTTTTCTTGTAACCGCAAAAAACTATGTTCCAAATGGTGCGGGCAATTCGTGTGTGATAGACCCGTGGGGTACAGTTTTGGTGGATGCTGGGCATGATGCCAATATTTTTATAAGGCATGAAATTGATTTGGATAAGCCCAAAATGCACCCAGAAAGGATTATCCATACAGTTATTACAGGCGAGCCTAACATGCGCATAAGAGCCGCAAGTGAAAGCCGACCAGAATTGTATGGAGATTTATGTAAAAGAATAGCACCAAAATATAGTTTGCCACCAAGTGATACACATGCGTTTGTAAATAAAATGTTTAAAGATGGTTATCATTGGTAGAAAAAGTAGTATAGTTGCTATGTCTATAAAAACAAAAAATAGGCACAGTCTAAGGTTGATTTTGAACCGGAACTAATCTGCCAAATAAACATAAGAAAAATGTTAGCAAAACGGTGACTTTAAAATAATATAGAGTCACCGTTTCTTTTGAATCTAATTCCAATTCCAAATTAAGCATACTTTTTACACCAATGGATGATATTTTTTGGCAATCAAATAAGAATGCTGTATACTTTGATATGACATTGGATGCTCTGTTTAAGGTCTTTGCTGATTATTGTAAAGGGGCTGTGTATACAAATGATTAGGTCGCGTTTTTCGTGGTTTAGCACTCTTGTTATGGCGTTATTGGATTGCTTATTCGCTTGGTTAAGTTGGGTTGGTTCTATCTTTGTGTTTACTTATTTATTGCATTATCAACATGCTGTAGATTTTAGGGAGCTATTAGGTACGGTTAACAGTAATGCATGGGCGATTGTTATCGCTTGTATTATTTTTTATACCCTTTGTGGTGTCTACCGGAGTTTATGGGCGCATCCGGGGGTTGGTACGATGATTCGTATCATAGTGGCAGTGCTTTTGAGTTCTTTTGTTGTATATGTGTCTCTTAGGCTTAGGCTGGGACATTGGCCCAACCCTGGGTTGGGTATGATGGCATTTTACTTTCTTTTATCTCTTTCGCTGGCTTTGCGTATATTTAGGCGTGTTTTTGATATAACACTTTCATATATGGGGCGTTTTGCTATTGTTAGACGCTTTTATAACTCTCACAGCAATCAGACTCAAGAAGTTATTCGTACATTGGTACTTGGTGCAGGTGACAGTGCTTCAAATTTTTTGCTTAACCCAAGCCAACAGGGGGGGCGGCCTCGTAAGATAATCGGGATTTTGGATAATGATACACGCAAGCATGGGTATATGCTTCATGGTAAGTCTATTATGGGAAGTGACGAACGGATTCCACAACTGGTTAAGCAATATGATATTAGCGAGATTATTGTAGCAATACCCTCCATTGACAATAAAGACCTCAGGCGTGTTGTACAGCTTACACCCATTAACCGCTGCAAGGTACGATTGCTCTCTGGCCTTTCGGAGGATAAGGCCGCCAACTTATTGCGGGATATAAGTATCTCTGACCTTTTGGGTCGCCCTGAGGCAGATTTGAATGAAAGTAGCATAAACGCCTGGCTTAAAGGTAAAACCGTCCTTGTTACCGGGGGTGGTGGGTCAATTGGTAGCGAGGTATGCCGCCAATTGATTCGCCTAAATGTGGAAAAGGTAGTAGTTTATGATATTTCGGAAAATAATGCATATAATCTTAAAGAGGACTTAAAGGCAAAGCTTGGAATGACTGGCCGGTACAAAGTGGCTGTAAGAATCGGCTCTGTGCAAGATGTAAACCGGATGGATGCTGTTTTTCGGGAGTTTAGGCCCGAGGTTGTATTTCATGCCGCGGCATATAAGCATGTGCCATTGATGGAAGAATGCCCTAGGCTTGCGGTGGATAATAATGTTTTGGGGACATATTACACAGCACTTAGTGCCATACGCTATAATGTAGAGCGGTTTGTTATGATTTCTACAGACAAGGCTGTTAACCCCACAAATGTTATGGGTGCAACTAAGCGCTTGGCAGAGATTGCAACACTAGGGCTTAATAAACGTGGCACAACAGAGTTTGTATGCGTGCGTTTTGGAAATGTACTAGACTCTAACGGAAGTGTGATACCGCTTTTTAGGCGTCAAATTGAGGCCGGTGGCCCTGTGACGGTTATGCATAGGGATATTATCCGCTATTTTATGACCATATCCGAAGCGGCAAAGCTAGTACTAGAAACCGGAGCCATGGCCGCCGGGGGCGAAATTTTTATACTAGATATGGGAGAACCAGTAAAAATTGCAGAATTGGCCGAAAGCCTTATACGCATGGCAGGGCTTACCCCAGATGTGGATATTAAAATTGATTATGTTGGGCTGCGCCCCGGCGAAAAGCTGTATGAAGAGTTGTTGCGCAATGAAGAAGGGCTTACGGCAACCTTGCACGATAAGATATTTATAGCCAAGCCGGAAGCCTCGCCTGTATTGGATAAGCTGCTGTCAGCGCTGGATGTAGGTTTACCAGATGATGGTGATGTGCGTGAGCTGCTAAAATCCTATGTACCGGAATATAAGCATATCCCAATGCAATAGTAACTTAGGCGCTGTATATTGGCTTAAAATCAGGTTTTGACAATTTGGGTAAAGGCGTTCTACAGATGTAGTACACCTAAATTTCAACAGCTTTTATATATTAAGTCGAATGAAGGATGGATTAAATGTATATCTATGTTAAGCGAGTGCTGGACATATTGCTTGTACTTGCACTTAGCCCTATATGGTTGCCTGTTGGGGTTGTTTTGGCTGTGCTTGTAAAAATCACGTCCAAGGGGTCTGTTTTTTTTAAGCAGAAAAGGTTTGGGCGGAATCGTCGTTTTTTTATGATATACAAGTTTCGTAGTATGTTTACAGATGCACCAAAGGATGTGCCAACACATCTTTTAAAAAGCCCAGATGCTTATATTACGCCAATTGGGCGGTTTTTGCGCAAGTCTAGCTTAGATGAACTTCCACAAGTGATAAATATATTAAAAGGCGAGTTGTCATTGGTGGGGCCAAGGCCCGCACTTTGGAATCAGGAGGATTTGATTGCGGCGCGGGAAATTCATGGCGCTAACAGTGTCCCTGTTGGGCTGACTGGGCTTGCGCAAGTTCGCGGACGGGATGAGTTGCCTATTGATGTTAAAGCTTCTTATGATGGTGAATATGCTAAAGAGATGGGCTTTCTACTAGATATGCAGATACTATTTAAAACAGCCGTTAATGCTGTTTTAGGGCGTGGAGTTATGGAAGGTGGGCCTGCAAAATGAGCCAAAAGCCTCGCTCCAAGGAAGTCTATACTCAAAAAAAACGTGTTTTAGTGGTAGGTGTTGGCAGTTATATTGGTGAGAGTTTTGCCAAATATGCCCAAGAGCGCTTTGATGTTGATGTTGTAGACTCCTTCAAAGAATGGACAAGCACACCATTTGAAGGATATGACAGCGTTTTGATGGCGGCGGGGATTGCGCACCAACCACAGCATGATGGAAATCGGGATTTATATTTTGCCATTAATCGTGATTTAGCCCTAGTAGTAGCCAAAAAGGTAAAAGTCAGTGGAGTAGGGCAGTTTATATATCTTAGCAGCATGGCAGTATATGGTATGACGGAGGGAGCGATTGATGCAGGTACAGAGCCGTCCCCAAGAAAAAATGATTATTATGGATTATCAAAATATCAAGCAGAAAAAGAACTGACACGGCTTTTTCATAGTGGCGAAGAGATAGATAATGTTAAATCTGACACAAAATCCAAAACTACCATGCGAAATTTAGACACTGGAGGCGAACTATCCGCTGGCCTCTGCATAATCCGCCCTCCAATGGTATATGGCCCGGGCTGCCCTGGTAAATTTACGACTTTGGTAAAAGTATCTAAAGTTTTGCCATTTATTCCAAAAGTGAATAACCAGCGTAGCATGATTTATATCGACAATTTATCTGAACTTTTATGTATTGTGGTTGACAAGGCAGTGAACGGGGTTTTAAATCCCCATAATCAAGAGTATATGAATACGACATGGTTACTTTCGGCAGTGCAAGGTCATTGTAGGCGGATTGTACCAGGTATGGGGTGGCTTGTTAGTTGTGTAAAGCCCCTTAGCGCTGCTGTAAGGACTGCATTCGGTAGCCTTTACTACACAAAAAATGCTGCACAAATGCCGTTTGATGATAATTATCAACAGGTTTCAACTGAGGAATCGGTTGAAAGGAGTATCTGAGATTTGCGTGACGGTAGATTTACATGTAAAATAGTGAACAAGTTCGTATGTTGTATAATTGCAGAAAATACGTAAGTAAAATACATAAGTAATAAATACATAAATTGCACGTTTACGTTTTCAGAAGAAGGTACACACAGGACACAGGAGGCCAGTTTGTCGTGAAAAAACAAGTAAAAATATTACTGGTGTTTTTTTTAGTTGTGCTAGCAATATTCATAGCGGTGCCGGCAACACTTTTTAGCAATCCGATAGCGATATCTCGTATTCCGGGTGACGTTAATGGAGATGGCGTTGTCACCGCTGCCGATGTTGGTTTGCTTCGTGCGTACCTTGCGGGACACCCCGTAACAATTGATTACATAACCGCCGATGTCAACGGTGATGGCGCAATAACCGCTGCCGATGTTGGTTTGCTTCGCGCATACCTTGCAGGCCACCCGGTGGAATTACGTTTAAGAGCAGTAGGGAATGATACGCCAGATTCTCAGTTCCTCAGTCCTGATGATATTGGTGTCATTGGCAGTGGCCCTATAAATCGCCTTAATTGGCTTACTATGCTAATAGATGCAGCAAACTTGGATGCGAGTTATTATACAAGGCATCGTCTTTCAAGTTTCTATGATATTGATACAAGAAACTACTGGTTTATGGCGCGATTCCCGGGTTATGATGGGGTTGTTGAAGTGGCTTTTCAAAATAATGTTATTACCTCATCAACCCAGGATGGATATCTATTTCATCCGGCACTAACTGCAACGGAAGCGTTTGCTGTTGTTACTGCTGTACGTGCGTTAGGTTTTTATGTTGATGGATATCATAACCTTACAGATATTTTTGCAATTGCTCAAGACATAGGACTCTTTACGGGGGTGCCGACAACCGGTAACCTCTCTCAAAGCCAAGCAGATGCTATTATTTCAGTAGTAGCGGATATTGCTGCGCCGATGGATTTTGGCAGCGTGCCCGTGATAGAAGTTGATTACAACGAAAATTTAGTTTGGCTTAGTGATGATTTAGTAATCGGTTATTACTTTAACTTTGAAAATGAAACAGGTACACTTCAGGTTGCTCCCAACGCCGCGGCGGAGATTGCCGTGGGTGATGTAATTATTTTACCTGGCGAGTTTAGCTATATAGCCAAACGGATTACTGCCATTTATTTGTCCAATGATGAGGTTCACTTGGAAACAGAGTTGCCAGACCTAGAGGATTTAATTGCCGAA
>Ga0123355_10017895_pt1 | contig 11217 bp, 11 predicted proteins | sample TergutEmb28metaG_3_FD_89872 | JGI IMG/M metagenome (GOLD analysis project Ga0123355, IMG submission 89872) | Embiratermes neotenicus P1 segment gut microbial communities from Petit-Saut dam, French Guiana - Emb289 P1 | ecosystem: Host-associated > Arthropoda: Insects > Digestive system > Gut ...
AAAAAAAAAAAAAAAAAAAAAAAAAAAAAAAAAAAAAAAAAAACCGAATCCCCCCTCGTCTCCCCCCCCCCCCCCCCTCCATCGTGTTTTTCTTGGGCTTCCAGACTGTCCAGAAGCCTACGCCACTGTTAACTTGCCTACACGCCACTGGCGGGGAGGAGTGATAGATGGTGCCTTGTGAGCCGTTCTGGCAGTGAGTATCATTATTATCACGGGATGGCGCCCCCCCCCCTTCCCCACCTCCTAGTTAACAAGCGGGTAATCACTATTCTTCATTTCAAACTCGCTAACACGAAATAAAGAGATGGGCCGGGCTGGGTAATGCCTGGGGCCCAAAAAGGTTAGGTCTGGGGGAGGGGGGGGGGGAGGGGGCGGACCAGCGCACGGCGGGTGGGCCTCACCATGCAAGTATGTGGACACACTCGACTATCCAAACAGCTGTCTAATTCGTTCCTAAAACAAAAATGCCAAAAGGGATTTAAAATATATATAGCGGAACATCATGCAGAGGGTTAGCTGCATTCCCATACGCTGAACGGGACAGGCGGATCGTCGTGACGGGAGATGGGGTTGGCCCGAGGCGTGACACACATCTCAAGTTCCGACAGTATGTATGTCACAGTACTGAATGAATCAGTGCCCACTAGATTAACTCCATCACGTCTAAAATCAGCCAACAAACTAACAAGAAATCTAAGGGCGGAGACAAGAGTGAGGCAGCAGTTGACGTCCCCGCGATCCGTTACTGCGTACCGAACGCACTGCTGACAACTGTGCGCATCCTAACGGATATCCGGTGTGGATGACGGTGTGTACGTGACCGTACTAAGGGCTTGTGCTACAAACGGTGATACAGCCTTCAGCAGGAAGCACAACTTTGGTACTGAAGACTACAATCAATTTACAGCACGGACCTACACAAAGTACACTTCATACCTAACACTGTGCTTCCATTCAGAAGACTCGCCAGTTGATGCGGGATCTGTCAATAATGGTTTACATTGACAATCGCACAGAATACAGCAAGCACACACATACTGTCGTCGACGGTCGGAATGTCAGAGGTTTATGACCAACAGATGACGTATTCCAGTAAAACGACATTGTATTCCAGTGCGGTTCTTGTGCTTGCCTGTTAATAGTATTACTTTTGTCGTGTTCTGTCTGGTTACAGCTGTGCCGTGTTACGAACTGAACACCCAGCAAACAGCGACAAGTGGGAAGTGGTGCATGCAAAAACAGAATCCTACGTTGTTGACAGCACCTGTGTGTTTTCTCTCCAATGTCAGCCCAGAGATAATGTGTCTTAACCACGCTGTCAAAATCAGAGCTGTTCTTGTCAGTCAAGGACAGTATATTGTGTGAAAAAAGGAAAGCTTTTGACGTGAAACATGACACTAAATTACACAAAACTCAGTGCGCACCTCACAGAGAACAGTCTATTTCAAATACACAGTTCAGTTCACGCCCTTTATGGAAATAACCGCTGTGCATTGCACGAAGGATACGAAACACACAAAAATTCATGATTTCATTGTTAAACCTGGCGGTAGAGCACGTTTGGAACGTGATGGCATACGCGCAGAAACCAGATTTGGTCTTTCAGCGAAACGGACGAGTCCATTTAAGTTGGCGGGTTAGGGGGGTCAGTCCAGTCGACTACTGGCAGCCGAGGTGTGCGCATCAGCAGTAGTAATTGTAGTAATGCTGGATACACCATGTTCTGAGGTAGAGTGCAAGACTACTGGCTACCCACTCCACTCGCATGCTTCCTTCACTTCCCCTACCGTGCGTCACCGTGTGCCATCAGGTTTCAACTGAGCTCTACCGTATACCACACTGCTTTAAATTGCCACCTGACTGTCTTCCCAAAGAATACACTAACCCTTTGAAAACTGCAATGTATCTTCACTGTGCGTAATGAATTAATTCGTACGGACCGTAGCAGGCTTGCATTAGGTACGATAATCACCTGATCATGTTAACAGTTGCAAGGACTAATGTACGAATCGCAAGCAACACATAAATGCTTTAGCTGGACCAAATTCCGATTCGTTACTGTACAACCTGGCGGTACTGTACATAACAGCAAGCACTGCTGCAAAAGGATAACCGCTAAGACTGACAACACTCACGTTCTGCCGTTCACTGTGCAATACGCGCTGGCAAGGCAGGCTACAGGTGCTACTGTCCTTGACCTCAACCCTCAGAAATGCGTTTCAAGGGGCACAGAAACAAAGGTCCACGCACTGTGAGTGGAGCTGAGTGGTTAGACTCATGCTAGGCCGCTGTACCTTCGGGCGCGATCCCAATGTGGTGACGAACGGAAGAATCTTCAAATTCGCTTAGTGTATCAATTAAATGTGTTCGCTTGCAGTCGGAACGCACCTCACTCACTCACCTCCATCGACAGCCACCGTCTAATTTTGCAATGTCGTATGTGCCCTCACGTCGCAGTGCTTGTGGCCATAGGCACCTTTACCGCTCTGCCACTTCGTTAAACAACAAAACGCCCTCTTTGTCCTCAATGCAGCTCCGTACAGTTCGCTCTTGTCGCACTGCCGATGTGCAAACGTGTCTTTGGGTCTTGTTCAGCGAATTATGACATTGAAGGGGGGCGGTAACGGTCGGCCCCATACTGACAACTTGGACTGATGGCAAAGATTTTTGATAACCTTGATCCGTTCTGTGTGTCCTTTCAAATACCGATACTGCAGCATGCAGGCTCGTTACATTTCGTGATACCAGTCAATTCCGGGTCTGTTCCCCTTAACGCAATGGTTTCTATGAACACCTAGTGTTAGGTACGTCTAATTCACAACTGACTCTATTCGGTTTCATCGCCTTCTACTTACGTTGTATTCAAACGCGTAGAGGATTGAATTAAAAATTAAAGCAACATGCTAATAAGACACGATCTCATACACTAATCCGGTACACTCCAATATCAGACTGCCCACTTATTGTCACTCAACAGAGCCAAACAAACGTCCCAGTACTGCAATGGTATAAAAAGCCTGGGCCTTCGTCAGCAATTTATTTAGTTGAAAGACGAATCTGATGGGGAGCTACTCTTGTCTTCTGGAATGTGTGATGGGAGAAGACGGAGGAAGAAAGCTCCTCGAAAACGCTGGTACATACACGGCGTCACAGGCCGGAGAGCAATATTTGATTTTATTTAAATTTTAATTTTTACCACAAAAAATATGCCATAAGCTTAAAACGGTAAAAATAAAAATAAAAAGAATACTTCTTACGTCAATCCCGTGTTTTATTCTTTGGAAAACCACACCGTCAGACAAAACGTTGGTGTATAAAATGCAAATACAAGCTGTTTTTGATGGCTGAATTGCACTCAAAATGTGCACGAAACAAGCAACAACAACGCACTAGACGTTCTACGAAAATAAATGGTAAATGAACAAAACAGGCTATTCTGATGCTTCAGCGTTTACAGCTTTCTTGCCAACTGTTGACTTCACTCCCGAACTGCCCTTCAAGAATGCACTAAAACTTTGCTTACAACTGGTCACTCACACGGACAGACTCTCTCATAATATCGCCAAGGACATTCGACAACAATATTAATATTTATCTTCGAAGAAGCAGGTTTTGGGGGCGTGTCTTCCACTGACGTGACTCAGTTCAGGCGCAGGCCTTTCCCAGTGCAGTCTGGACGCTACTGCTTGTGGACGGACAAGCTAAACTGACTTTTTTTTAACGACTTCTCCAGCTGCAGATGACAACATGCACTGAAGTATATAGAAACTGAAACAGCTGTTTGCAGGAAGTGAACAATGATGGCCGATATGCCCTCAGCCAAGTAAATGCCATCTATCACCAGCGATGGTGATCCTCACACGGCCACAAGAGGGACACACAACAAGACACTGACACTACTCGAATGCCTAGCGCAGACCACCCAAGTAGAACCATCACCACTCAACTGACCTCACCAGTTGCAGACTGTGACTGAAATCCGGTACTGTCAGCGCCGTTTTATACTTTCCAAAACTACACGCACTGCGTGATGTGTCGTCATGGCAACAGACTAAATGCGGTGTCTGTATCACAACGTGACAGCCTCCTGGCATTTACCCCACCAACAAAGGAACCTACACGATGTGTACAACACCGAAACGAGACTTCGTTCATTCCACAGTCTGCCTTACGACAGGTCCATAGCGTCTTCCCAAGCGAGTTCTTTACAGAGTGCGATCTAGTGCTTCCTATTTCAATTCAAAGCATCCTTTCTTTTCCTTACGGTCATCCCGTAGCAGCTTACGTCTTCTTCCTTGTCTTCCCGTCAATTCTATCTGTTCTTCAACAACGTGTTTTATTTAAAGCAGTTCCTACACATTTGACCAAACCAGTTAGCCTTCTTTCCTTCCTGCCTTTTATTGTCTGTAGGACATTCCTCCTCCTTGACTCCTAATACTTCATTTCTCACACGATCGGCATAATTATGTTCTCCAGCACCGCATGTCAAAACGTTCAAGCTATCTCCGATCTAATATTAGAAGTACCCAGGATTTAGTACTATGCAATTCAGTTTTCCAAATGTAGCATTTCAATAGTTTCTTCCTTAAATCAACGTCCAATTTATTTGTGACAGGAGCCTCTCTCTAGTCGAAAGTTGCTGTTGCCATGACAATCCCGTACTTAATTTCACGTCTATATTTTGCATCATTTGTTATCATGCTACCCAAACAGTTGCAATATTCAACATTCGCCGGCTGATTTTGATCTATCGTAATACGTACTGAAGATGGTTGCCTTCAGATTCTCATTACCTTATACTTTCCACATTTATTTCCATTCCAACTTCAGTCACTCTATCAGACATGGCCTGCAGCACCGTTTCTTCCTCAGCCAATAGCACAAGGCGATGTACATATTTCACAGGGCGAATTATTTGTCCTCTTGTTTTGAAGCATCCGGAACCTTTAGCAGACAAAATCAGACTAGACAGTGTGAAAACCCTAGACACGTCTGTTCCAGAACAATAAACTCTGCTTTCATCTCGATTAAGCTGGTTTCGAGATGTGAGATTCGACTGTTCTCCAATCGTCTCGACCAGTACTATAAACCATTCGTCTACCTGCTCAATGCCTACCGGCGTCTTTTTCTCTAGGGATAAAGCGGCCAGGTCGTGAAGCTCACCACTCATGTTCACCCAGTACCGAGGTAAAGATCCGTAAAGAACCACCCCTATTTCCACATACGACTATATGGTGTGGTGCTTAAGCATAGGCAAGGTACGTTTAATTTACAGGAAACAGACAGACAGACGTTTTAATATAAGATCAGCTAACCTTGATGACGGCGAAGGATAAGGGCGAGCAGAATGAGACACAGCCACGTCTGCTGAAGCCAATGAGAAGCTGCAGGAGCCGTTCTCTTCTGTCAACATCCTCTAGATCAAAAACCTGATCAGTACATGACCACAGTACACAGGTACAAAGGCCACTTGGGATACCCGGCGCAGGTGAACGGCAAAGGTAGAGGCAAAAGTGTGAAGTAAGCGGTGCTGTATTGCCTTTCGGCGCAACGGTAGGCCTTGTGAGGACCGTAACAGATCCTACGAGTTCCGTCACAGCAAGAACTTTACCGTCCAGCAGTAAAATCAGACCTAACTACTTGCGAACGAACTGCAGCTCACTCTTATGATAACGCAACCTGCAAACGGCGAATTCTTGAAGTTTCAATAACAGTGACCCAGTTACGAAGTAATGACAAAAGCCAGACTTAGTGAACGTACGTATTAAGAGACCGTGTAGAGGACATCCCACCGACCTCGTACAAGGTACACGCTGGATTAACAGACGTGCCAATATGTGTACTGAAGACGAGGGTGGCGTGACATAGGGAATAAAGCGCGAGTCATCCCGTATAGTACCAGCGATAACCTGTTAGCCTTACATGGCACACTCTGCAGCCAAAACAAGGGTTTAGATCTACACAAGACACATCAAAATAAACTGCAAACAAACTTCAATATTCGCTGGAAGTTGACTAACGGCGATGCCAGGGCTGACGGAATGCAGTTCGGAATCAGATACCACAGCCAAAATGTCATCATCATTCACTTATTCTATTCCACAGGCAAGTCTCAGAGCAGTGGACGTAGGAGTTTATGGCAAATCAGACAATGGTGGTGTTTTGCAATACACAGCTCGGTGCCGCGAGTCGACTGTTGTAGCCACACAGTACTGACGCCTAACCCCATCCATTTGCAAGACATTACGCGGAAATACAAGCACGTTTAATTGCAGGTCATCGCGTGCGTGACCTAACGCAGGGTGCGCTTTCTCAATCTGCTGCTCCACGCGCAGACATACGTACACAATTCACTATTCCAGTGCAAGTGTACGTTTGGTTGCAGACAGCGCTGTACGGTTTAAACATCACAGAACGGACAGTTCTGTTGAGGATCGTCCACACTAAGGAAGGACTGGGGCTGTCAGTTCAGCAGGACCACAACAATGCGGAGAACAGCAGCTCGAAAGGTGAAGAAAACAAAAGGGAGTAGCAACAATGTCTAGGAATACCACAATGTTCGAGATTCTCGGGGACAGTCCCGGAGTTATGGGTTTTAATAACCTCTGTACCAGTGTCCCGAAAAATTCGGTTAAAGACGCCAAATGTGACGGGGGTTTCATAGTCATAAAAATAAGATATATCTGACGGCGTACGGACATTTTTTACTTGTCCATATTGGAAGATTAGGTGGCCATCAACTAGTGCGTAGATCTGGGTGTTACAGTCAGGAGAGGGACTGCGAAGGATGTGGAACGGATATGGGCGGGGGAGTGAACTGTGTGCCTGAGTTTGGGTGTTGCATTAATACTAACACCTTACTCTCCTTTCCTCGTTGCGTTGGGGTTAAAAATTGTCTTCCGCTCCCCCACCCCCCCCAATCATCAAATTATTATTACGCGTCTCGGGTTTTGGTTTTTAGATGCCTTCGCAAAATCGCGAAAAGCGACTACTGGATTCGTCATATCTGCCTGTCTACCCAACCGCATGATCACCTCGGCTCCCACTCGACGTGTTTTCAAGAAATTGTATATCTGAATATTTTTCGAAAATCTGTCGAAAAAATCCCAATTTCATTAAAACCTGAAACGCATAACGGGTACTTTACATGAAGACCAATATACATTTTTGATCATATCTCGCTCATTTCTTCTTAGAATGTGAAATGTTTCACACCAAAGTTACAGAGAAAATCGAAACACACATCTTATGTTCAATAACTTTTTTCCAAAAATTGTGTCGTTTATGAGATAATATGAAAAATATAGTAGAGCGGGACAGGACACAGATGACAATATAATACGGCTCATGCGCATTGCATGCTGGATACCTAAGCCTACAAACACACACTCACAATATGTAATACTTATTGTTTTTCCACGCCAGCAATGGTTTCGCGAACGCGCCTTTACATTATGTTTCCACGTACACTGCCTGTCTTGTTAAAAAATGGGATCCCTGCGAAAGTCATACACAGTTCCTAAGTTCACCAAAAGATGGCTAATCTGTATATAAAGCATCGTACAAACTACATGAAATGAGACGTCACGTCACGGTCCTTCTGGTGGTTTGCACTGCAGAAGGTTACTCCGCTCCCTTTTGGCCAAGTCCTGTAGTGACGGCCTTCAATTTTGATGTCCCTTCAGCGTCGGTATCTTAAGGCCACCGGAAGTGAGAGTGTACGTGACGCCAATACGTTCAATATACCATTCTACGCAGCCGACAAACAGGACTAGACTCCGGTGTCCAGTGTGCACTTCCGGAAGCGCGTATACGCAACACTATACGATTCAACACCGGACAGCCCTATGCGCGTTGCCCGAATCAGCGCGTAAGAGTCCAGGCGTGTTCACGCTGGAAGCTGACACGCACGACGCAGCCGAACACTTAGTTTCGCGTGGCGATTTGAACGCCAGGTCGCAATGGCAACCACGGACAACTGTCGACAGAAACTGCACAGGGCACACTACGTCTAGGTAAGGTAAGGGGAGCTTTCCGTTAATTTGGATTAACCCAGTTCCTTTCAAGTCTTAATGGTCACTGCTCGACCACAATGCAACTTAGAAAACAAAAACAATTTAAACTATTAGCTCTTAAAAAGTGTCAGCATTCAGTATTGGAAGAAGTCAAATCATGAATGTGGGTATTAAAGTCAAAGTCATCAGCACAAGCAACAGCAGCAGAAGATGAAATGGAGATATAGTGGGAGGGGAAGACTCAAACTAATGGGGAAGCAACAGATCAGCACTGGAAGAAAAATAAGAACAACAGAAAGATTAAGAGGCAAAAACCGCATAATAAAAGGAGATGTAAAATCGAAGTCATGGAAATGGAGGCAAACTGACATGAAGAATCACCACACACAAGAATAAAACAGAAGAAAATAAAAAAACTAAAAAATGAGATGAAAATAAGATAAAATTAAGATACCACAAAGTTTAATAAGAACACGAAGCATAAGAAGCAACAAACGAAGATGAAAAGAGGACAAGATACGAAGACAGGCAGTCGTACGAACAAGCGTAAGGACAGCCACCAACTTTACCGCCTGCGCCTAAAGCCTGCGGTGCGAAAACCGCACGTTCAAGTGCAACGACTAAATACCGTCAACCAGCCGACAGCACAGACACAACAGCGACACGTTGTTACACTGCAGTAACTGACACAGAAGTCGCAAACCGACGCTGTCGTTCTGGGCACTCAGAGACGCATTGCGTAGTGTTCAGTAGTCTGCACAGTATTCCGTTCTGAGGAAAATATTTTGACGTAACGAAGGAACGGATATAATAAAATCAAACATAGACAATTCACAATTTGCATAGTTCGTCTATTTGAAGGAGCACGTAGAATGCCTGCAGAACAGATGCAGCTCTACCAAACTTGGAAACCCCATAGCTACTAACCATCTGGTATATCAGATCGGAAGCCTAATGTTACAATATTCGTGCGCGCACACACACACACACACACTTACACAAAACACAGCACTCATCAGCACACTTTACAACGGACTTCCAGCTCCCCTTAATTTGAGCCGAAGAGAATCGTATGCGTAATTTTACTGAACCTGCAAATGACCGACGTCCGAACCGTCAATCTTCTACAGAACCGGTTCACAGCTGTCCAAAAGCACCTTCTTGCAATTTTTAATTGAACTAAAATAAATAAGCACTTATTTAAGATTCTGGACAAATCAGACATTCCAAATTCCTTCAGGTGTTTCAGTCGTAAATATTCTGAAAAGAAGACAGGTTCAAGCGATTCACACAGCCAAAAGCACTCGTTCTGCAGTGGCTCTGGGCAGTCATACAATCATATTGATAACAAATGACTTACGAAGGAGAAATTCATGTCTTGAAGAAACCAGCTGGCCGACCAGACCAAATTGTTTAGAGCTGTGGTTATGTTCAGCTACGTGCATCGCTAATGCAGTTATGACAGCGATGGGACACTCCTTAGGTGCGTTTACGAGTGCACGTAAGGTAAGGTTATAATTTGTGTGTCCAGTGCCAGCACAGAGCATTGCACCAAATATCCTTCTTCAAAACAAAGGGTGAAGGCCGTCACTCAGCACTAACTATGTTATATCACTATATATATGTAATGCAACATGTTTCGGTTTCAGCACAGAAAGCCATTATCAGGCGCAAATGGTGTACCGACTGAGTCATCATGTAATGGCATTAAACCAATGTTCATGTCTGCATATACCTTATACTGAGGGTACTCGATTGTATTGTGACTATTTCATTTGGTGTGTATCTTGTACTGTGGTTATTTTAACTTGTTTTGTAATTTGTGGGTATTTTGGTTATATGTGTACTTGTATTTACTGTGTTTTGTATTTTTTGTGCTGTGTTTTTTGTATTGTTTCGTGTATGTATATTTATTCTTATTTGTTTCGTCTGTACTAGTGTAAGGACTACTGCCACCAGGTGAAAACTCAACTGTAGTAGTAGTAATCATCATCAGCAGAAACAAGTCGACGAGGTAAGGTAACCATACTGTGGAATCAACAAGTACAAACTGACAGCGCCATTACCAACAACAAACCGGACATCATAATCCGTGATAATGAAAGGAAACATGTATGTTAATAGACGTTGCAATCTCAGGAGATAGGAATGTGATTAAAAAGAAGCCGACAAGATTCTAAAATATAAAGACCTTACAACAGAAACACAGCGCATGTGGAATGTAAAAACAAAGGTGATACCAGTAATAATAGAGGCGACTGGGACTATTTCAGAGTCATTCAGAAAATACGTGAGCAACATACCAGGAAAACATGAAGTCAAGGAACTACAGAAAACAGCCACATTGGGCACTGCACATATACTTCGGAAAGTACTAATGTAAAAGTACAAGAGATTCAACATTGCAACTAAAGATATAAGCACCATGAATAGTAACAACAGAATAGCAGCAACACTGTATTCCCTAGGGGCATAGTTTGTCTCAGGAATATAAGTATAAATACCCTGCATAAAGGGGATGATGATGATGATAATAATAATAATAATAATAACAATAATAATATAAATTTGAGATATCAACTTTATATTTTCCGTACGATAAGCCAAATGCATTAAACTTTTCTAAGCAGCTACAGAGGCCACACTAAGTGATAAAATGACGTGTTTAAAGTTGACAGCTGAAACCAATGTCTAGTAGTTCCGAAAGAAAGTGAAGATTCCGTAATATGTCGTTCGGCCTCGAGAGGGACGGTCTGTATTTGTGTAATATCTGAATTGTGTGCTGAGTAGGCGGTTTTCTGGACGGTAAACCGTTCCTTGTCTTATTCTTATATTATACTTGTTCTTCGTAACGATGCGTACGGTAAATACAAGCAAAGAGCTCTTAAAATCCTCGCTGGACTGTTGCCCTACTTCCCTTAAAGGCACTCAATGGTTTCGAACAACCACGATCAACATTTTCGTTAAAGGTACCAACTAAATGCACTTATAACATGCATGACACTTCACCGCGACATGTTTCGGCATGCTGAAGCAATCTTCAGTCAGTACACATCAAGCTTAATACCGTTTAGAGTACAATGGATTACTTACTTACTTACTCCATGGTGCAGAGTCCTTCTTGAGAAGCTAACTGGTTTGCAGCTAGTCAGGAAATTCCCCGCATTTCACGGAACCCGAAGGTTCATTACCGCACTCACAA
>Ga0123355_10017896_pt1 | contig 11216 bp, 9 predicted proteins | sample TergutEmb28metaG_3_FD_89872 | JGI IMG/M metagenome (GOLD analysis project Ga0123355, IMG submission 89872) | Embiratermes neotenicus P1 segment gut microbial communities from Petit-Saut dam, French Guiana - Emb289 P1 | ecosystem: Host-associated > Arthropoda: Insects > Digestive system > Gut ...
ATGAGCAGCACGGCGACAGCGGCGAACGCGGCCACTCCGGCCTCGTACAAGGCGCTGCGGTACACCTGCGGGGTGCACACCCCGCCCGCGACCGAACGGCAGAGTGCCGTCGTCAGCTGAGGCCAGTCGGCCGCGGCAGCCGCCACCGAGTGTTCCGCACCGAGGACGATGGCCGCGACCACGCTGCCCATGGCCGTCAGCCACGCGGCCAGGCCCAGCCATGGGCTGCTGCCGCGGCGGGTCAGCGGGGCGAGCAGCGCGGGCGCGCACCACGCCGCCGCGACCGCGTAGCCGAGCAGGATCATCGTCTCAATCACGCGCGCCCCCAGCCCGCGCGTCCCTGCCGCGCCCGTCTCCGGATAGCTTGCCGAGCACCGCGCGGAGCGCTGCCGATTCCTCGTCGTCCATCGCCGCGACGAAATGGCCGAGCACCGCCTCGGCGTCGCCGGCCTCCGCCAGGGCCTCGCTCATCAGCCGGGCGCTGTACTCTTCCCGGCTGGCGACCGCCGTGTACCGGTAGGCCTTGCCGTCGCGTTCCCGCGCGAGCCAGCCCTTGCGGTGCAGGTTGTCCATCGTGGACATCACCGTGGTGTAGGCGATGGCCCGCTCCCTGCTCAGCTCGTCGAACAGATCGCGGACGGTCACCGGGCCGTGGCGGGTCCACACCCGGTCCATCACCACCGCCTCCAGGTCACCGAACCCCCGCACGCGGCTGTCTCCTCACTGTGGGCTCCTCGCGTGGTTTGCCAAGGACCTCATCTTACCGATTTACTATCTACGTACGTAGGCCGTAGTTGAAGATTGAGGTATCCCTGGTGTCTGGACAAAGCTCGCGGGAACGCCGACGGCAGGCGATCGAACAGGCGCGGCAGGCAGAGAACCAGCGCCGCCGGCGGATCCGGCTGGCCGCGTGGGGCGGCGCGCTGGTGGTGCTCGCCGGCACCGGCGTGGGCCTCGGGCTCGGCTTGTCCGGAGGCTCCAGCGGCGGAAGCCCAAGCGCCGGAACTCCCGGTACGGCAAGCGCAGCGGGCTACGCGCCGCTCTCCACGCTCGGCACGCTCACGGCGGCGCCCGCTCCCGGCCCGATGGGCCCGGAGAGCGTGCCGATCCCGAACGCGCCCGCGCTGGCCGGACCGTCGGCCGCCACGGCAGGGCAGGCCATCGACGGAATCAGCTGCGACACCAGCGAGCAGACGCTGTTCCACATTCACACGCACCTGACGATCTTCGTTAACGGGCAGCAACGGCAGGTGCCGGCGGGCATCGGCATCCCTGACGCCCAGGCGCAGCAGACCCAGTCCGGGCCGTTCGTCGACTCGGGCGCCTGCTTCTACTGGCTGCACACGCACGCCGCCGACGGGATCATCCACATCGAGTCGCCGGTGCAGCGGACCTACACGCTCGGCGAGTTCTTCGACGAGTGGGGCCAGCCCCTTGGACCCGACCAGGTCGGGCCGGCGAAGGGGAAGGTCACCGCGATCGTGAACGGGAAGGTCTTCACCGGCAACCCGCGAAACGTCCCCCTCGGATCGCACGAGAACCTGCAGCTCGACGTCGGCACGCCGCTAGTCACCCCGGAAACCATCAACTGGTCGATCACCGGGCTGTAACGCTCTCACCCGCGGAGGGTTACGCGACCTGGTCGGGGACCGTGGACTCGATGGCTGCCGGGGCGCCGGCCGGGGCCGGGTCTGGCTTGGGCGCCGTGCGGCGCGGGGCGAAGGACAGGCCGGCCCCCATAGCGGCGAACGGGATGACCGGGATCAGGTAGCGGTAGTCGAAGTCGGCGACCGCGATCGGGGCCAGCAGCAGCGCGACCGCGGTGACCCACGGCAGCATCGACGTGCCGCGTGGCCGCCAGTGCAGCCGCAGCGAACGCATCGCCGCCCACGACATCATCGAGCTCAGTCCGCGACCGCGTCGCCCGGACGCCGTGACGGAGAGCACGCCGCCCAGGCCCATCAGGAAGATCACGGCAAGCAGCGGGCCGTAGGTGAACACCAGCCGCTGGTAGGCCAGGATCGGCGCCGCGAAGACCTTGTCGACGACCCCGGGTGCCTGGTGACCGTAGGCGATCCAGTCCGAGTAGGCCGTGCCGCCCTTGATCCACTCGTGATTGAGCAGGTTCGGCGGCAGATACGACTCGTTGTAGTGCAGGTGGAAGTTGTAGTAGGACACGGTTCCCGGGTCGGGGTAGCCGATCCGCGGGAAGCCGAACGCCAACCCGACGTCCTTGACCACCGTCTTCACGTAGTCGACCGGCTGCGCCTCGATCGCGTGGATGGCGAAGCTCGTCAGCAGCTGGTTGCCCTTGGCGCTGACCGGGCCGCCGATTGCCGCAGTGCTGATGTCCTGGTGCACGTACGGGGCGTGCCAGATGTAGTCACCCGGCGGGGTCCGGTCGACAAGCGGCTGAGTCGGGCAGACCAGGGCCTGCTGGCCGGTCGGCTTGATGACCGCGCAGTTGGCGAACGACGACACCCGTCCCCAGACGTAGAAACCCATCGACATGGTCATGTCGTAGGGCTTGGAGCTGGGGTTGTGGTGATGGAACCAGCTTGCGTAGGCGCCGACGGGGACCAGGGAGGCCACCGCGAAAACGACCGCCACCGCCCAGCCGCGCAGCGTCTTCCACCCCCACCCGCGCACCAGCAGGAACAGCGGGATCACCGCGAGCATGACCTCGCCCTCGGTGCGCACGACCGCCGCGGCGCCGACGAGGAGCCCGGCGACCACAGCGGTCCACCAGCTGGACCGCGGCTTCCACAGCAGCAGCAGCGTCGCGACCATCAGCAGGAACGTGAACAGCGACTCCGCCATGATCATGTGCTCGTCCTCGATGATGAAACCGTCGAGGAGCTGCGGCAGCGTCGCGACCGTCGCCCACAACTTGGACACGCCGTAGCGCCTGAGCAGGACGTAGATCATCACCGCGACCGCCAGCCCCATCAGGTGCTGTACGGTCGTGACCAGCGTGAACGAGTGGAACGGCAGGAGCGCGCGGAGGAAGAAGGAGTACCCGGTCGACTTCGACAGGTTCGGCTGCGGGCGCAGCGCCGCGCCAACGTAGACGTAGGAGTCCCCGGAGAACCACAACGCGCCCGGGTACCCGAGGATGGCGAGCAGCCGGAGGAACGCACCCGCCGCGAGCGCCCAGGAGAACAGCTTGTGTTCCCCGGCCAGCTGGCGCAGGCGGAGCAGGAGCAGACGCGGATTCACGACCAAGATCTTATCGGGACCTTTCACTCGCTGTGGCCGTCACGTCCTTGAACCCCGTCATTCGTTCACGGTGGACCGCCGATTGACCACAGGTAATATCTTGCCGGGAAGGGAGTAGGATGCCGCCGCACGGATACGAGCGCCCGACCCGGCCAGGCCCGCCGGTAAGCGAGCCGCCAGGGCCGTCTGCTCCCAATCCCGGTGTCCACAATCCCGCAGCCGCGCGCGTCGAGCAGCTGCTGTTCGCCGCCCGGCGGCAGATCGCGGACTACATCAAGACCGTCACCACTGAGGCGGGCCAGATCAAGGCGGCCGCCGAGTCGTATGCCACCGGGCTGCGCAGCGCCGCGGAGCTCGAGCTGACCAGCGCCCGCGCCGAGGCCGAGCGGGAGACCGCCAAGGCCAAAGCCGCCGCCGAACGCGAGCGTGACGAGATCGTGCGGTCGGCGCGCCGTGAGGCCGATGAGATCCGCCGCCGTGAGCAGTTCTTCCTCGAACAGTCCGAGGCGCTGCGCTCCCAGGCGGAGGCCGACCTTGAAGTCGAGCTGGCCGCCCGGCGTGAGGAGGCCGATCGCGAGAAGGTCGAGCGGCTGGAAGACGCGCAGGAGGCCACCCGCAAGCTGGTCAAGGAGGCCGAGCGGCGCGCCGCCGACGCGGAGAAACGCGCCGCCGAGGCGATCCGGCAGGCCGAGCAGGCCCGCAAGGATGCCGAGGAAGCGGCCGCGAAGCGGATCGCCGACGCCCACCGATCGGCCGAGCTGATCATCGCCCAGGCTAAGGACGAGGGCCAGCAGGTCCTCGAGGACATCGAGGCCGAGGGCGAAAAGCGCCGCGCCGCCATCCAGCGCGAGCTTGACGAACTGACCAAGCAGAAGAAGGAAGTCGACGCAGAGCTGGCCAAGATGCGCCAGGCGTTCTCCGCCGTCGGCGCCCTCGGCGCGCTCGGCGGTCTCGGTGCCTAGCAACCGCTCCCCCAAGGACACGTTCATCACCGTGTACGGCCGGATGCCCGTCCTTGAGGTACTCATGGACTCTTCCCTCGATGTCGACAAGCTTGTCGTCGCGGACAGCGCGCACGGCGACAGCCTGAACGAGATCCTGAAGCTGGCCCAGCGCCGCGGCGTGCCGGTCCGGGAAGCCTCAGCGCAGCGGGTCAAGCTGCTGGCCGGCAACGGTAAGCAGGACCAGGGCATCATCGCCGACGTGATCGCGCCGCGGCTCGCCACCCTCGCCGAGTTCGCCGACTGGGCCGGGGAAACCGCCGACTGCCGCTGTCTCGTCCTGGACGGCGTCAACAACCCGGCCAACGTCGGCATGATCATCCGCACCGCTACCGCCGCGGGCATCGACGCGATCGTGCTGCCCAGGTTCGGCTCCCCTGGCATCAACCCGCTGGTGATCAAGGCCTCGGCCGGGGTCGCCTACCGGGCCGCCATCGTCCGGGCCGGCACCGGAGCGGAAGCAGTCGCCCAGCTGCGCGAGGCCGGCTGCCGCGTCTACGGCCTGTCCGCGGACGCGCGCGCTGGCCTGTACCAGGCGAAGATCGCGCGCAAGGCCGTTTTCGTACTGGGCAACGAGACCGAGGGCATGTCCTGGCAGACCGAGGACCTCATCGACAGCTGGCTGTCGATCCCGATGGCGGGCGGTGTGGAATCCCTCAACGTGGCCAGCGCGGCCGCGGTCCTGTGCTTCGAACTCCTCCGCCGCGATACCGAACGCGCCGACCGCGGCACTGGGGGCCGGAACACGGGCGACACGGGAGACCGGAACACGAGGGACCGGAGCACGGGCCAGAAGGCTGAGCTTCCCGCTAGCGCCCGGCGGCGGCCCAGGTCTCGAGCTGGCTGACGAACGCCGCCGCGTGCGGCGGCCAGGCTAGGTTCCGCAGCGCGTACTCGTGCGCGCGGGCGCCCATGGTCGCGCGCAGGTCCGGGTCGGCGTCGAGCTTGAGGATCGCTTCGGCGGCGGCACCCGGGTCATTGAAGGGGACCACGAAGCCGCCGTCTGCCGCATGCACGAGTTCCGCCGCCAGCGGAAGCGGCGTAGTGACCGCCGGGACGCCGCGAGCCATGTACTCGGCGACCTTGGTGGGCATCGAGTGGCGGAAGTTCGGCTCGTCCTGCAGCAGGGACAGGCCCGCCAGGGCGCCCTCGACGAGGCTCAGAGCCTCGGCGTTGGGGACGAAGCCATGCCAGTGCACGGCCGGGCCCCCCGGGTCGGATTGCCCAGTGTCGGACTGTACCGCCTCGATTTGCGAACGGGCAGCGGCGTCGGCCGGGCCGATCAGCTCCACGGCGATGCCGTGCGGCGCCAGCAGGCGGCCGAGTTGGGTCATCTCCGCCGAGCCGCGGTCCGGGGAGAGGTGACCCAGGTACACGACCCGCCGCGGCCCGGACGGCGGCGCCGCCACGGCGGGCACGTAGGTGGTGTTGGGCACCACCGGGTGGGTCCCGGCGAACCTGGCGTTGTAGCCGCGCTCGGCCAGGATCAGGTGCAGCCGGCGTTCCGCCAGCCGCTCGGCGGAGATCACCCCGCCGGCCGCGACCGGGCGCAGCCAGGCCGGCAGCCACGCCTTCGTCGTCAGCGCCGCCGCCGTGTCCTCGTGCACGTCCCAGACCGTAGCGGGCCGGCGGTGCCGCGGCGGGAGAACGAGCAGCAGCTCGGGATCGTGCACCAGCAGCAGGTCCGCGCCGGCCAGCTGCGACGCCATGGCCGCCTTGGCGGCACGCAGCGGGCCAAGGCGATGCCGTCCGACGGCGCGCGGGATGGTGACCGTGGTCAGGGAACCGGCGGTTCGTTCGGGATGATCCAGATCTTGGTTTTCCCGAACGGTCCCGTGCTCCGCGAGATCATGCCCTGTCAGAACGTGCGGGGTCAGAGCGTGCGGGGCGATGTACACCACGTCGTGGCCGGCGTCGAGCAGAGCCCGGATCTCGCGGTAGAAGATCCGGGCGTCGGCTGGGTGATGCACGACCGTGCAGACGACGACGCGCACAGTTTTCTCCCTTGCCGACTCCGTTACAGGGGGTAGACCGACTCCCCGGAAATCTTGCCACGGGTGTCGAACAGCAGGTGCGCCTTCGCCGCGATGTCGGTCAGGTCGTAGGCGGTGTGGGCCTGCAGCAGGATGGTCAGGTCGGCTGGCTCGGTCGGCGTCGCGGCGCGCGGAATCTCCCGGCCGTCCACCTGCCAGCTGTCCACGAACGGGTCGTGGAAGCTCAGCACCGCGCCGCGCTGGAGCAGCTTGCTGGCGATCGGCCGGGCCGGGGACTCGCGCTGGTCGGCGATGTCGTGCTTGTAAGTGACACCGAGCAGCAGCACCTTCGCGCCATTGAGCGGCTTGGCGTCGGTGTTGAGCAGCTCGGCGGCGCGGTCGACGACATAGGCGGGCATCCGGGAGTTGATCTCCTGCGCCAGCTCCACAAACCGGAACGGGTGCTTGAGCTCGGTGCGGACCTTGTACGACAGGTAGTTCGGGTCGATCGGGATGCAGTGGCCGCCGACGCCGGGCCCCGGCTGGAACGAGTGGAAGCCGAACGGCTTGGTGGCCGCGCAGCGGATCGCGTCCCACAAGTCGATGCCGAGTTCGTGGCAGAAGATCGCCATCTCGTTGACCAGCGCGATGTTGACGTGCCGGTAGGTGTTCTCGAGCAGCTTGGTCATCTCCGCCTCGCGGGCGGACTTGGCCTTGACGACGGTGTCGCAGACCTGGCCGTAGAACGCCGCCGCGGCGTCGGCGCACGCGGGGGTGATACCGCCGACGACCTTCGGGGTGTTGCGCATGCCGTAGATCTCGTTGCCGGGGTCGATTCGCTCGGGCGAGAACGCGAGGTGGAAGTCGATGCCGGCCGACAGGTCGCTCGCCTTCTCCAGCATCGGGCGGACGACGTCGTCGGTGGTGCCCGGATAGGTGGTGGACTCCAGCACGATGAGCGCGCCCGGCTTGAGGATCCTGGCGGCGGTCTCGGTCGCGGCCTTGACCGCGGTGAGGTCGGGGCCGTCAGACTCCGACAGCGGGGTCGGAACGCAGATGACGGTGACGTCGGGGGCGTTATCGCCGGTCAGCTCGGTCAGGTCGGTGGTGGCGCGGAAGCCGCCCGCAACCATGTCCGCGATCTCGGCATCGGTGAGGTCATCGACGTGCGACCGGCCTGCGTTCAGGCTGTCGATCGTCGACTGCTTGATGTCAAAACCGGTGACGTTCAGGCCGGCCCGGACGGCCTCCTGCGCTAGCGGCAGGCCTACGTACCCAAGCCCGATGATCACCACGTTCACGAAACCGACCTCCATCGTCGCAATGACCTTCCATCGTAGCGTCGGGGCGCGTTAACCGTGGCCATTCAAGCAGCGTGCGCTCCTTGTCACACTAGGTGTGCGCTGCGTATGACACGATTGCCGATTCGCCTGCCTACAGGGCCCCGAGCCGCTCGTAGGCGGCGCGGTAGCGCGCCGCGTTGTGCGCCCAGGTCCGGTCCCGGGCGACACGCTCCCGCGCGCTCGTCCCCAGCTTCGCCCGCAGGTCAGGGCTGTCCAGAAGGCGCGCCAGGCAGTCGGCGAGCGCGCCGGCGTCGAGCGGCGGGAACAGCAGGCCGGTCTGGTTGTCCGTCACCAGTTCGCCCAGGGCACGGACCGAACTGAGCACGACGGGCAGGCCGCTGGCCATCGCCTCGACCGGCTTGAGCGGCGTGACGAGCTGGCAGACCCGGTCCGGGGTGCGCGGCACCACGAACACGTCGAGGGCGGCGTGGTAGTCGCGGACCCGGGCGGACGGTACCCGGCCGGTGAAGATCGCGTCGATGCCAAGGTCAGCGGCCTGCCGCGTGAGTGCACCGGCCTCCGGGCCGTCGCCGACGATGAGCGCGCGGGCGGGGACGCCCCGGTCGCGGAGGATCTTCACCGCGTGGAGCAGGGTGCCGATGCCCTCGTGGGCGACCAGGCTGGAGACCAGGCCGACCACGAACTCACCGCGGGCTATGCCGAGGCTGCGGCGCAGTTGGCCGCGGACGTCCGGGAGGGGGCGGAGGAAGTCCTCGCTGACCCCGTTGGGGACGATGATGACGCGCCGCGGATCGACGCCGCGCTCGATGATCTCCTCCCGCATCGCTTCGCCGAGCGTGACAACGAGGTCGGCCTCGGCCATGCAGTACGTCTCGAGCCCTCGGGTGCGGATATAGCGGTCGCTGAGCTTGAGGTCCGTGAGGGCGGCGTGCCGCGACAGCCAAGTGTCCTCCCAGAACCCGCGCACCTCGTAGACGACGGGCAGCCGGGTGCCGTCGCGCAGCGCGAGGGCGATGACCGCGTTGGCGTAGTTGGAAGCGGCATGCAGCACGGCGGGGTGAAGCCGCTCGACGAGACGGGCCGCGTGGCTCAGGTGGGTCTGGTAGAGGCGATCCATCCGGACCGGCATCACCCAGGGCAGCAGCCGGTGGTAGGGCACCCCGTCGACGGTAACTAGCGGCCTGCCGTCGATCGCGCCCGCCGTGACCGGAAAGCCGATCCGGGTGGAGACGTGCGGGTCGAGCCCGGCCGCGCGCTGGGCGACCGCGATCTCCTGGGTGCGGATCGTGTAGCCGGCGCTGGTCGACGGCAGCGCGTCGGTGACGATGTGCAGGACGCGCCCGGGAACAGGGTTCGTCTCGGGCCGGGCTGGCAAGGTCAGCTTTCCTGGCTCGAGCATCCCGATCTCGGCGCCGATGGAGCGACGGAGCATTGCGGCGCGGGGGCCGCGCGCGCCTTCGAGTTCCCGCACCGCGTTGCCCAGCCGGCCTTCCCGGTAGGCGAGCCGGGCGGCGAGCACCGGACGCGCATCGTTCCGCTCCGAGAGCCGGGCGATCGCCGACCGCGCCACAGTAGGCTGGTCTACGGCCAGGCTGAAGGCCGCGAGCCTGGCCGGCTTGGCCTCCAGGGCGGTGAGCGCGCCTCGGCGGTCCCCCGCGCCCCACAGCGCGGCGGCCCGCCCGTACACGCCAGCGAACCTGAGCCAGCCGCGCAGCGGTGCCGGCAGCGCCCGCCAGGCGAGCGTCACCGCGCGCACCGGATCCTCGGTCACGTGCCGCAGCATCACGGATGCTGCGAGCACGACCGCTCGCGGCGTCGGCTTTACACTCACGCGGGCAGATATTAGCGGCAATCTGCAGCAAGGCAAGATTTAGCGGAGAGACATTCTGCACCGTAGTCTCAACCGCGGAACGTTCGAGATGGCAATCTGACAAGCGAAAGCGGGCGAATGAGCACGATCACGCACGTACTCGGGGCGAGGCCGAACTTCGTCAAGGCCGCCCCCGTGATCAGGGCGCTCGCCGCGCTCGGCCATCAGCAGCGGGTAGTGCACACCGGGCAGCACTATGACGAGCGGATGTCGGACGTTTTCTTCGTGCAGCTCGGCCTGCCGGAGCCGGACGTCAACCTCGGTGTCAGGTCCGGCAGCCAGGCCAGGCAGACGGCGGACGTGCTGGTCGGGATGGAGCGGGAGTTCCTCGCTGATGCGCCGGCCCTCGTGGTGCTGTACGGGGACGTGAATTCCACCGTCGGCGCGGGCCTGGCCGGCGCCAAGCTCGGTGTGCCGCTCGCGCATGTCGAGGCCGGGCTGCGCAGCTTCGACAACACGATGCCGGAGGAGATCAACCGGCGGCTCACCGACCAGCTGTGCGATCTGCTGTTCTGCACTTCGCCCGAGGCGCTCGGGCACCTGGCCCGGGAGGGGCGTCCGGCGAGCGCGATGCACTTCGTCGGCAACCCGATGATCGACACGCTGGTAGCCAATCTCGGCAAGTTCGACGCGGACGCCGCACGGGCGGCGCACGGGCTGGAAGACCGCAGGTACGTCGTCGCCACCTTGCACCGGCCGTCCAACGTCGACAGCCCGGAGCGTGCGGCAGAGCTTGTCGAGGCGCTGCACGAGGTGGCACGGAAACTCGACGTGATCATCCCGCTGCACCCCCGCGGCCGCGCGACGCTGACCGCGGCAGGGTTGCTGGACTCACCGCAGATCCACGTCGTGGACCCGCTCGGCTACATTGAGTTCATGTCGCTGGTGCGCGGCGCCGCGGCGATCGTGACCGATTCTGGCGGCGTGCAGGAGGAGACTACGCTGCTGCGCGTGCCCTGCCTCACCCTGCGCCCGAACACCGAGCGGCCGATCACCATCACCAGCGGCTCCAACCGCCTCGTCACCCGCGACGAGCTGGCCGCGGCCGTGCTGCGGGCCTGCGACGACGGCCCGTACACCGGCGAGCTGCCGCCGCTGTGGGATGGCCAGGCCGGGCCGCGGATCGCCCGCATCATCACGTCCTGGCTGGCGGAGCGATGACGGACGCCATCCCGCCGGACACGACCGGAGCGGGCGGAGCGGACGCGGGCGCGGATATCACCGAGGACTCGGGCATCGCGGCGGAGCACGAGCGCCTGACCAGGCAGCTGCGCGAGACCCGGATGCAGCTCGCCATGACCGAGACCCGGCTGTCGGCGCTCGAGCAGTCCTCCAGCATGAAGTTCGGCCGGGCGTTCGCGAACGCGGCCAAGAAGCCGTGGCCGCGCGCCGCCGTGCTGCCCCGGGACCTGTACCGGCTGTGGAAGGACCGCGGCGCGCCCAAGTCAGGCGCCGCCAACGCCGCCACCGCCCTGGCCAACGCGCAGCTCAATGACCTGAAGGGCACCGGGGGGCGGTTCCTGTCCTCGCTCACCGCGCCCGGCGTGCTGTATCTCGCCGACCCCGCGCTCGCGCTGTCCGGAGCCGGCGCGGTGGCCGGCGGCGCGGCCGGTACCGGGCTGGTGATCACCGGCGCGATCTCCGCGCTGGGCTGCGCGACCCTCGCCCCGGACGCGGTAGTGCACCCGCTACTCCCGCACGACGCCGACGCGGTGCTCGAAGGCACCGGCGCGGACCTGGTGCTGATCGAGGCGGCCGCGCTGCTGCCCGGCGAGCCCTGGGCGTATGCCACCGACCCGGCCGCGGCCGACCGTGGCAGGCGGCTCGCCCGGCTGATCGTGCTCGCCCG
>Ga0123355_10017897_pt1 | contig 11216 bp, 4 predicted proteins | sample TergutEmb28metaG_3_FD_89872 | JGI IMG/M metagenome (GOLD analysis project Ga0123355, IMG submission 89872) | Embiratermes neotenicus P1 segment gut microbial communities from Petit-Saut dam, French Guiana - Emb289 P1 | ecosystem: Host-associated > Arthropoda: Insects > Digestive system > Gut ...
ATTTGGGCGACTTTCCTGCGATTACCGAACGCGCAACCTTTATCATTAATGGGTCAGAGCGTGTCATTGTATCGCTATTGCAGCGCTCACCTGGCGTGTACTTTGCTATTGATGAGCGTCGCGATAAGAATAAATTTTATACCGCTGAACTAAAACCTCATCGCGGGGCACCACTGTCATTTGAAATGGATCGCAACGGTGCGATTCAGGCAAATGTAAACCGTAGTCGCAAAGTACCTGCAACCATGTTCATGCGTGCAATGGGCATTGCAGAAACTCCTGCTGAATTCATGAAGATATTCAATGACTCAGAGGTTATTGAACGCACTCTTGCGCGAGACGTGACGCAAACGCGCGATGAGGCGCTAATTGAAGTATATAAGCGCCTACGTCCGGGCGAACATCCAACAACAGAGGCTGCGCGCACTATGTTGGAAAGTCTGTACTATAACAAGCAGCGCTACGATTTGGCGCGGGTGGGTCGCTATCAAATCAACAAGAAATTGGGTCTTGATTTTGCTGATGACGCAGTTGCACTCACTCCAGAAGATATTATTACGACCATCAACTATCTATGCAAGCTCGTTGAGGGTGTAGAAGGTTACACAATTGATGACATTGACCATCTAGGCAATCGTCGCATATCCACCGTGGGCGAACTTATCCAGAACCAATTCCGTATTGGACTTGCCAGAATGGCACGTACGGTCAGTGAGCGCATGACCACGATGTCACCTGACGATATCTCGCCAGAAGCCCTAATTAATATTCGTCCCATTAGTGCGGCGAGCAAAGAGTTTTTTGGGTCATCACAGCTGTCACAATTTATGGATCAGACAAATCCCGTTGCTGGTCTTGCTCACAAGCGTCGCCTTTCAGCGATTGGTCGCGGTGGTATTCGTAGTGCCCGTGAGGCAAAAATCGATGTTCGTGATGTACATGCAAGTCACTATGGGCGTATTTGTCCTATTGAGACACCAGAAGGCATGAACATTGGTCTGATTGGCTCACTTGCGACTTATGCGCAGGTTAATTCCTACGGATTTATCGAAACGCCGTATCGTCGCGTAAAGAATGGCAAAGTTACCTCTGAGATTCACTATCTGACTGCAGACGCAGAAGAGCGCGAAATTATTGCACAGGCTAATGAGCCACTTGACTTAAAGACGGGTGCATTTTTGAATGCGCGCGTACTATGTCGCGTAAAGGGTGCTGGTGCTGATGGCCAGTTTGGTGAACCAGAAGAACGTTTACCCGCTGATGTTACCTATATGGACGTAAGTCCGCGCCAGATGGTTTCTGCTGTTACTGCACTAATTCCCTTCCTAGAGCATGACGATGCGAACCGTGCCTTGATGGGTGCAAACATGCAGCGCCAAGCAGTGCCGCTACTGCGTCCCGTATCACCACTGGTTGGTACCGGGCTCGAGGCAACCGTTGCTCAGGATTCAGGCGAAGTTGTACTGGCGCGTGAAGCAGGTACGGTTACCTATGTCGATGCAAAGCGTATCAAGGTTGAATCTGCTGCCGGCACAACAGAAGAATACTTGCTGCCAAAGTTTTCGCGCAGCAATCAAAGTACCTGTCTAAACTATCGTCCTTTGGTTCAGCTGGGCGATAAAGTTGAAGAGATGCAGCCATTGGCTGACGGTCCATCCACTGATGGCGCGGAGCTTGCTCTGGGACAAAACCTGCTGGTGGCATTTATGCCCTGGGGTGGTTACAACTACGAAGACGCAATTATCATTAGCGAACGTGTTGTTCGTGATGACTTGCTGACTTCTATTCATATCAAAGAGTATGAAATTGAGGCGCGTGAAACAAAGCTGGGATCAGAGGAAATCACGCGCGAAGTGCCTAACCTCAGTGATGACATGCTGGCAAATCTTGACGAAGACGGTATCATTCGCATAGGGACAGAAGTCAATCCAGGCGATGTTCTTGTTGGCAAAGTAACACCAAAGGGTGAGTCTGGCGAGCCCACAGCAGAAGAGCGCCTATTGCGCCAAATCTTTGGTGAGAAAGCACATGATGTACGTGATTCATCACTGCGTGTGCCGCATGGCGTATCTGGTCGTGTCATCGAAATCCAACAAGTAGATAACAGCCAGGATGGCGTTGAGCTCAAGCGAGGCGTAAACGAACTGGTACGCGTGTTTATTGCGCAGAAACGTAAAATTCAAGAAGGCGATAAATTGGCAGGACGCCACGGTAACAAAGGTGTTATCTCAAAAGTCCTGCCAGTAGAGGACATGCCCTTTATGGCTGATGGTACGCCGATTGATATCATACTCAATCCTATGGGTGTACCCAGTCGTATGAATGTTGGACAATTGCTTGAAACTCACCTGGGTTGGGCAGCTCATGCAGGCTGGAACAAGGACGTAAAGTCAAAGAAATCAGTACCAGGAGATGTTCGCGTAGCAACGCCTGTATTTGACGGTGCAAAAGAAGATGAAATTAGCGATTGCCTGGATGCTGCAAACGAAAACCTTGAACTGCGCAGTAAAGAGCGTTTTGGCGATAAAGCATTGCCAGCATTTGTTCCGCGCATTAGCCGTGAAGGAAAAATGACGCTGTACAATGGGCGCACAGGTGAGGCATTCCACAAGCCAGTGACTGTGGGCGAAATCTACATGCTAAAACTGCACCACTTGGTTGACGATAAGATTCACGCACGTTCTACTGGACCATACTCGTTGGTAACACAACAACCTCTGGGTGGTAAAGCGCAGTTTGGTGGTCAGCGCTTTGGCGAGATGGAAGTATGGGCACTATATGCATATGGTGCTGCATATCTCTTGCGTGAAATCCTTACGGTCAAATCAGACGACCTAGTGGGTCGTGTAAAGGCGTATGAAGCTATCGTTAAAGGCGAGAATATTCCAGAACCTGGCATGCCAGAATCTTTCAACGTATTGGTGACCGAGCTCAAGTCATTAGGCCTCAATATTGAAGCCTTGACAGACGCAGGTCAGAATATCGAACTGGCAGACGCAGAAACTATCAGCAATATTGATGCTGCTTCCTTTATGGATATAGAGGCGCTTGCTGACAATGTTGCTCCAGATGTTGCGGCCTCCTTCCTTGAGGAGGTAAGTGCAGTGCAAGCCGAGGCATCAGTTGATGTGTCGGGAACGCTGGATTGGAATTTGGACGAATCTGGACCGCTTGGATTTGATCGTGCAAAAGATCTAGGAGCAGAAGAAGACGCTGCTTCTACATCAGCCTCTGTGCCAGCCCCTGCATCAGGAGCAGTAGAGAGCGTCCAGCCTAGCAGCGCCACAGATGCTGCAAGTATTGATCTTGATCTAAGCGATTTAAGTGATTTAAGTAGTATTGACACCATTATTGCAGCCACAGACGGCAAGGCAGATGCACTTGATCTAAAAACTGATCCTGCTGCAGATACCCCTGATGTAGATGGTGTTACTGCTGAAACTGGAGAGGAATAACATGCCAGACATCGATGTAAGTTCGTTTGACCGCTTGCGCATAAAACTTTCCAGTACTGACGAGATTCGTAGCTGGTCAAGTGGAGAAGTTAAAAAAGCCGAGACGATTAACTATCGCAGTCAGAAACCTGAAAAGGACGGACTGTTCTGCGAGCGTATTTTTGGACCGACAAAGGACTGGGAATGTGCGTGCGGCAAATATCGTCGCGTACGTTATCGTGGCGTAGTTTGCGAGCGCTGTGGCGTTGAGGTAACGCGTGCAAAAGTTCGTCGTGAGCGCATGGGTCATATTGAACTAGCGGCACCGGTAAGCCACGTGTGGTACACACAGGGTGTTGCAAAGCACATGAGCACTCTGCTTGACCTAAAGTACAAAGATCTTGAAAAAGTACTGTACTTTGTCAGCCCTATTGTAACGAGTGTAGACTTTGAAGCACGCGAGCGCGATGCAGTTGATTTGCGCGAAGAAATCGAAGCGAGCATTGAAGAGTTTGCACGCGAGCGCGATCGCGATCTCGAAGAAGTTGAACGTCGTCAAAATGTTGGCCTTGCTTTGGCCTTGGCTGATTTTGATGACATTGAAATTGCGTGCATGATTTCAAAATCTACAGAGGCACGCAGTATTCGTAGTGCGAATAAGGCGACTGCAAAAAGCGGCAAGGCTGCTGATTCTGCACGTGAAAAACTTACAGCTTTAATGGATCGTTTAAGCCTTGCAGCACGTTTCCCTGGTGCCGCTGCTGCACTGGAGGCCTTGCGCGCAGGGGAGCTGGAATTTGATGACGATGATGCCATAATGGCAGACCTCGAGCCTGACGCACGTGCAAAGGCAATCATCAAAGAGGCAGAATCTGACAGAAATGACGTACTGGAAGATTATGAAGAGCGCTGCGAGATTCGCAATGCTGCTTTAGAGCAGTTTATGAAATTGCAACCAATGCAGATCTTTGACGATGAACTGGTGTATCGCGAGATGATGCGCTTATTTGGACCACAGATTGCAGCTGATGGTACTTTGCGCGACCCTGGATACTGTACAGGTGGCATGGGCGCAGAAAACGTTCGTGACTTACTTTCAGCACTTGATTTGCCAGCATTGCGCACAAAGCTGCGTCAGCAGCTCGCAGAAGTTCACGCTGCCGCAGAAGATCCTACGGTAGTTTCTGCTTCAACAAAAAAGATTATCAAGCGACTATCAGTTGTTGATGCATTTGTGCAGTCTGACATTAATCCAGCCTGGATGGTCATGGATGCTGTTCCCGTTATGCCACCAGAACTACGTCCTATGGTACAGCTTGATGGTGGACGTTTTGCAACAAGTGATCTTAACGATCTGTATCGTCGTGTTATTAATCGCAATAATCGCCTGCGTAAACTGCTTGACTTGGGCGCACCTGACATCATTGTCAGCAATGAAAAGCGTATGCTGCAAGAAGCGGTTGACAAGCTATTTGACAATCGCCGCGATGACAGACGTCAGGTAAAGGGACCATCTGGTCGTGCCCTAAAATCACTGTCGCACACGCTGAATGGCAAGCAGGGACGCTTCCGTCAAAACTTGCTGGGTAAGCGCGTTGACTATTCAGGGCGTAGTGTAATCGTAGGTGGTCCTGAGCTAAAGCTGCACCAGTGCGGGTTGCCAAAATACATGGCGCTTGAACTGTTTAAACCCTTTGTTATGAAGCGTTTGGTTGATCGCTACACAGAAAGTGATGGACGTGACGGTGCTGCAAACATCAAGGCAGCGAAAAAGCTTGTAGAACGCCAGCGCTCTATTGTATGGGACGTGCTAGAAGAAGTAATCTCTGACCATCCTGTACTGTTAAATCGTGCCCCCACGCTGCACAGACTGGGGATTCAGGCATTTGAACCAGTCCTGGTAGAGGGCAAGGCTATTCAGTTGCATCCACTAGTATGTACTGCGTTTAATGCTGACTTTGACGGTGACCAAATGGCAGTTCACATTCCGCTCTCTACCGAATCACAGGCAGAGGCTCGCGTGTTGATGCTGTCGACCAATAATATTAAATCGCCAGCAAATGGACGTCCTCTGGCGACTCCTTCGCAGGACATGGTGCTAGGCATCTATCACCTGACAAGTGCTGCCCCTGAAGCACTGGGTGAGGGCAGAGTGTTTCTAAACACCTCAGAAGCAATATTTGCCTATGATACGCGCGCTGAACTTGAATTGCAGGCGAAAGTTTCTGTTCGCCTGACAAGAGATATTGAAGTCGTTGACGAAAAAGATGCAGAGCCTGTTCCTTTCAAGGCAGGGCAACGCATTGAGACCACCGTTGGTCGTGTTATGTTTAACCGTTCACTGCCAGACGATTATCCGTTTATCAACTATGCACTGGACAAAAGCGCAATCGCGATTGTTATCGAAGATCTAACTTCACGTTATTCGACTAACGAAATTAGTCGCATCTTGGATGACCTGAAGCGCTTAGGCTTCCATTATGCAACACATGCAGGACTCACCGTATCGCTCTACGATGCGATGATTCCGTCAACAAAAGCTCAGATCTTGGGCGAATATGAAGCAATGGCGCAAGAAGTTGAGGACAGCTACGATATGGGAGAGCTGACCACAGAGGAGCGTCGTCGTGAGGTCGTAAACATCTGGAATCGTGCAACAGATGCAATTGGAGATGCCATGGTTGAAGAGTTTGACCAAAACAATCCAATCTATCTGATGGCAGCTTCTGGTGCGCGTGGTAATCTGAAGCAGATTCGTCAGCTTGCCGGTATGCGTGGCCTGATGCAGAGTCCAAAGGGCGACGTTATCGACCGTCCAATCAAAACGAACTTCCGTGAGGGTTTGACGGTACTTGAATACTTTATTTCGACACATGGCGCACGTAAAGGTCTTGCTGACACGGCGCTGGGAACAGAGACTGGTGGATATACCACCCGTAGGTTCCTTGACTTTGTGCATGATGCTATTGTGCGCACCGAGGACTGTGGCACCTTTGAAGGTGTGGCATTGCCTTTGCGCGCCGCGCATAAAAACGGAGATTTTGACGATAACCTCGTTGGACGTGTTGTCGCTGAGGATGTTGTAGGAAAGGGTGGCAAAGTCCTGCTTGCTGCTGGTGAGTATATTGTCGATCTGGATATTGTTGCCGAATTTGATGCAAATGGGCATACGGAAGTCATTATTCGCACTGCTCTGACTTGCTTGGAAGGTCGCGGCATTTGTCAGAAATGTTATGGTTACGACCTGTCGAATGGCAAACCTGTTGACATTGGTACTGCTGTTGGCGTTATTGCAGCGCAGTCGATTGGTGAGCCAGGAACACAACTTACTATGCGTACCTTCCATACAGGTGGTGTTGCAGGTAAAGACATTACTGACAAAGAGGCAGGCCTTGCACTGGTGAATGAAATCCTTGAATCGCCAAAAGCAAATCGTACTTTTGCAAGTCTTGCACAGATTGATGGTGCTGTTACGATTCGCGATGAGGGCGAGGGCGTGGTAGTACAAATCGCCAGTGGCAAGGGCAAGAATAAGCAGGTGTGGACATCGAAAGAGCTCGACCCAGCAACTTTGGTTGTTGCTGATGGTGCAGAAGTTCTTGCGGGCGATCCACTGACAAAGGGACGTCCTTATGGACCTGATCGCTTGCGCATTGTAGGGCGCGAGAACATGCTGCGCTGGATTATCCAAGAATTGCAGTCAGTATATCGCGGACAGGGCGTAGAGCTTAATGACAAGCACTTTGAAGTCATCGCAAGTCGCATGCTTTCAAAGGTAAAGGTTCTTGATAGTGGAGACACAGATTTCCTCGTTGACTCATATGTGGACAGACTCTCGTATCTGGCTGCCAATGACCATGCAATTGCCAGTGGTGGTAAGCCTGCAGAAGCTCGTGATACTTTGATTGGGCCATTGCAGATTGTTCGTGCATCTATGAGGTCACTGGGGTCTGAATCCTTCCTATCGCTCGCATCGTTTATGTGGACGACTACTGTACTTGCGCAGGCTGCCATTGAGGCACGCGAGGATGATCTAGTAGGTCTAAAAGAAAACGTCATCATTGGTAAGCTGGTTCCTGCAGGTACTGGTATGAAGCGCTACCGTAACGTTGATGTTAGCTATAAGGGAACGCGTATTGCTGATGAGAACGCAAGTGATACGGCGCTTGCCCCTGATGTACTACGCGACGACTTGCAAGAGATCGAATCCATGATCCCAGAAGCCGAGCAATGGGATGTTGATCCTGATGACTTTATTGCGCTGATGTCGTGGAATGACGAGGATGAATCTCGCATTGATGTATCAGAATTCGTAGGACAAACCTTCGATCCTACTGCATCTGACGACGCAGCAACAGACACTGTCTTGCTGGGCGAACAACAGGCAGATGGAGCCTCATATGCAGACATTGACTTTAGCAATCTTGATGCGGGTGACGATAGTGCAGATGCTGAAATTGATTTCTCTGCATTAGAAGCACTTGCAGGAACAGATGAAGAGGACTTGAGCGTTACAGAGATTGATCCTGCAGCGCAACTACTTAGTCCTGGTCACGATGTCTGTCTAAAAGACATCGGCGTAGCAACACGTTGGGTGACGAAGTTTGCAGCAGCGGGTATCAGCAATGTGGCAGACCTCGAGAACAAATCAGAGTCCGATCTCTTAGAACTGCCAGGAATAGGTGCGACTGCGGTTGCCGAGGTGGAAAAAGGATTGGCAAATAACGGATACTCACCACTAGTCTAAACATATTAGATAGCTAATGAATTGTGATGGGGGGCGTAGCGCGTAAGTGCTCGCCCCCCATTCCTAAGCGCAGTGAAGGATATCACCCCGCATCTCTGAGTGACTACCACCATTCCTGAGCGCAGTGAAGAATCTCATCCTTTATACTATACTTGTTTCCATGACTTTTCTTGCAACAGCAACAGACATGCTTAATACATGTATTCATTTCTTTGGACATGGGCTGTGTCATCAAATGGCAGAACGATCCTATCACTTCGGGGGGGTTTCCTGGGCAGTCTGTGCGCGCTGTAGCGGCATTTATGTCGGACTGATCTTTGCGCTGTTTGCGCTACTAATTGCCTATCGTGGGGCACAGCGTCATGGTTTAATGCTGCGCTGGTATTGGGTCTTTTTGGCAGCCGGTGTGGCGTTTCTGGGTTGGGACGGCGTGACCTCATATATGCACCTGCGTGAAACTACGAATTTGTTGCGCTGGATTACAGGTATTGGTATGGGAGCATCTCTTGCCCCACTGATTTATTTCTTACTGATAAATAATATAGCAAAGCGATCAATCGATGAACCAGTGATGGGCGGGGGAGTATGGCTAAGAGGTTTCGTGGAACTTTTCCGTGTGAACCCACGAACTGCCGTTACTACTCTTTTGTCAAATCCATGGATTGCGATTGCCATTAGCATGCTTGCTGCGTTTCTACTAGTGTATCCTGCAGGTCCTTTACTGGGGGCTGCTGGTGCAGTCATTGCAGCACTCGCAATTTGGGCAACCTATGGGGCGCTTGCTCTTGTCATATTAGGTATTCTTCGCCCCTTTTATCGAAGCGTTGAAACATGGCGAAATCTATTACTGCCTGGTCTGCTTGCCGCAATTATAGGTCTTGCAGTAATCCTAGGCATAGCACTACTCTATACTAGAATATTGTGACAGGAAAATACTTAAGAGAAAGCAGCAATCATGAGTAATCAGGCAATCCCACAGGTTGATGTAGGAGTTTTTGGCGGAACAGGATTTTACGATCTGTTAGATAATCCTAAAGAATACGACATCATGACACCTTTTGGTCCAACCTCTGATAAAGCCATGGTTGGAGAAATTGATGGCGTGACCGTTGGATTTGTGCCACGCCATGGACGTGCTCATAAAATTACCCCTGCCAACATTAACTATCGCGCCAACGTGTGGGCGATGAAGATGATGGGAGCTCAGCGTGTGTTTGGACCTTGTGCTTGCGGATCTTTACAGGCAGATGTCCGTCCTGGTGACTTTGTAATCTGCGACCAGTTTGTCGACCGCACATGGGGACGTGGAGACACCTTTTTTGATGGCACTGCAACAGCTGCCGACGATCCCTTTTTCAATCGTGGCGTAACCCATGTTTCTGCAGCCGATCCCTATTGTCCAGAACTACGCAAATTGACAGTAGAGTCAGGCAATAATCTGGGCATCACCATGCATGATGGCGGCACCATTGTTATCATTCAGGGACCACGTTTTTCAACGCGCAGTGAATCAAAGTGGTTTGCTTCACAGGGTTGGGAAGTCATCAATATGACGCAGTATCCAGAAGCCTATCTGGCGCGCGAACTCGAAATTTGCTATGCAAATATTTCGCTAATTACTGATCTTGATTCAGGAGTCGATTCCACAGAAGCAGTAACTAATGCAGCAGTACTTGAAGTATTTGCTCAAAATCTAGATAAATTGAAGAACTTGCTATATGATGTAATTCCTCGCGTTCCAGTTGCACGTGATTGTTTGTGTGAGGATGCCCTAGGGGACGCTGAAATGCACTAGTAAACGTGTAGATGTAACATAGGTAACAAAGAATCAGCATAATTTGCTTACAATTATTCATTCGCATGTGATATGATTCTCGCTGATGGTCGCAACATGCCCAGTGACCATTCTTTAAGAATGATGTGTTCTTATGGTATTGATTGCTAAAGAGAAAGCAGGCAGGGTCATGGAAAGACGTATCAACGTCCGAGAAAATTCACCTCCAACAAAGCAAAAGCATCCTTATTCGCGAGCTCAGCAAGCAGCGGCCTTTGCATGCACCTTCTTACTTTCTTTTACTTCACTTCCGCTCTCACTACTTTATGGTGAGAGTTTTTTAATTGGCGGTGATTTTCCCAGTGGTATTGTAGCTACTGAAATAGCAGAAGCAACTCCTCACACAGAGCAAAGCTCACAAAGAAGAAAAAGAGGTGGCAGGTACAGACCAGCACCCGCTGATTTTTCCTTTGCAGAAGATTCAACATCAGAGTTTGCAGACCTAGAACTTGTAGAGATTAGCGAAGACTCAAACATCTACTACAATCCAGATACTGGAGAAGAAACCGAGGAAATCTTCTCACTTCCAGTAAGATTTGAAGATGAAGACGGGCAACTTATTGACATTGATCCTTCCCTTGAAGCAAGTGAGCGTGATGACTTTGCCTATGAATCAAGAGCAGGACCAAGCACTAATTTTTTCCCAGAAGTAATTGATGCAGATACACCGTTTTTACTTGAGCGCGAAGACTACAAAATACGTTTTACCCTACTAAAAGATTCAGAAGTAATCTTAAGTGAAATAGAAGACCTAGAATACACTGACATTTTTTCTGAAACTGAAGAAAGACCTCTAGCTGCAATCTATGAAATATCAGAAGAAAAGTCCTTTAGAGTTACCTCTTCTGACATTGGCATCAAGAGTGAGTTTATACTTGAGACAGTTCCTGAAACAAACATCTTCACTTACGAACTTAACCTAGTAGGACTATCAGCTGAACTCTCCTCTGACCACACAGAAGTAATCCTTTTTTGCATAGAAAATCCAGAAATTGCAGTAGCGGTAATACCTGAAGGCATTATGTGGGACGCGTCACGTGACGGTGCTTACTCAAATGACATTACATACGGACTTGAGTGATCTTGCCCCCTAATCCTGTACCACTTTCATAGTTAGTAGAATAGCACTACTGATATGAAGGGAAGAGGTTATGGCAAGAAAACACTACAAGCCAGAACAAATCGTTGTGATGCTTCGAAA
>Ga0123355_10017898_pt1 | contig 11215 bp, 3 predicted proteins | sample TergutEmb28metaG_3_FD_89872 | JGI IMG/M metagenome (GOLD analysis project Ga0123355, IMG submission 89872) | Embiratermes neotenicus P1 segment gut microbial communities from Petit-Saut dam, French Guiana - Emb289 P1 | ecosystem: Host-associated > Arthropoda: Insects > Digestive system > Gut ...
GGGGTCCGGCCGAAACCCCTCAACAAAGGTTCACAAAAAATTTAAAAAAAACCATTAAAATAAAAATTTTAAAAAAACTAAATCTATAACCCCCCCCCCCCCATGGCATAACAACTCCTAGTGGACCAGGGCCTCCTCACTGTCAAGGCTTCATGATCACACTCAGGCACACCACACTAGTGACTGACCTCTACATGACAACACACAATACTCACAAGAGACAATATCCATGCCCCATCAGGACTCGCCCACAATCCCAGCAAACAAGTGGCCACAGACCCACATTTTAGACTGCACAGCCACTGGGATCGGCACTACATCCACACACAGAACTATTTTCAACATTTTGGAGCCTTTTTTGAAGCTAGTTTTGAAGATTTTTTGAAACTTTTTTTCATATTTCCAATGTGTTACCAAGTACAAGAATTGCTGTGTCTAATCAAACTGAATGCTATGCTACTGAAATATCTGTTTAAAATTTGCAGTTTATTAGTTACAATAATATTTCTATATGATTACACCATGGACCATCCAGCTGTTATCCCTTGCAACATACTGCACCAGTTTGAGCAGTGTTTAGAGAGTCCAAAAGTTAAACTTATGAAGAAAACTGCATCTACAATGTATTTGTCATGCATGCCCCATCACCTTTTACATACGAGAAACAGAAATGGGAGCACACATGAAGCTGCAAGACGTACAATTTGAAACAAATAATGAGCAACATTAATTCTGAAACAAGCTCACATGGCCTACAGTCCTACTGCACAGATTTCTAGAACAACCAATCCATTTGCATTATGTCAGTTCAATTCTACAGCGTTATGATATTGGTATAATACACACAGGACAGGGTCCACAAATGTTCCAAAATCTAGGAGTCATCAGAAGGGTGATATGAAGCAAGTTTCATTCCGAGAAACCACAATTCTGGAGTGATGCATATATCCTGGGTGCCTAGATGCGTGGGTGACTAAATTTTTGTACAGGAGAGACTAATATTTTTGCATAATTATTGCAGTTGTTTACCTTACGTACAAGAATGTGTACCATTTCACTTGCATCAAGGAAAAGGCACCAAATAAGTGTTATGTTCATAGGTCATTCCAGAATTGTGGTTTCTTGGAGTGAAACTTCATCAATCATCTGGAGTTACATTTCATAGGTGAATGCTACCAGCCTCAAGAGAAATGGTGGGGAAGCATTCACTGAGTTGGGTCTGACAGTAACACCTATTACCAAACTGACCATTATGATTACAACTCATTATGACAGCACTGCCATATTCACAGAAGCAGCAGAATGCATGGCAGAAAGGCATACACACTGTACTTCATATCTGTTTTAATACTTCAACCCTTTACCAAATGAGGGGGTTACATTTCTGAAAGCATCAAGGGTGCCAAAACCAAGGTAAGGGTAAATTATAGTAAAATTAATCAAGCATCATGCCAAGATTGTGTATAGGCTAGTGGAGGCATAGATTCCCACAGTCTTAACCTTGGCACTAGACTGAGGTGTGAGATCAGCCACACGTCCATGTGGTTTACCCCACGTACCCATTGGACAGAATACTGGGTGGGTATGACCAAGATCTTACAGAAAACTTGAGGTTCAGAGAACCAAAGATTCCACTAACAGTCACCAAAGCCACGGTACATACAACACTCTGATTGGAACACCTGATGAAAAGAGACCTCTTTAGAGACCCAGACGGATCTTTATAAAAATGGAGTACAGATATGCGTCACTTAATGACGGGGATACTTTCTGAGAAATTCGTCGTTAAGCGATTTCATCATTGTGCGAACGTGTACTTACACAAACCGAGATAGTAAAGCCTACTACACACCTAGGCTATATGGTAAAGGCTACAAGCCTGTACAGCATGTTACTGTACTGAATAATGTTGACAACTGTAACACAATGGGAAGTATCATAATAATATTATAATATATTATTTTATGTATATTATATATTATATTATATTATATATATTATAATACTATAATCTAATGGGGCCACCATCATATATGCAGTCTGTCGTTGACCAAAACATTGTTATGCTGTGCATACCTGTACTGGGACATACAATGGATTCAAATGCTTATTACAGTCCTGTCCCCAGCACTGCATGAGGCAGTGATTATTTCCATGTGTACACAAATTAAAAACTGCACATGCACAAAAACCATATAATCAGAAAGCAAAACTGGAAACAAGTGGAAAATAGTGGATACCTGAATCCATAATTGGTGGGGAACTCATTTACACCATATGAAGAGGCATTGCATCAAAACCTACCATACTTTAAAAGAGTAAGAGAATAAATATCTGAATTTCTCAGGTCAAAATGGATGTTTATGTACCTTCAGTGGACGTTTTAAAGCTGAAGCATCTATTATTATTCCAGATTCTTGATACTCCCTCAAGGCCTCTTCAGTTCCTGTGATCTGATACTCTGCTGTAAAAAAAAAAAAAAAGCAATATAGGCACTGCACATATAGCATAACTGTGGCACATGTTTGCATAACCACTGTTGCCATGGAAACACAACAACGCATTCCCTTGTGTGTTTTTGAGCTACATGTGTCACTGTCAACAATATTAAATAACATATACAGCACTGAAACTGGCAAGTTTGTTGCCAGCAGTAATGCAATCTTAGTGCTGTTTAGTAAAATGTAGTTGCTATGGAAACTCAACTATTGTTGACATACATGTTTCTGTCAACAACATCAATACTGAACATACTGCCATGCATACACAACAATGCATTCTCTTTAATAAAACACATTTTGGTCTTCATGTGTAGTGTCATACATTTTGTCTGATATCAAATTTCATGAAAATCCATCCAGTGAGAGTCAAGCTGACACCTGCAGACAACTGGACAGACAGACAAGACAAGGCTCAAAGACACTCTGCACAAGAAGGTTATTGTGCCCAAAAAATGAAATTACACTGGATAAACTTTCCAGTCCCATACTATACAGAATGGTATTTTTAAAATGAACTAAGCAGGAGAACAGTGAATCACTCATATTGCACTTTACCGTATCAAATGTAGGAGGATCCAAGCCAGCATTTCCCCTACATTTTTCTCAGTTGCTTTAAAAACGCTGAGGATCTGTGCACAGCACATAATAATATTTTCTACCTACCTATGATCTCATTTACAATCATATGCTGGTAACATAATGTCACACATACCTGGAATAATGCTGATGGTTTGTGAAGTGACCACATTGTCCACGGTGCTTTGCAACTGCACCACTTGTGCCTCACAGTCTGGCGGAGCTGCCGGAGTAACTGACATAGGCAAAAACTTCCCTCCTTCAGGTCCCCCTGGAGAGTTGGGGTTCTTCATCACCCGAGGTGACTAAAATAACAGGTTGCAAAAATTAGGCACGTCCTGTGGGTAATTTAAATGTAAAAAAAATTAAAGTATAATCCTTGTTTACCTACAATAACTAAAAAATTAATAAAATTACTAACTATTTCCATGTTGCAAAAATTTACTAATAATTTAAACTTCTGTTCATTTTTCAGCTGAAATTTCAAATAGTGCTGTTTTTCCACACATATATATGTACAATACAGTGTCCAAATCTGTCCACTATTGTCATCTAGTACAATGCACAAGAACTAGAACAGCAATGTAAAGCAAGACGTTAGGTTTCCACAAAAGTGCTGATAAAAATGGCAGTAGTCTAGGATGCTACACAGCATTCACTGGTCACGAGTTACAGACTTTTCACAGCAGCACACTGGCTCCACCTTCAGGATCTAGCAGTGAGAGAAAAATAACTATTTACCAGCATGGGCCTGGATAGCATAGGCAGTATAGCAACTTGCTACAGGCTGGACAGTCTGGGGATCAAATCCTAGTAGTGTGAAATTTTTCACACCTGTCCAGATGGCCCTGGGGGCCACCCAGCCTCCCATACAAGGGGAACCGGGTCTTTCCCAGGAGTAAAGCAGCCAGGGCGTGGCACTGACTACCCACCTCCATCTAGCACTGAAGTCAAATAAAGAGTAGAGCTATAACTCTACTCTCCCTCTGGGCCTTCATGGCCTATTCTAGGGTGAACTGTAGCTGTATCTATTTACCAAACTGTAGCTGTACCTATGTACCAGTTAACATAACACAACACAACATCCTAGACTTTAAATTTCAAGAGCAATGCAAATCAATGGTAGATCATGGAATATATCATGCACAACAGGGAGAGAGAGAAAGCACCTGCGCAGTATGTCAGAAACAACATGCAGGTTAAAGTTGCAAGCACATGACATGGAGAGGGTTCACTTCATATCCTATGACAGAATAAAAAGTTTTGTGTATGTCTTACAGTTAACTGCTACAAAAGAGCAACATAATTACGCATGGTCAGCCAGTATGTTGTTACTTTGAAACTGTCATTATTAAAGTAAATGATAAGAGAAGCAGTGACACTTTATGCTTTGTTTGGTTTCCATACAAGCCTGTTAAGATTCTGAATAATGCAATGTAGACAAACAGACACTACAAACCTGTTGGCTTTGAGGCAGTAGGTCAATATGCTTCTTGCGCTGGTGTTGCAGTAGCTTTGCTTTTGATGCATATTGCTTGTGACACCAGGGACAACCATGTGGGTGTGTTGTTACACTACCCACAGTCTGGGAGAATGTTGGATTTGGCAGTCCTGGTATGTCTGGAACACCTCCCTATGTGATAATCACAGCAAATCAATCAATCAATCACTGTCCTGACAATTTATATAAACATGAGTAGGCCTATACACATTGTAGACTAACAACAGGTGTGATATGATTTTCAAGAAGTACAGAAAGCAACAATAAAAGAGAGAATTTAAGAATAAATTAATAAACATAAAAAGATGGCACAAACACATTCTAAGAAGGAACAGAAAGAGAACTGAAAACAAAGTTTTGAACATTAACTAAAATGTAAACTCCCAAAAGCAGGGCTCAGAACAAGTCCGAAACAAAAGGTTAAGAAAAATGTCACAAAAAACGGAGGAAGAACATTGAAGGAAAATGAGAAGGCCTTGGGCATGACAGAGATGGAAAGTTTGGCTGCTACACAAACTGCATGAAAGTGGGTAAAAGAAAAAGGAAGACACATGTCACAGAGTCCAAGAAATTAGAAAGCAACATAATAAAAGAAAAAGGACTTATGGAGTGGTTTCTGTGTTTACGTACATACTCCTTACTACAAAGATGGAAATCATAACTCTCAATAATAATTCACTACAGCATCCACAAGACAATGAAAAAAAAAATGTAATCAACTTTTTAGTGCAGCTCTTTTTAACTTAATACCACTGATATAACTTAAAAAACTATACGGACATGCACAATAATGCTTTCATATTTAGGACTGCAATAACATGTCTAATTGCCATGAAAGTAAACATGATTTACCTTTCGTCTATTGCTCATTGGCAACTCTGCTCCAGGGTGATTCTTCAAGATGTGAGCCTTTCTTTTGGAACTACTTTTATAAATCTGAAATACAGATTTGAAAATGTGAGAACAAAGTCACTCCTGTACAAATGTAACTGCTCCATATACTTTCTATTTGAAATCACTGTACTGCACAGGTGTATACAAAAGTGTAGCTACTGAACAATAAGGCTGTGTGTGTCGCCCCTGACCTTCACCATTGATTGCAAAAGTAAACATGTACCAGCTACTGCCAAAACTTCTCCTAGTTTTGTGCCAAACCACATTCTGTCATGTTGACATCATGTTGGGTAACAATTTTTTATGAAAAAAACTGACCAATGAATAAACATACAAATTTCTTGAGAAAACGAAGAACACTCTCATTGAAACCTTCAGTCTATTACATAATGTGTATGGAGAAGCCTGTGGATGCTACTGGTGCCAGAGAAAGACAGAGATCAATTGGGCTGATCACATGAAAAATGATGAAGTATTACAAGGAGTAAAGAAGGACAGAAACATCCTACATAAAATAAAATGAAGGAAAGCTAACTGTATTGGTCACATCTTACACACAAAATGCCTTCTGAAATACATTAGTGAAGGAAAGACAGCAGGAATGGGAAGCTGAGTAAGATGTAAGATGCTAGTGGATGACCTTGAGGAAAGAGAAGATACTGAAAACTGAAAGGGGAACCACTAGCTGACACTATATGGAGAATTCAGTCTGGAGGAGGCTACAGGCCAACTGCAATACAGACTATGCAGTCAGCAAGTCAATGAATAAATGGAGAATATGGCAGATTTATTGTAAGCCCTCAGGAAATAGCATCACAGGATGCTCTGAGGCCCACAAGGCTTATATGAAGCAGTGTGTAGCTTCCAACAGACATTACTTTGAAGGGAAAAACTGGCAGATATAATAATTTCATGAATACAGTACTGTTTCAAAACTAGTCTCATTGCTTAAAAGCCATACCTTATACCAAATAATTAGTTAACTACATTCCCAGCAATCAAACTAGTCTCTGTTCAAATGACACAAGACAACCCTTGAAGAGTAACTACCTAAGTTTTGACCTATGCTGCTAATCCTCCTTTCTTCCTTCTTTCCCTCTCACCCCACATCTCTTCCTCATTCTCTATACTACAGTATCAACCCACATGGCATCACAATTATTATTGAGCATTTTCACACAGGACATCATTAGCGATATCCCAGCAACTGCCCAGTGGAAGGGACAGTGCACTGAAAACTGCGGTTAGTTTATCTGGTCTCTGCCTTATATTTTAAGCCATGAACTCCTAATATGAAACAGAAAAGCTGACCACTCAAGCATGGCTGTCAGTGCCAAATTCTAACCTATGCATCTCAAGCATCACATCTTCCCGATCAAGCCCTATCAAGGTGAAGAGTTGACTAGCGTTGTATTCACCTTTTCACAGTACTGACAGTAATAATCTCGTGTAGTTTTCAGGATCGGCAAGTTAAGTTCAGGAACAGAATCTGGGCTGATATCAGGATGCCGTTTTGCAAGATGATTCACTAGCATTCCACGGCGTTTAAACCCCAAGAGACAGGTATGGCACTTGTAGATGAAACGGTGATAATCGGTTGGTGAAACCTGCAACATAATATTGATGCCACACCACAATCATAACACAAATATGGTAGTCACTTAACATTATGTTTTACAGATACTATTCAACAGCAAACCTAATCATATATAAGATGTCTTTAACAAAGTAGGCAGAGTGTCTGACACATCACAAATATGCATGCTTTATGTACAAATATTCATGTGTAGGAGAGCTGATGTAACAGTGGTGAATATTAGGACCTGCAGGCTTCTAGGACGTGACACTGGGTAGTTACGTAAACAAGTTCCTTTGAAAAGTTGGTATCTATTTACCAGACTACATGGCATCACATCCCAGAAGAAATGAAATACACAACATAGGAACTCTGGCTCATTCACTCCATTTTATTATGTCAAACACCTGTGGCAAAGCAGCACTGGACATACACAGCATCTTTCACTATCCCCTTATATATCTGCAAAAAACATTTCTCACACCAATAAATACTCAGCAAGTTAAAGCCAGAAATTCACATACGCATTAATGCAAAATGTCTGTTAGTGTTGTATAATTTTAATGATAACCTGAATGTGCTGACAAAATTCTCCAAACATGAAATGCCAGTCAATCCTGAAGATGAAGGCAGCAGGTTCTTCTAAAACATTTGTGCAAACTACACAATGTCATGCTCAAGGAGACTGTAATCTATATATTTATGAAGTTCAGTATATTATTTGATGGTCACCATAACATGTTAGGAAATGTCCACAGAAAATACCACTTCTGCCATGTTCACTCTCCTAATTTCCTTAATTTTAAGTATAAGAATAATAAAAAAAAACATTGAAAATGCATGTACTACAAATGTGCTTCTCTATGTTTTACAAAACACACGTTAAAACATGCCTTTATCTTAGCAAGAGATTTATCATTGATCACAAATAATGTCTTATAAAAATCGAGATTAGATCAAGGGGGAGATTTGGAATCAGTCATTTTCAATTGTTATATTCTGGTCAACTGTTTCTTTGGCCTCAGCTCATACCTCACAAACAATACAGTCTGTCTCAATCACACAGACCAACAGCAGTGAGATTTCATAAATGTACATTGGCCTTCACTGGTGTATAATTTTCATCAAAAGTGGAATGTGTCAAAAAATGTTAGTAAAAACCCTACACATGAAACTTCAAGAAAATCCATCTAGTGGGAATCATGCTGTTTCATGTGGACAGATGAATGGATAGACAGGCATGATGAAGTGGCTAACACTTTTTGCAACTTCACTGTAAGTGCACCTAAAAACACAGTCAACAGAAGAACTCATACACATACAACAGTGTTTATGATGCTTCTGTCTATTAAGTATTTACTGCATTACACCTAAACTATATATATTTTTTACAACTCCAGAAGTCTACAACCTCTAAACTACACCAAAATTAAAATTAATATATGGTAGTAAGGATTCATACCAAACTTCACAAAAAACTGCAGCACATGAGTCAACAGATGTGCATGCTATAGCCAAGATTTACATAAAAAATGATGTGTGAAGTGCATCTAAAGAAGATGGTTGCAGTCAGTCATCAACAATTTGTGTGTTTTACAATGCAATGTATCTCAAAGAAATATGATAATAAATATACAAGCTTAATGGGCAGAATGATAGGAACAGGCAGTCACAAAGATTTCTAAAAATCCTACATGTAGCATATCAGTGGGAATATAACACAATCTTTCCAAACAATGGCAGCAAAGGTAAAAGGTAAAGTTCGTCCTTTAACAAGCAACAAAGGCCCAGGGGGGATGTAGAAGTATAGGTCTACTCTTTCATTAACCTAGGCGCTTGCCGCCCCAGCAGAATAAATAATGGCAGTTTCAAGTGAAATCGAAACCAAGCATATGTACAATGCAAAAATCTCATTCTATGCATAAACATATGAAAGAAATGTATACAGCACACCAGCTGTCAAATGGCATAAACTGAGGAGATGGCGAATAGAGAGCTACATGCAATCAGAACTTGTGGAAACAACTTATAAAAATATAAGTTAGCAGAAAGATCACAAAGTGTTTCCTGAACAAGAAGTTCCCGGATACAAAGTTTTCCAATATGACAAGTTATATAAGTCCCACCAAAATTCCCGTAAAAACAATGCTAGATTTTCCAGCATAAAGAGTTGTCATGTAAAACATTTTCCTGGTTTAGTTAATTTTATGAATTCTTATACAAAAATTTCCCATTGAACAAATTTGAAAGGCTTTACAGCCACTATTCACTTCTATATGGAAAAACTGTACCACTTCATCATTTGCATGTGACCTATCAACTGTTCCTTTTCAGTTCCACAGTTCTTGTTATTCATATTCAGATGTTGCAACAAATGTTTAAACTGAAAGTGTAGTTTTGAAAATCTTGTTGCAGTAGATGATAATGTGCTGTAACTTAGTAAGTATTTGAGACCTGTGTACTAAGACTCCTGTGGAGGAAAGCACAAGTAGGGTAAATGAAGAAAGTACACCTGTGCCAACTACAAATGACTTTCGCCTTGCATATTATAAACGGTCCGTTACAACTTGTGTTACGAATTTTCTTTAAAACTGACATATGTGTATACTCCAGTTTCCCCAGATAGCATACATTTGTGATCTTTGGAAATGAAATATGACATAATAATAATAATAATAATAATAGTGATTTGATTGTTTAACTATGCAAAATTACTTTTTCCAAAGTATACTGCAGAATTAGTGAAGCATTTCAAATTTTAGTTATGATATATGCTAAGTTGAGTGTGTTACGCGTGTTAACAACAGGAAATCTGTATTATGTAACAGTAACTGTTACATTCTTTTACATCTGCACATGGTGTTGCTAAGCGAACTAAAAAGCACTGAGCTAGCAGTTTCGCTTATGTGTGTACCGGCCCATACAGCAGACACAAGTGCTTTTGTTATCAACCTTTTGACAAGACCAGTCATAGATTAGGAGTGCTCTGTGAAAAAAACCTAAAATGAGTTTGGTGGCTCAAATCTTTTTGTTCATATGAGGTTAGTGTTGTGTGGTGCACCCATCACTCTAAAATATGACACAAGTGATCTAGCAAGTTTTTTTTATTTAGTTGTACTTGAAGAAACGAGAAGAGTTTTTGGTAAACAAAAATGATCCAGCCTTTGTAGAGGTTAGGCCCCATGTTGATGTAAACTTCAGTGGCAATTACATAGAATTAGACTTTCTTCTTATGTGTGGTAGAAATGAGAGAAGTTCAGGGTATACACGTACAAAATATATACGTATATTTGAAGATGTAACCAGTGTTCTGTTTGTGTTTCGCTGAGACGTATGCTGTGGTAAAGATTCAGTTATAATCCTAGCCCAAGCACCTCCCTGAAGAGATTGTGTTGTTACAGACATTGGTAAAATTTTGATTAGAATTATGACTTACTAATCTTTTGTGGACATTTTAAAATTCACGACAGTTCAACTTTCGGGTATTCTAATACCAACCAGAGTAGTAAGTTTGATGGAAATCATTTTAATTCTCATAAGCATAGTAGAAGCACTGAGACAGGTTATTCCTACATTGTAAAATTTGACAAGACAGTTGTAATGTGAAAGCCTCAGTTTAGTATTACACCTCCCCCCCACCAAGTGGCGGTAGCAAGGAATTTGAAGTTCTTGATTTAACAGTCAAGGGAAGAAGTATTTGGTACAGTGTACAATAAAGCCTTAGCAGACTGGACCCACAGAATAGATATGTATAACCACATATGCCTAACTGTTCAGTGCACACAGTAGTTAACAGTCGGATTTTTAGTTTTGTTATGACTGCATATTTTTTTTGCTTGCTACGTGTGGAACAGTGGCTCAATTCCACTCTACTGAAAGTGTTTATGTGGTAACACTGAGGAAACAAAGCTGTGCCACTGTAACTTAGTGGAGGTGGCCAGACACTGCTGGCCACAGGGCTACTCCAGTAGGTGGCCTGGTGGTGGATGCCACCAGTGACACTACAAATAATGGTAGCAGGGGGTTCACCAACCCTGCAGGCCACTGCATAATAATAATAATAATAATAATAATAATAATAATAATAATAATAATAATAACAACAACAACAACAACAACAACAACAACAACAACAACAATAACAACAACAACACACCAACACAACAC
>Ga0123355_10017900_pt1 | contig 11214 bp, 9 predicted proteins | sample TergutEmb28metaG_3_FD_89872 | JGI IMG/M metagenome (GOLD analysis project Ga0123355, IMG submission 89872) | Embiratermes neotenicus P1 segment gut microbial communities from Petit-Saut dam, French Guiana - Emb289 P1 | ecosystem: Host-associated > Arthropoda: Insects > Digestive system > Gut ...
AGGAGACCACTGGGGAGACCTAGGCGTAGATGGGTGGATAATATTAGGATGGATCTCCAGGAGGTGGGGTGTGGGTATATGGACTGGATTGGGCTGGCCCAGGATAGAGACAGGTGGCGGACGATTGTGAGTACGGTAATGAACCTTCGGGTTCCGTGAAATGCGGGGAATTTCTTGACTAGCTGCAAACCAGTTAGCTTCTCAAGAAGGACTCTGCGTGACATCAAGTTGGTCACTCTTTATTCAACAATGAGCTAGGTTTGTCCACAACATTGGTACATCTCTTCCAACCTGCAGGTGTAACATCCCCAATGACACCTCCTCGGTCACTTCAGTTCTACATGGTTAGGAACACAAGGAGCAGGCTGCTGCCTCCATCTTCATTGTAGGAAGTGGATTATCTTTTCAGAGTTGGTTTTTGTCGTCTAACAATACAATGAATTTGAATAGGAATTTAGTGGTTTTGTGAACACACATCTTAAGCCGTGGAAATGACTGTGGTGTGCCTAAGAATTCTTCAGGGATTATGTACAGAGCTTCCTGGCGCCTCTCGAACAACGAAGAAGCTGTAGAAGTAGTTGGCTCTGTTATTTCGATTCGCATGACAGTGCAATACCAGGACGTGAATTCCGAAGAATAATTTCAAGACGTCCAGTGTAATGACTATAATGGTAGGAGCGCCATGACTTGGCAGTGACAAGAGGCATGGCGCTAAGTAAAGGGCGGAGAAACCGTAAAGTGATAATAAGAGAGGAATGATTGTAATTATATAGGTTTTCGCGGAGAAGTGTGTAAAGCGGGGTGAAGTGGTGATAACAGGGTGGCCAACTTCATAATGAAGGGGCCCCCATATTTTCCAATTGAAATTGATCCCAATTCAGAAAAGTAGATCCAAAGATAGACAAGTTACCTTGAACACTGGTCACCGTCAGGGCTGAACGTAGGCCTGATAGAAGGGTTTGCTGTAGCGGATGTGTTGCTGTGGGGTTGTGTCTGGGGAATGTCTGGTTCGAATCTTGGTAGAAACGTCGTCTATACTGACCGATGGGTTTGGTGTTTTGTCTCGGTCATCCACGCCGCTGCATTCGACGTTATGCTTGGAGTCACAACGTGACAGCGTCGTAAATAAACCACGAGAAAATATTATTTTAGTGCTCAATCCACTGCCCTCTATGGAGTTCTTTCCACGAGGTGCAGTTTAAAAATCTAAGTATATCGATTACCGTCGTTGCGGACGGAAGCACCTGGCGGCTAAAGTGGGAACGTCTAAAGGCGGGGGAAAGCAATGGCAAACTACCCCCAAGAACTTACTAAGGATGCAGTGTGCCAGAGCCATACCGGTCACATGACTGGGCTCTGGTTCCTGCCAAGCCCGGCCTTCAAGGCTGAATACTAATGAATGAATATCGATTACACGGGGTGCGATATTGAACTCTAGACGTGCGAGTGTATCGATACATCGATATGTGAGATGCGATATTGAACTCTAAATGTACGAACGTATCGATTACACAAGGGGCGGTATTGAACGCGAAACGTGCGAGTATATCGAAATATCGATATACGAAGTGCGATGTTGAACTCAAGACATGCGAGTTTATCGATGTATCGATATACGAGTGAAATGTTGAACGCTAAGTTTTCAAGTGTATCGATTACACGAGGTGCGATATGGAATTCCAGTTTTGCAAGTGTATCGATTTATCGATATATGAGGTACGAGGTTGAATTCTGAATGTACGAGTGTATCGATTACACGAGGTGCACTATTGAACTCTAGACGTACGAGTTTATCGATACATCGTTATTTTAGGTGCGATGTTGAACTCTAAATGTACGAATGTATCGATATATCGATATACGAGTGGGATGTTGAACGCTGAGTGTACAAGTGTATCGATTACACGAGGTGCGTTATGGAACTCCAGATGTGCGAGTGTATCGAATTATCGATTCACAAGGAACGATGTGTGGAATGTATCGATACATGGGGAGAGATCGCAGCCACTTTTCCCCTGACAGTTCAGAAGTACCTAACCAATAAGACGCTGAACACGTGGCTGTCGTGGAACCATTTCAGGGGTGTACATCACAGTGCATCTTTGCAGCTTCGTGACTGACAAATGGTTTGCCAAGTTTCTGTAAGACAGTTCTTATTGGGCTAATAGATTATTAGTTTACAATATGCGTCGCAATTTGCCGGTCCCAGTGGCCGTGCGGTCTAAGGCGTAGGTCTGCGGCCTCTCGTCTGCTGAGATTGTGGGTTCGAATCCCAGCGGGTGCATGGATGTCTGTCTGTTGTGAGTGTTATGTGTTGTCAGCTAGAGGTCTCTGAGACGAGCCGATCACGCGTCCAGAGGAGTCCTACCGACTGTGATGCGTCGCTGTGTGTGATCAAGAAACCTGAAGAATGAGGAAGCCATGGCCCGCGTCTGGCCGCAGCGCCACAGGAAAAGAAAAAGTGTCGAAATTTGGTTGTAACGTGTTACGCTTTGTAACGGGCGTTGAGAATGAGAATATCATGATGCGCATTGTCCATTCTCTGATATGCACGACGTTTCGGAGTTATTTCACTGTCAGCACGTCCCGTGTATCAAGTGCGCCTCAGACACTGGAGGATGTCCAAATGCTCTCGTTGGAGACGCGACAGGTAACGGGAAGTGTCACAGTTAGGAAGTTCATACGTGAAGTTGTATGGAGAAGTGGAGGTATGGATTGACATATTCTTACCCTCGACGCTGGTTGACGTTGAGTGATTAGATTCATTCCTCGATAGCTTTACCCCCGGGGAAAGATCCGCACACTCACTGAGTGGTGGGGCACGCGGTGGCGCAGTCGGTTGAGGCACTGCGCTACGAGCTGGAAGGTCGCGGGTTCGATTCCCGATGGTGTCATTGGAATTTTTAATTGACCTAATCCTTCCGGCTGCACCGTGGCTCTGGGGTTGACTCAGTATCTAACAGAAATGAGTAATAAAGTAAAAAGGTACAGCAGTCCCGTTACAGGCCTGGAGTGGCCCAGAGGGTTCCAGGAAGTTAAGGTTCCCAGATTTCGTGACAACGAAACAGGATGGTGGTAAGGTTGTCAGCCTTACGCAATGGCCGCTTTTACCCCCAGGAAATACTCCTGGTACTCATTTATATTAGAGGCTGATTCGACCCCATCGACATAGTGCGATCGGAAGGATTTTATGTCGATGAAAAATCCACAGACACCAGCTGAAATCGAACCAGCGACCTTCCGATTTGTAGCATAGCACCTTAAACACCTCTACTACCGCGATCCCTAACAGAAATGGGTACCAGGAATATTTCCTGGGGGGTAAAGGCGGCCGGTGTCCCTTCATGTGCCAATTGTCTTGAAGTCTGGGAGCCTCAACCTCCTGGAACCCTCAGAACCTGTCCAGGCCTTTAATAGGAATGCTTTACCGTTATTCACCGTTTGGGAAGACGTGAGGGTCACAGAACTGTGTGGTGACTGTGGGGAACACATCGGCCTGTGCCGTGAGTCGGAGTCGCTTCCGGCCTGTCGCCTAGTTAAGTAATTCTTTACGTTTCAAGAAAAGGCAACAGAATTAAGACATGTTTACATTTCTACAGGGCGCTTTTTTGTCATGCCTCCGAGGACGGCAAGTTTCTTGGGACGTCTCGGCCGATGCAAGGTTTCTCTGCGATGGAGATTTTAGTGTGAGCGTTACTGTAAATATTTTAACAACGATTTTTTTATTGTAAATAACAAGAGGTTAAAAAGAACCATATTAACGGCGACGGCAGATTTACAGGAAATTTAATATTGATAATGATTATTATCTTCTGGGATATGAGGCTTGTAGAGGGATACCAACTTTTCAGGAAAACATGATGTAAGTAAAATAAAGTGCACCCTGTGCAGGCACTGAGGCTCTGAACAGGCCGTACGGCCTATAGAGTGAGTACAGGTATAGGTAAAGTTAAAGTGCACCCTTGTACAGGCACTGAGTCTCTGTACAGGCCGTACGGCCCATAGGGAGAGTAGAGGTATAGGTAAAGGTAAAGTGCACCGTTGTACAGGCACTGAGGCTCTGTACAGGCCGTACGGTCCATAGGGAGAGTAGAGGTATAGGTAAAGGTAAAGTGCACCGTTGTACAGGCACTGATTCTTTGTACAGGCCGTACGGCCTATAGGGAGAGTAGAGGTATAGCTCTACTCTTTCTTGACCACGACACTAGAATGGGGTGAGGGAAAACATGATGTGCTGTATGATTATGGTATACGTACACTGACGGTGGTGAATCGTCTGAAACGTCGATAAACTACCAGAATACACGACTTCACATCCAAGAAAACAAAAATATTCATATTCACCGCCTTGATAAGCTTAAATCTGAAGTAAATCCGATAAGAGGGTTCAGGTGTTTGGAATATGAGGTTTTGTCCATGTTTTTGTATTTACCGTAGTTTCGGAGGGGAAAAAATTGTGTGATAAGATTTAGTAAAGTTAAGTTTGTCCCATTCTTCGTCATGAAAGCGTATGGGGGGAGTATACATATAGCTCCACTCATTCTTGAACTAATCTCGGCGCTAGATAGTGGTGAGCGGTCAGCTTCATATGGCTTTTAGTGTTTCTCTAAAGTCAAATGTGAGAAAAATGTAAGGAGGGTATGCGACAAAAGGGGGAAGAAATTTTACCGTTTTTCACGAACCAGACTCGGTTATAAATAAATATCTTTTCGAATATTGGTGGAAATTTTTCGAACTGATTCTCAACAAAGTATGCGAAATTATTGATATGAAGCATTGTAAATCTCTTGTATCATCCGACATGAACTGGGCTTTGTTATTGATGAATATAGCTCAAAATTTGAATTCGCCAACATACTTCGTGTTAGTGAAAGTTTCCAATGTTAGATTTTAAAGAAAATCTCCCTACCTACAAACAAGCCGCCCCTCCCGTTTTTTAATGTGCCAGGAACGCTAAGACACTGAGGGGTGGACAAATCTGGAAATGCTTGTTTACGTGTAGGGACTGACACTCGTTTAGAATTAGAATCTAAACAAACAACCGAATGGAGTACAGTTGGGTATGCAAGAACGAACGTAATTGGTTCTAGAACCTCGTTCTTTATAGCATCTATTCGTTCTAGCAGACATTGAAATATATGTATTTAGGGGTAATCCGTCCCTGGTGTTGAGGAGAATATTTGGACCTAGGAGGGACGAGGTAATGGGAGAGCGGAGGAGATTGCATAACGAGGAGCTAAATGATTTGTACTCCTCACCCAATATTGTGCGGGTGATAAAATCGAAAAGAGTGAGATGGGCTGGACATGTGGCACGTATGGGTAAGGAGAGGGGGTGTATAGGGTCTTGATGGGGAAACCGGAGGGAAGGAGACTACTGGGGAGACCTAGGCGTAGATGGGTGGATAATATTAGGATGGATCTCCAGGAGGTTGGATGTGGGTATATGGACTGGATTGGGCTGGCCCAAGATAGAGACAGGTGGCGGACGCTTGTGAGTGCGGTAATGAACCTTCGGGTTCCGTGAAATGACGGGGAATTTCTTGACTAGCTGCAAACCAGTTAGCTTCTCAAGAAGGACTCTGCACCATGGAGTAAGTAAGTAAGTAAGTAAATAAGTAAGTAAATAAGTAAGTAAGTAAGTAAGTAAGTAAGTTTTACTTCTACTCCTGAATGTTTTCATGGCGTGCACCTTACGTTTACTGTGGCTCTTTGTTTTGGTACTCTGGTATAAGATTTTTTAAATCCTTTGACGAAAATTTGTCGAGTGTAAAGTCTATTGAAGGTGGGTGTTCTCCGTGTGTAAGACAGTCCTTCCTATAAAAACAGACTCCTTCAGTAATACGTACTGTGCTGTTATGCAGCCTTAACACAGGGTCATTCGAAATGACTGTCTGGGTTTTAACAACTTGCCACCTCGTTCTCCAGATGCAACCCCATGTGATTTCTTTCTATGGGGTTACGTCAAGGATCAGGTTTATGCTCCTCCTCTTCCTGCAAGTATCCCGGAACTGAAGGTACGAATCAGAATCGCCATTGAAACCACTACTGCTGACATGCTACAGTTTGGAATCAACTCGATTATCGTGTTGATGTTTGTAGAATCACAAAGGGTGCACATATAGAGCACCTGTAAGGTATGTAACAGAAACTTGGAGAGATATTCTATTAAATAAAAAAACATATACTCCTATTTCAAGTGTATTTTGAATGACAAGTTGTTAAAGCCCCGACAATCATTTCGAATAATCCTGTATATTGTGAGAAGTGTCAGGAGCTCTCGTATAGATGTGCTGTATTGCTGCAGTAGGCCAAGTGATACGAGGCTACAGAAAAGAGCATAATGATGGATTTTGTGATTTTTGCTTTTTGGCAGTAATTTTGAGGACGTGAAATCTAGGACGATGGACACCTGAGGAACCTTGTTTCGAGTACCGGCTGGGGCGGGATACTTCTCTTTTCCCGATAGCGTTAGGAATGCCCCAAGGGCCCACAGGGGTGGTGTTTTTCCTCAGTCGGGCCTTGAAGCTGATCACGTAACTGCTTGCCAAAGAATGCGGGGAGCTACAACCCCACTTCTCGATATACGTTCATGCTTAATCGAGTATGTGGACGACTTTACCGTACACTGGCTTGAGTTCGGATGGTGAAGCCTTGTTCTATGCTGAATCCAACGCACAGACGTCTCTGGCGGCGCAGTTCGATGCGCTTGGCGTAACTCCGCACACTGGCAATGACATTTATATGCTGCATTTACTGAGCCGGTTTACAATTGACGAATTAGCAAAAAGAGTGTAGACGAAGCGAAGCGTTTGTAACTAGAGCCCGTCAAGGCCAGTGAAGTTCGTCAAGGAATTAGTTCTTTCTTATCTCCTTTGATTATTTTCTCCCTTTCGTACCTCTATCTCCTTCCTGCTCTGTGCGTTAAAGCAGTGAGCAAAATTACACATTTATGCTTGATATGGATTGTGTTGAAAGTAACGCCGTTGCTTGTGTAACGTAGGAAAATGTGTTTCCTTAGAAGGGGCTTCAGAACGACATCAACATGACCGGTTTATCAGCAACTTATATATATCACAGCCGATCCCAGTGGCCGCGCGTTCTAAGGCGTCGGTCTACGGCCGTTTGCTTTCTGGGGTTGCGGGTTCGAATCCCACCGGGGACATGAATGTTGTCTCTTTTGAGTGGTATGTTGTCCGATACAGTTCTCTAGGACGGGCCGATCACTTATCCAGAGGAGTACTGTCCAATGAGTGTGATCGCGAAGCCTCTTAAAGGGACGCCATGAAACGGAATCGGGTCGAAACGTCACAGGAGATTATTTATGTATGTATATGCATATTTGTAACCATTTCAAAAATACAAACTGAGAAGTGGAGCACTCTCCGTAAAGTCAATTTATTTATTTGAATATTTTGCTAATTTGACGCCTATAGAATTGTCGGCTCCCTGCTCCTGGTTTCGGAGGACACACTGGCATGAACAGGATTGTCTATCCATTTTAATAATGCCGGTTCCAAAACAAACATCTACTTTTCTCATCGTTGCACCGCGCATTTCGTAGAATCACTTTGTCAGCCAACAAATGCACTTACATAAAATAACACACTAAAACACTTAAAATCGCTCCGACATGTTTCGATCCTTATATCATCCTCAGGGAGCTACGTTATTACTTGCTATAGTCACTTCAAAAACATTCATAAAATTCCTTTATATTAACAGGGTGTTGTGGCAGCATGTCGTGTTGTGTAAGATTGCGTTATTTGGAATGCGCCCGGCTATGGTGTATGTCGTGTGTTACGTATGAAGTATGTTTTTGAAGTGACTTTAGCAAGGAATAACGTAGCTCCCTGAGGAAGATCTAAGGATCGAAACATGTCGGAGCGATTTTAAGTGTTTTAGTGTGTTATTTTATGTAAGTGCATTTGTTGGTTGACAATTAAAGTAAACATCTACTTTATTTCTACAAACACTAACCACTTTACTTTTGGCTTTACAGATTATTACAATTATTTGCAGATAAAATGATTGTCAAACCTTCCACGTTTCCTCCGACGTAGTAAAAAAAAGGTAAATGGCAAAATACACCCTGTACAGGCACTGAGGCTCTGTACAGACCGAACGGCCCATAGGGGGAGTAGAGGTATAGCTCTACACTTTCTTGACCACGGCACTAGAAGGTGGTGAGAGGTCAGCGTCACGCACCGGCCGCACTTTACCCCCGGGAAAGACCCGGTACCCATTATACAGGAGGCCGGGTGGGCCCCAGGGCCGGTCTGGACAGGTGCGGAGAATCTTGCCCCCACGGGGATTCGTTCCCCGGACAGTCCAGCCCGTAGTCAGTCGCTATACCGACTGAGCTATCCGGCCTACGCTCTGACGTGGTGGGGTTTAAAAGTTCGTGACGGAAGTACACAGTAGGTATGGTCAAAGGTTTGGACGACGTTTGAGCCCTGACCTCTGATATACTCAGCACGGCCTTCGGTTCATTTACCGAAGGCGGCCACGCGATTCGAACCAGGGACATTCACGAAGCATTACGGACTGTTGTGATGTTACGTTGGCACTCCTGTCTAGAGCCTACGGGGTGCTGCACTTCGCGTGTGCGGAAGCGTGCGCTCTAGAAGATTTCATTTCGCATGACATCTTTCGTTTAATTGCTAAATTGAGGCTGTTATATTTACGTTTGAAATAACTTGTGTCCCTTAGATCGTGAAGGTTACAAAAGTCATCCTCGCTGTTTTCTTGATTTTGCAACAAGTTTGCTTTATTGTGCCGTGGAATGGGACGAACAGCACGCGAGTTTCCAGGTTATCATGGCCGTCTTGATTAATATTCAGATATTTTTGGGTATTATGACGCCGTGTCGACTGGTAAATAGTTGCTGACGGTTTATAAGATCTTGCTGTCTCCATCTGCACTGCTTGTGCTTGTACTTCTTCCTCTAATTATCCGGAATACGAATCGCATCTTCGTGGTGCCAAATTATGTTAACTTCAACAATTGCGTAAGTTTTTCCTTGTATGTATCTCGTAAACTGCGAGATATCGTAAATGAACCGTGCTCTTCATGTAGAGTGTCTTAGGTCCGCCCGATTTTAACAAAACTTGGCTTTGGTCGACAGTTATTAACGGAAATCCCGAACACCAGATTTCAGGGAAAGAAAAATCAGTCAAATAGGTGTCACTTTGTCCAATGTGGAGAGACATGACAAAGCAAAACGTCGCATTTGACAGATTTTCGGACGTCCCTCGAAACAGCAAGTTTTCTACAAGCAAGTGTGTTATTTGTAGCTATTTGACATCTTACTGACTTTTAAACTGTTTGGAGGCCGTACTTTAATATCGACTTTAGAGAACTCCACTCAAATTTCTGGGGTTTTACTGAATTTTAGCCACGTGGCAGTAATGAAGCGTCACTTCCATAAACCTTACCACGTATTCCGTAAAATATCAGACATTTTCCACCCAAAGTTCGCTTGCGAAATTTGCATCAAGTTTACCTTACATTAATCCACAATAATGCCTGTTTACTAAAGACCATAAACCGATTTCTACATAATCTTAGTAATTAACCAACTTAATGCACAAATTCTTGTTTTGTAATAAGTTCATTATATGCTTCTACATGTTTCGAGCACTGTTGTGATCATCATAAGGAGGTCAAAATTGTATTATACAGCATCTGGTATCATCACACTTTGTAGGTGGCAGTCCGGTGCACAGGTTGAGAGAGGAATGGTGCACCGGACGGCCACCTACAGAGTGTGATGACACCAGTTGCTGTATAATACAATTTTGACCTCCTGATGATGAGCACATTGTGCTCGAAACATGTAAAGGCATATGATAAACTTATTATATAACAAGAATTTTGGAATTAAGATGGTTAATTACCAAGATTATACTGAGATGCACGGTCAGCAAAAGAGAGAGAGAGAAAAAGATTTCTTCATGTTTCACATTACTAACTATAAGGTGTACAATCCTTTTCGGGCAGCTGGTAGTTTTTCAGCTAGTCAAGAAATTAATCAAATCTGATGCACTGACGTACCCAGGAATTTTGTTTGGGGGGGTTTCAACAAATTCAATTGACGACAGAGAGAATGGGGATCTGGGGGCGGCAGCCCCTTAGTCAGGGGTTTTGGAGGCAGCTGTAATTTGGTACAAGAAATTTCATTTCATATAGTAAACTTTTTGGTACTTTAAGACTATTTATGATGACAACCAATTTATTTGCCTTTGCTAATGTAAAACAGTTGCGAACCGACGGTAGTTTTAGAATTTTATTGCCTTTTTTCCGAAAATCTTGGGGTGTTGGCGTCCTCAATTTTTAACATTCTTCACAATTGGGCTGAGTTAGGCACGATTTTGGAGGCCCTTTGTAATTTCGGGGAGGGGGGGAGGTTTGAACCCCCTCCCCATCAGCACGCCACTGATCTGATGTTAACCGAAGGTTTGTTACCCATTTTCCTAACAGTTCGCTGTCATTCTATCCTGAGTCAAAAGAAATCTTTCCACGCTCCCATCCCATTTACAGGGGTGCCGATAAGGCCTTAGCCCGACCGGGAAGGAAATAAACTAATATTTCTGTCAGAATGGCGTGAATTTCCTTCGGCGCCTTGCCTGGCAGGAAATAAAAATTGATGACAGCTCGCGTCTCGATGTTGTTGAAATCGCGCGCGTCCCTGACATGCTTTCGAGCTTTTTTCCCTTCCTGGTCGAGCTAAGGACTTATCAGCATGGCATTATTTCCCATCTACGGCCAGGTCTTTAGGCACTGACACATTTTGTTAAAGTTCGATATAAATAACTTTCAGAGACGTTTGGCTGAAAATTTTGATTTTTTAGCCATCTTGATCCCCAATAAAGCCAAGCCTGCATAGACACACGAGTAGGCTCTTCCAAGCAACCGGTAAGCCTTCCACAGATCTTTTTAATTCTGTGTAGAAAAGGCGCTGATTTTGCACATCGTGACTGCCATTTTTAACTGTTGAAAGACTAAAATTAATCTCAATTACATTTAAAGACCCAGTCCATACCGCGGAATAAACACATTCCGTCGCGGTTAGAAAAACCATTCAGTTAATGCAGAATAGGGAAATAATCGCTATTTGTTCTCAGATCCACACAAAACACACAAATACACTGTGTGGACAGAACGTCGAATTATATATAAAGATCCAGTCCGTACCGCGCAGTAAACACACTCC
>Ga0123355_10017901_pt1 | contig 11214 bp, 3 predicted proteins | sample TergutEmb28metaG_3_FD_89872 | JGI IMG/M metagenome (GOLD analysis project Ga0123355, IMG submission 89872) | Embiratermes neotenicus P1 segment gut microbial communities from Petit-Saut dam, French Guiana - Emb289 P1 | ecosystem: Host-associated > Arthropoda: Insects > Digestive system > Gut ...
GGCGGACGCTTGTGAGTGCGGTAATGAACCTTCGGGTTCCGTGAAATGCGGGGAATTTCTTGACTAGCTGCAGACCAGTTAGCTTCTCAAGAAGGACTCTGCACCATGGAGTAAGTAAGTAATCCTTATGGCTGAAACGAACATCCCCCTCTCCCCAAACAGAACGTCTTGAATACACTATTGAAATCAACCCCTTGTTACTAGCTTTCGCCATTCCCGCCATACCTGAAGTGACAGACTGCATTTATCTTTGGCAACTAACTGCCACGGATCCCTTTAGGTCGAGCGATACCGCTCACAAAATAGAACTGGTCTTAACTACACAGGGATATCGCTCGCGCCCTGAGCAACGTGACTTACGTACTTGCATCTTTATTGCCACTCCATTTGAAAACAAGTACTTTGTGTCTATTGTTGCTCGCTCGCTGGTTATTCTGTCTCGCCGTTCCCCCTAGCGTACTGTGATTGTTCCCATATTACGTTACATTTAGTCATCTGTGGGTACTAGTACCATCAAGATTTGGTCGATTTTCGAAACGAAAGGGTTGCATAATATCTCTAGTTCGTGTTGGCAAATTCTTTGACAGATATTGTTTGTTATGCGTGCGAACTTTGTTGTGTTCATGTTTATAAATTGATTTGTTTACCTAGCCGCCTCTGTAACAACACGTTAGGTGCACACATGGATGTGAGTACTGTCACGGTACGTTAGATACAGAAATGGATCAGAATACGGTACAGTACAGTGTTATTGAGTATTATTCTGTGTTCTCCAGTAGCAACTTGACGCTGAAACGCTTTTAAGTAGTATTCTTAAGGTCCGAGATGCTACAGGCGATTGTCATTCCTGTGAAGGTTATAGGTTATGTGTTACGGTCTTTGATGTGTGGAAACCCCAAAGACATATACTGAGCAATTATTTGTTCGTTATTAGACACATCTTTTGAATCCTATGTGTTATGTCAATCCTAAAACAATAACAAACGTTATCATGTATGAATTTTGTTGTAATGTTTCCAGGGTCGTCTCTGAGCGGAAAATACTCTCACTATGGCACTTTTATCATTTTACAATGAAACCTGTAGACTTTGTTGCATGTGGAGCAGCAATGGTTGTAATATGATTACCCTCTTTGAAGGGAACGATGGGAGAACACTGGCAACCAGGATTACAAGACTCACTGGAATCAAGGTAATGGAGTTTATCTGCACTTGCCTGATACTATTCCCTGTTATAAGCTGTTGGGTTAAAGTTAAATCTGTGCTTCTGCATCATATGATCAGCCCCATGAAACCATAATCTTACTGTCTGGATTATAACCTGTTTTTGCTGACCTTAAGTGACAAACTGTAAGTCTGCTTCCTTTTCTGGTGGAACTTTCATGTCATTTTTACTTGTTGGCGCAGATTGAACCTCAAGATGGACTTCCTCAGGTGGCATGCACGAAATGCATTGAACAGGTCCACAGAATGGTTCATTTTATAGAAATCTGCCAGGTTTCAAATAAAATTCTTACACATCTGATCCAGAAATATCATGTAAGTTTTGACAATGTTTTAAATCCCTGTTTAGAGTTGCAAGTGTGTTCCAGTTAATCGTGAAGATGGCAGTATATCACACTTGGCATTAGTGGGTATCTGGGTTTCATCAATTCTCCAGTATTCCACAAGAACATAATAGTTGAAAAAGTGGATATGATTTCATTATCAGACACAAATGTGATGAAGCATCAACTCTTAACTCATCCATCAGAAAGTGTCAAGTCACAATAACTATGTTGCCAAATGTAGAAGGTGTGTAACTGTGTTACGTTTCTTCCATCCACGCCAACTGGCCTCATAGTTTCCTGTCCTCTGGGACACAGTTATAGGTACAGGTGATGAAAATTTTAATATGTGGTCTGATTTGTTAGAGATGCTGAAAATGTTCCTTCCTGTTCACATCTTTTACATGTAGACATTTTTAAAATATATACTTCTGGTTTATGGTAAATAATTTAAATTGTATGATGAATATTTTTATATACTTTGAGGTTTTGTAATACATATTGCAAAACTAGCATAGGGGCATGAAGATTACACAAGGATTATTTGTTATTCAGGCATCAGACACCTCTTGTGACAGTCAACTGTTTTTCATGAACTTAAAATGTTTCAGGATAGGTAAAGATGATAAGCTCAGATTCGTAGTCTTAGTATTAGAAGGAACTTGTTTTTTTACCTAGATTGATTTTCAAACACTTGTGCTGGGCACAGCTTTTAGTATAAGCCACACAGTTTGTCATTTATCATGAAAGTATGTGAAATGTTATGGTTGGTCGATCTTGCTATGAAAAAAGTTGGAACAAGAAAAATACATTTATTATAAATATTTATTTCTGTCAGTCTCAGAATATAATGATGGGATGTTAATTAAGATAGTAAGCTATAGAGAGAAGCTAAATTCTGTTTCATACTGTAGCCAGGGTACCATGTTTGGAGGAAGTTCCTAGATGTAGCTGAATTTTATGAAGGTGGTAAAATATTACAGTCTTCAATGAGCAAATCAAAAACCTAGACTCTCCATTTTTGTGTTTCAGAACAAGGTAGGTGATCTGTCTCCACGTAGTACAGACAAAGGATCTGTTTCACAGCAGTTGCCACAAGGTTCTAATGTAATAAAAGCACTTCCCCCAGTGAGTTCTGCATCAGACTTCAGTGACAGAAAACAGTCTAGTGTGATTGTGCCAAGAACCCGTGTGAGTCAACACAATGACATTTCTCACATTTCAAAACCTGCCAGTGTTACAGCTGTAAATAATTCACCAAATATTTTAAAATCAGTAACATCTATTATAAGTCTTAATGAAAGCAGTGTTTCTGCAGGTCAGATGGCACAGATACATACACCAGTAGAAGACAGAATCCATGAAAAGGATAGTCAAAATAATCAGTTTAAAAGTTCAGACAACACTTCTGTTAATTTTCTGCCAAGTCTGTCCTCCACAATCAGTCAGTCAGTACCCAGCAACAATAACAATCTTCACCACCATAAATTGGAAGACAGATTATCGTCCTCCTTCAGTATTCTTGGAGCAAAAGAGAATGCTCATTCCAGCACTATTGTGCAGGACAAATTGGAAACTAACACTTCAGAGAAGGTGCAAAAAAAATGCCAGGCCATATTAGCAAAAGAACCCCTGTGTGCTGCTGTAGTTGGGCAGGTAGCGAAGGTTATAAGCAAAATGAATCCTTCTGTTTGTCCACTTAACAGTAATTGTAAACATTCTGAAACAGGATCTGTTAACAAGTTAGACAGTACACTTCCCCGTATAGTAGACGGAACACGTGATTGTGGAATAGAGCTTTATAACAAGGAAAATACAAGTCAGCAGCAACAACCTAATAACTTGACTCATGTGGGGAAGCCCCTTAGGAATACTGAAAATTATACACAAATCTGTAGTTCTGAGAATAAAGAACACAACTTAATACATGGCCAAGTTTCAGTACAAGATGCAGGGAATAGGTCATTGTACAATTCTGAATATAATGTCATGCACACCAAAGGTATGTTGTCATTACCAGCACAGAATGGTAAAAATACTGTTGCAGTAGCAACAATGAACATTGAAGATCAGATATGCCACAAAACAGCTGTGGAAAATCCAGCATTGCCAGCTACTAAAGTTGCCAATCCATGTGATATTAGATCTTTGAATAACTTCCCACAACAGAAAAGTGATGTACCTTGTACACATACCTCATCATCTTTGGTGCCAGTAACAGAATCATGGAAACTGTCACATGGTGTCCACAGTTATGTACCTAATTCTGCAAATGCAGTTGATAATGCTAACAGTAAGAATGCACCGCTAGTTTCGGGTTTGCTTCATTCATATGATAAAGAATGTTATGCTACTGAGATGAGAGCAGCTGTAGAACAGCGTGTTTCCAGCACAATACCAGCAACATCAACATATACTTCAGAGAAAAATCATTCACTAGCCAAACAGTCGACACCTAATCTTCATAGCAATATCATAACAACAAAGTCTATGTCACAGGGTAAACCATCTCCAACCATAGCAGACATTCCAACCTCCACGAACAAAGTTCTGCTGAATCCGTTGGAGGTCAGTGAGATAGTTCGAGCCATTGGTTCAGAACTTGGTGTATTCCTTGAAAATGATGATACTGTTGGAAACATTGCACAAGCTCCTGAGTATTCAGCATCAGGAACTAGGGTAACAACTGAATACAGTAACCCACAACTCAGAAGGAATGTCACAATTCCTGATCAGGCTGCAATGCTACAAGCTCAGAGGAATCTGAGTTCCACTACAGGGCAGAGTATCCAGATCCCTTTGTCACACAGAGATATAAATAAACAACCACAGACTTCATTTATATTACCCCAGCAGCAATTTCCACAGTTTATGACTTCAGCTAATTACATCTTTACAGCACCAAATTGTGTGCCAAATGATTACCAGAGAATTATTTCAAGGCGTGTTACTCTTGTTAATAAAAACACAAAACGTAGAAAGAGACTTCCAGAAGAGGAGTATTCAGCTAGCCCAAAACGCAGGAAATGTGGCCTACAAAGCAAATCTTGTGCATCCAGACAGAGGAAAAAACGAACTAAATGTGAATACTTGTTGGAAGGTAACTTAAGAAACCTCCCAACTTCAGTAAAAACTGCATTTCCAGTTATGAAGATTTCAAACCAGGAAGAATTTCAGAGTACAGTTATTAATTCATATCAGGAAAATCAACTTGATTTGTCAGAAATACAACGACTTACCATGCTTACAACAAGCAAGAGATCTGGAAAAGAAATGCAGAGTACTGAGGCATCTGGAATTGGGAAGGAAGCAGAGCAACATGACACTTTGCCTGAAGTACTGGCTGCAGAAATCAATACTGAAAGCCTGAATCTACTCCATAGTTTGAGGATCAAAATTACCAAGACCAATGGGAAATACAGAAGTTCTTCACTACAAAAATATTACAAGTTTGTATGCCAAGATGCTCAAGACCTCTCAGCCCCAGAAAATAGACAGAAAGAAAATGCTGCACGTGACTACAGACCATATGTACGGATATCTCAACTCAAGCCTTATCAACTGGCTCCATTTGTTGTTGTCAAGAGATTAAACAAATTCTTTGTGCCAAATGTAAGTTACAGACTTACTGATGTAAATGTCATTAACCTGTTGGATAAGATGTGATATTAAAACAACAGTCATTTTTATGTTATTGAAAGTAAAGTTTTTGTAGCTATTTCAGGGTGACTGCTGCACATTTACATTTCATTGAATGTGTTGTTTGTGGCTGGTGCCATGCTAGTATGAATTCTGTTGCAGTGACTCTGGCTGATGGCTGTTCATGTTAAAATTATGTGAAGAATTTCTGTGCTGAGTGATGTACATATGTATTACTTTCTCTGTGTCATCCTCCAAATGCTGTCCAGTACATTGCAATTTTGTTGCTTGTATGCTGTGTGCCGTGCCATTATGTCCTTGTATTATATATCTTTATTAAACAAATAATACTGTGGAGGCACAGATTTACATAAGTTTATATATCTTACATTTGTTGTTTTTTTTTTTTTTTTAAATTTCTGATTAATTTAAGAAACAACACAAATGCAGAATGTTTATTCTTTTTCAATATACATGCCTATGTCCATCCTGAATGGGATAAGTACATGCTTGAGAAGGGGGATATTGTGTGAGAGAAGAAAGAAAAATGTATTTTGTCACTGCAGAACAGCTAGTACTGAAAATAAAGGAAGAGAGAATGATGTGAAGTCATTACTTCGAAGCAGATTAGAAAACAATATGGCACAGAAGAATATTTCATTCTTCTGTTGATTTGTATATTGATTTTGGTGAACATGGCTCCAGTGATTTCTGTAAAGGAGAAATTGGTTGTGTAAATTTTATGATAAGTAGTTTGGTGTGGGGCTTAGTAACCCACTGTGACCAAGATGGGAATCGCCTACAACTGCAAGTTCTTTTTTGGTTAGATTTGCGAGAACCAAAGTTTGCATTCACAGCTAACCTGTAACTAATGAGGCTGGATACATATTCTTTGTATTCTTGTGACCTCTGCCACTATAATTATAAATCTGTATTCCTATATAATAAGTACTGTTAAGTAGTAGCAGAAACTGGCTTAAAGACATTCTGCAACTGATATTGAGCACAAAAAGTATAGTAGCATGTCATTTGCTGCTGTCAGGTTGGTGCAGTTCTGTTTTACTCATTATTTTCAAAGCCCATTACAGATTGTTCAACAGTCAAACTTATTGTCACATACAGTGCCTATTTACATGATAAAGTTAAATCAGTCCCATTACAGGCCCGAGGTGCCCAGAGGGTTCCAGGAAGTTAAGATTCCCAGATTACATGACAATGGCCCAGGATGGTGGTAAGGTTGTCAGCCTTATGCACTGGCCACATTTACCCCCAGGAAATACTCCTGGTACTCATTTCTGTTAGAGGCTGAGTCGACCCCAGGGCCATAGTGTGATTGGAAGGATTATGTCAATGGAAAATTCCAGTGACACCATCTGGAATTGAACCAGTGACCTTCTGATTTGTAGCACAGCACCTTAACCACTGTGCTACCACGGTCCCTGCCTATTTACATGACTGTGAAAAGTTTTAGTTACAAAATGCATGAAGATTAGATTGGTCTTGGTGGCTGTAGGCCAGCTTGAATTCTATGATCTGGCTGTGATGAATCCCATCAATCTTGTGTGCTTGATATTACATGAACATTTTGCCACAGTACTAGCAGCAAAACTACTGATTATGAGATGCATCAAACCAAACTTCAAAACATCAACTTTATACTTGAGTCATCAAAACTTTACATAGCTGTAGGTCAAATGAGTAACACAGTCATTACACACAAAGTGGATCCAGGTTGTATGTGCAAAAATTGAGGGCTTTTAGGGAAATATTGTGCAGTAAGAATACTATCTGCATGTACACATTAAGTGCAGGTCATTTCAATTTATGTACTCACCACAGGTCCTGTTTAAGCACTGCACTTGAGTGATGAAATGAACTGGCAATACAAAGGATTAACAAACAAAAAAATAAAGGTTTATTTTGAGACAAAATCTATACATCTTCCAGTTTTTTTAACAGAAACATAAATTTATGCTATGAAAAACTGTGACAGTCTCACTTTGTTCTTAGTGTGTAAAAATTCATTCTGCTGAAATACAAAATACCAAAATGTAATAGCACAGACGTCTGTCCTGTTCACTGATATTAAAACTTGTGAATTTAGGGAATACCATTGTTTTTGTATTTTCTTAGTTGTACTCTTTTCTTTCCTGTTTGACATTTCTTAAACTTGACCAACTGAGTTCAACTCTGATAAACTAGTGACTTCAACAATTAACTGGTACATTAAATACCACATGAATGTATTGCTAGTTATGTCAGTGTTAGTAACTTTTTTTTTTTATTTAGAAGAAAAAGTAGGTAGAGATTTAGAAAAAGAAACATTCTTCATCATTATGAAACAGTTACTAAAATTCTTTATTTTGCTTCTCCTGTGTATGGTATTAAGGAATTTACAGCCTGTGTTACCCAAAACAGTTGACACAGATTGATTTAATTTTTTCTGGAAACTGTGATGAAACTGAAAAATTTGAGAAATGATATATTTTATGAAACTAAAGATGTTGGCTTGGTCTGGCATTGACATTCTGTCATTTCAGCTGTGTAATTTATTTTCACACTGTGCCACTATTCTTCTGTCTGTTCAGATATTTCTGTCAAATATTGTCTGGTGACTGTCAGATATATAATTGTCTCCCAGTTCTTACCAAGTGATAAAAAAGTGAGGTGTTACTGGGTAGAGCTCAAAGCCAATTTGACCGTTCTGTTGCTCTGAGTCCTTCTGATCGCAGGCGGGACAATATTGGCCTGTAGATGTCAGGTGTGAATGGCAGAATACATCCTTTCTGTTGTATCTCACCTGTGAAGGTGTAGAACATAAACACTCATCAGCTGCTTTCATCACAAAGTGCTGTGCTAAATCTGTCGATCTGCTTACTTGGTACTGTGGTAATTTTTTTATGTTTTATTCTATTTGAAAACTTTTTATTCTTAAAACGTTGGCATATCAGAATGAGGTGTTCTGGTTGTTACATGTTTTTTGCGTGATGTGCACAAAATGTGGACGTTTTATGCATCCCTCTTTCTCTCTATCCATGTTTCATCTCCATAACCATTTAACAGATTTTGGTATGCAAGCGTACAATGATCATTGTCATGCACATTTATTCTGGACTCTACTGTAAAGCTATAATCAAATATTACCAAATTTTCTTATAGGATCATTGTGCGAAACTGACACCAGATTATCAAGTCTTATATCATGTCACTGGCTACGAGCAATAAACTCTAAGATATTTCATTAAGCTTACTTCTGTCTTGCTCGTAACTCCATCCTCATCAGCATCTTTCAGCATATCACACTTCAGAATACCGATTTACATTTTAGCCATCATTCTTTGTTAAATTTATGAAGTTCACTATTGTACTTTCATTATACAGCTAAATTATTTCACAAGTTCCCCAAAACACCATTTTCAAGATCATGAATAATGTTATTTTCAGCAGTGACTAATGTATATGAAGTGACCAAATTACTCACCATCCAGTATCATCTTAGATGCAATTGCTGCTGGAAAACCAACAGCTTTTGCCATGGCAGAATGTCCATCAATTTCACCATACTCTACCAAACTGATACTACGTTGTTCTCGCTTCCCATCTGGCCACAGTATTAAGACCTCATGCCTCAGCACTACCAGATCACGTTCTCCATTTTCTGGAAAATTCCTTTCATGTACTTTACACAATTGCTATTATTTGAGGAATGAGGAGAAAAGCTTATATAATATCAGGTATGATAATTTTGCCATGTTTCCTGTGCATTAAAAAGCACTCATACTGTGCCAGTATCAGTAGTAAAATTTTGTTATATATGCACATAAAGTGCTGAGAAAATTGCTGTAGCAGCATTGCATTGTAACTGGACATCTTGACAAAGTTCTGTACAGACCTGATCTGTTCATGCATTCTGGTTAATTCAATTTTCTGTTTATATTCTTAGTTACATTCTTATGTTTTTTGTATGCACATGATATGAAAATAAAATGTTACATTTTTTTAATTTGCAAAATGTGAACCATAATTAAAATGTCCTTAGTTCCTAGCAGAAGTTTTGATGTCTGTGGGGAGAGGGGGGGACTTTGACATGACAAGAATTTTTATACTGTACACATATCAATAATATGGGCATGGTGTTAACCACTTCCCACTGTACCATTTCCCATATGTGCGTTCACAGCACATTAAAGGGAGACCTTTTTGTAATAAGAAATTCCCATGCATCAAGTGTCCCTCTGTGATATCTTGGTCTAGATATAGTACAGCTATTGACACAGCACATTTGTTTGCTTAAAAAGTTTGTGGTGTTTATCCATCATCTTGTCCCTTAAGGAAATGCATACAGGACGCGTGAGTAGAAGCAACACATAAGTGTTATGTGTCTATTATTTACGTGGTACAGCTCCACAGGACTCACTTCAATCTAGTGCTGAGGTTAACACTGGTGGAGGTATATCTGTACTCTCCCTATATCAGATCATGGCATGGACAGAGACAACATTGCCTTTTTTTGCTCCAGTGATAATTTCAGTGTCCTGTACACATACTTTATACACAAAAGAACTTTCACTGAAATAATAATACCTTTTGTAGTGCTGGGTGACTGCATTACAACCAAATGTTTCGATGTGCTGTCACTAGCCACCATATAACACCATAATTTTAATGGATTTAAGTGGGGGGGATATAGATACCAAACTCTGATTAATAAATGTAAAGTAATTTAAAATACTCTGGATTTCAAATATTGCTAGATAAAAGATCTGTTGACATACCTATGGATAATTTTCGAGACAGGAAATGACAGAGACTGTCAAGGGGAGTGCCAAGTTTCAGAACAGGATCTTCCTCGAGAAGTCCCAAACTCTCGATGGCTCTGACCCGTGGATTACCTACGCGCTTTGCCACCTGAGTCTTGAGGTTCTCATAGAAGATGGAGGGGTCTGTCACACCCAGAAGTGTACACACCAGCTGGCGCTGTAATAAGGTCCTCACGATTCATTGGCTGTTACATCATCTGTCTTCTACCCAGAAAGGTGTGGTGTGTGAAACTATGACTTAAGAACACCCCTTTCACATTGAAACATTACATGTGCAATTTTTAAAACGGATTTATCAGCTGACATGGAGGTGTACAGAGAAACTTTCACACAAAATGTTCTGCACAGAGAAGAGTTGTGATGTTTCTTCAGATGCAGATATATAGCAAATAATGAAATAAAAAGTGGATGAAGATTTAAGTCTTCTGGGACATGATGCCATATTTGCTGATAAACAGTTACATTTAAGAGGAGTCTGTTGTCTCCGTTTTCAGGGCCAAAGTAATGAAAGAAGCCCATACTTTGATAACTTCTCTTTCTGAATCATATGGTCATGTGATTCAACATGTGCAAACACAGAAATACACATATAATTCTATCAGTTATCACACCTCATATTACTTTTTGTTTCTCACAGTTTCATTATCATGATTCATTTTCATGTTATGACGTAAAGAGTTTGCAATAACAAATGAAAGCTGTACGCCCAGTGTTGCACATTTACTAACATGTGTTCTGCAAAGCTTTAAGTTTCTGTATCTCTCCTTTGGTTTTTCCATAATTCACTTATAATTTAATTTCAATTTGGTATAAACAGTTTGTTAAAGTATCCTATGTACTGTTCTTGAACTCAATGTGTACTGTGTTTCTTTGACTCTTCACTGTGGGGCAACAGTGAACAGGCAAACACATGAAGTTTCACTTGTTGACCTAATACACCTGGACTTGCCTCTTTATTCACTTACTTCAGTTGTCAGTACGTGCAGCATGCATTTTCAACTAGGACATAGGGTTATTTTTGCTGTGTCAAAATCTGCTTTGACTTCAGTTTAGATGATTATGTTTCCATCAACGGTAATGTTGTTTTTGTTTTGATGTATGGTTGACCGTGCATCGTAGTTCAATGTGGATAAAGAGACCAACTAGATGTCACTTTTGGTATTATGTTTATTTTTCCTTTATAGGTTGCTCAACATGTTTCGGGCCACC
>Ga0123355_10017902_pt1 | contig 11214 bp, 7 predicted proteins | sample TergutEmb28metaG_3_FD_89872 | JGI IMG/M metagenome (GOLD analysis project Ga0123355, IMG submission 89872) | Embiratermes neotenicus P1 segment gut microbial communities from Petit-Saut dam, French Guiana - Emb289 P1 | ecosystem: Host-associated > Arthropoda: Insects > Digestive system > Gut ...
AAATCTGTATCAATTCTATGGGAACGATTTTACGGTTGAGTGTCCTACGGGCTCGGGCAAATACATGAATTTGTTCGGGGTCGCCCAGGAGATCACACGAAGGCTCAAAGGTATCTTTCTGCGAGATAGAAACGGCAATCGACCTGTGTACGGCGGGGCGCGAAAGTTTCAAGACGATCCGCACTGGCGCGATTACATCCTGTTCTACGAATACTTCAACGGCGATAATGGCGCCGGCGTAGGCGCGAGTCATCAGACCGGGTGGACTGCCATCATCGCGCGCCTTATGGATATCTTTGCGCGCATAACCGAGACTGAGGCCCTTGAGTTCGGTAAAGAAAGGTCGCTTGCCACGATCGTTCATGAGGAGCGTACAGCCGCGTAGTTCAATTATTCCCAACGCGTGAGTCAAGCATAGGCCCGCTCTGAATGTGGGAAGGGGTGAGGACTGCAGGGCGATAGCCAGGCTTTCAACTTGGCCAGCGAGCAGGACCGAGGATCTCCAGAAAACCCAATCGTATCCGACCGCTTTTTCTGCCGCAGGCTTGGGCTGCACCAGCACCTGCTCGGACCTGAACCCAAAGAGGGCAACGTGCTTACCTCTGCCTCCGAAGGCTTACGGTGCGGAAGTCTTTGCCGGATATCATCGCCCCAAAGCCCGGTCTTCCGGTGGTGGAGTGGGTACGCCGTAGAGAATATTCCAGGCCGCTGGGGACGAGCGCGCGTCGTCGCCAAGGGCGATGACAGCAAGATTCTCAGCACAAGCAGATCTTCGAGGAAGCCTCTCCGGACGTACTGAACTTGACGAAGAGAAACTCTCGCCGCATAACTCACACCGGTCCGGCTGCAGGCGTGCTGCAGCTGGACCATCCCCCTCCCGCTCTGTGCTCTCCTGCTCAATGCTAAGCGTGACCGCGACTTGCGCGGCGATGAGAACACTCCAATGATGCTTTGCGGGAGCAGCGACGACGCCAATCTGCCTGGTTGAGCAATACGCGCGGAATCGCGGCGCGAGACCCGCAATGCGGGAGCAAAGGCCCACCAGCAGGGCAAAGCATCGCGAGCGCGACGGAGAACCCGAGGAGCTGATGCGGATGGCTGCTTTGGCTGGAAGGAATCGGGAGAGATCAATAAGGGAACCCTAATCGACTCGGCCATCGTGCTTGTCTTCTTGGCGGGAGTCATCCTGTTTCCGCCGACAGTGATTGGCGGCTACGCAGGTATTCCCGCCAGGCTGCGCTGCGCTCTGCTTTCCCTGCGCTGAGTTGCGTTGCAATCTGGGGAGTGAGACGCAGCTTATTGTGGTCCCGCCATAAGAGTTGAACGAAACACGAGCCACACACGTTTTCTTGACGAGTGGATCGCCGCCCCTTGTCATTCTTGACAGTTTTTCGTTATGCCTTCGTCAGGGGACCCTATTCGAAAAGGGTGCTAACAACCTATGGTCACGAAAACAGCACGCGTGGCCTAGGTGGTAGTGATTCGTGGCAGGGTCGGGCCACACCGGGACCGTTAGCGAGATTTATCGCTCCACTCGTTTCGAGTGAGCGCCTTTGCAGTCAAGCAGTTAAGGAGAGAGAATCATGTCCAGTTCTGGTTTACCATATCGGCCACAATCCGACAGTCTGATTTCTGAAATAACCCGACATTTCACACCTGACGTAGTGCGAGGTGCGGGCTCGATGAGCGGAGAATCCGAGCCTTCTGCTTCCCGAGCGTTGCAGGCCTCCGTGCCTACGGTGTTAGCCGGCGTAGCCAACATGGCGTCTTCCTCAGACGGGGCTAGCAGTCTGAGTACGATGATTCGTGAGGGGAACTACGGAGGATTGGTCGACAATCCGATGTCGGCGTTCCGCGGTGGAAGCGCGACCAACGATCTGATCAGCGCCGGTCAGCGGCATTTGGGGAAGATTTTCGGCGGCGACGTTTCTTCCGTCGTAGACACGGTTGCCAAATCCAGTGACATCGGTGCCTCATCGGCCACGAAATTGATGGCTTTGGTCACCCCTTTGATCTTAGGCGTGCTCGGCAAGAGAAGCTCAGCACCAGGTTCTGCGACTCTGACGGACACGCTGTTGCGACAAAAGGATGACTTTGAAGCTGCTGCTCCGGCCGGATTGGCGCGCATTTTGGGTGCTGGGCCAAGAGCCGTGCCTTCCCCCACCCAAACGATCGAGCAAGGAGCCGTTCTGGACGCGCCAAGGCAAATAGAACACCTCGCCGAACCGTCGACGCCGGTGCCGCAGGAGCTGCGGGCCGTCAGAACAGGCGGGGGGATGCGTTGGCTTCCTTTTCTCCTGCTGGTTCTAGCTGGGATAAGCCTTCTCGGCTGGTTACTGAGCCGGGCGCGCGCACCGCAGATGGGCGGGGTGGCTACACATGCCATCAATCCAGCGACCAACACTCTGAATAACTTGCCGCTCCCGGGAGGAGTCAACCTTTCGGTTCCCCCGGGCTCAATCAACTATAACCTGGCCCGCTTTTTGGCGGACCCGTCCACCGCTGCGCCAAGGACCTTCGTGTTCGACCATCTGAACTTCGAAAGGGGCTCTACCCAGGTTACGCCGGACTCACAGACGGCGGTGAGCGACCTGGCGCAGGTTTTAAAGGCATATCCGAACGCTGCAATCGCGTTAACCGGACAAGCGGATAACACTGAAACTCGGGGCAGTAGGACGCTGTCTTTGAATCGGGCGAACTCCGTAAAAGATATGTTGGTCAGAAGCGGAGTCGGCCCCGACAGGATCGCGACACGGGGTGTCGCGCCCTTCGCCTCAAACGAAACCGCGCAAGGACGCGCTCAAAATCCCGCCACTGAACTAACCGTGACAAGGAAGTAGTGCAACGGTCTTCGGGGAGTTCCAGTCAAGATGCTGAGCTGCCCTTTGCGTCCCGCGCTTCACCTTTGTAAAGTGCAGCAGTCAAGCACGCTGTTAACCTGGACACTCAAAGTCGGTGTCTGTGAGTTCAGGGAGCAATTGCCAGTCTCTCTGGACTCGGACACACCTTCGCTTGTGCGTCGGTGCGGCGAGACTCTGGATGAATATGAGCATTCAGATACCCGACGGACCTTCGGCTCGAATCCGCTGCTGCGGATAAAACCGAATCGGGGGATGGCTAAAGCTGGATGATACACGGGGCCATTCAGGTCACAGGTCGCGGGACCGGGAACTCGCGAAGAGACCGATGCTGAACCTGCTCGGGCGCATTTGGAATCTTAATCTGGCATCGGTCCCGGTCGGCTGTCATTGTTGACAGTTTTATTTCTGCATCTGGTTTCTTCAGATTGATTATCAGTCGAACCTTCTCTCTAGACCACAGGCCTTGTAAAACTCCGAAAACAGAGACGAAGACCTGGGTGAGGTACACATGAAATCAAGAACGAACATCTCGGCACTTATTATCGTGCTTGCCGCAGGTACTCTTTTGTTAGCTCAAGAGGAGAAAAGGGAAGAGCCAGGCACCGAGCGAACCCGCATCAAGGAGTCAGGTGAGGTGTTGAAACAAATTCGCGATATGCCGGACAAAGGCATTCCCAAGAATGTGCTGAACGGGGCAAAGTGCGTGATTGTGCTGCCCTCGGTTAAGAAAGTGGCTGTCGGAGTCGGCGGTACCTACGGTCGTGGCGTCATGAGTTGCCGCACCGGAGCCAATTATAACGGCCGCTGGAGCGCGCCGGTCATGATGGCGTCTGGCGGAGGGAACATTGGGTTTCAATTCGGCGGCCAAGCCACCGATTTTGTAATCGTCGTCATGAATGATCAGGGTGCAAAGAGTCTGCTGAGCAACAAAGTGAAGTTGGGGGCAGACGCGAGCGTCGCCGCCGGCCCGGTGGGACGTACTGCCGAAGCCTCGACCAACGCCAGCATGAAGGCCCAGATGCTCTCCTATTCCCGCTCCCGAGGGGTTTTCGGCGGTGTGTCTCTTTCCGGTGCAACTTTGCGACCCGATGGCGGAGCGAACGAAAACCTTTATGGCCGCAAGGTTAGCGCCCAGCAAATCGTGGGTGGAAAAGTGCCAATGCCTCCTGAGGCTGGCACGTTGATCTCGCAGTTGCAAAAAACCCAGACGGCACAGAGGTAAGAATCCGGCTTCTATTTCACTTAATCCGGTTCACTAGACGCGGCTGTTGTCAGGTCGCGCACCACAAATCGCTCGGCAAGCTCCAAGTGCCACGCCCTCGGCGGGAAACCTGCTTTCCGAATTGTGCGTTTGGTGGTGCGTGAGTCCCTTCCACACAAGGGGACCGACAGCAGGCTTTCAACTTGGCCGACCCGCGAGACACACGACGTACTTTTCTCGAACCTGAAGCGCCCTCCGTTCGAGATCACGCCGGAACGCTATTCGAGGATGCTCTTCGTCCGACGATCGATGGACGAACCACCGGTTTTTGCAAGCTGATCGTCGACTGAGGGACCCACACGATTCTTGCGTGTCACATCGTAGGCGAACGAGCGATGGCAATCATCCAGATAGCCTCCATCGCCATGGTTGGCGGAGTGCAGGTTGACGAACTTCGCGCATCTCTCTCTCGATGCTAACGTGGACCGGATTTCTTCTGCGCGCCGCGCACCGCGCAACCGCCGAACTTGGGCCACGAGCCACGGCCAGACTTGTTAGATCTTGCAGCCTAGTTCCATCCAGGATTCCAGTGCGAATCAAATCTTTACACGCCTTGCGAATGATTCACTGTCTGTCAGTGGCGTAAGACGATCCCTGCGAGCCTCACCGTTAAAATGACGCGCCAAACCCGTGCGCCAGATCTACAGAGGCCGAGGAGACAAGCCGATTGCGGCTGCTCGGGTTTACGTGCAGTTGAAATTAAACCAAAAACGGCGGGGCGATGCCGATGGCAATCCCAGAGCACGATTTCGACAGCGCGACTAGCCTAGCACGACTCGCTGCGGTGTCGATCGTGCCGGCATACAAAATAAAGGCCCCATGCTTTCAGGGGCCATGGTTCTTTATCGGATCCGAGTTATTGCGGAGGCTGCTGAGGCTGCGTGCTATTGCCCGATGGGCTAGTGCTCGGATTCGCACCCGAGGGCGAACTGCTCGAGCCGGTGTTGTCTTTATCTTTATCTTTGCAGGTTTCCGAGATCGTCTTGACGCCGCTCACATTGAAGGTTTTCATCCCTCCCGCCTCTGTCGAAGACATGAGGTGTTGTTTCCCCTCCCAGGTGCCCATCAATTCCACTTTCTGCCCGAGGTGGGCAGAAATGTCCTCGCCTTTGAGAGAGACAAATATACGTTTCCCGGTTTTTAGAACGTACGAGCCGCCCTGCGACTGCACACATCCCTTGATCGTTTCGGCATTGGCTTGATTCTGAGTTGTCGGGTTCTGGTCTGCCGTCGTCTGACTCGTTCCCTGGCTCGGCTGGGACGTAGTAGTGGAAGAGTTCTGAGTTCCCCCCTGCGCTCCGCCGGATTCAGTTTGCGCGACGGCCGAAGCCACGAAGAATGCGAACGCCAGACAGACCGATAGCGATAGTTTGTTCATATGCTACTCTCCTGCTTGCTGCATTTGACGATCGTCGAGTTTCGAGCTTAGAGCGACCGTCCTACGTTCCCAAATCAGACGCCACCAGCCACAGGGGAGGTTGCAGGGCGGGAGGTAACCTTTCCTGCGCCAGACGTGGACAGCCGAGAAGATCCGGTTCTGAGACACCATTTGGCACATTCTCGCATTCGCCAACGGGCGGACAGCTGTCGGAAACAACCTGCTTTCCCGAGAAATGAGGACTGGGGATTTGGGGATTTGCCGCCTTGACCACGCCACGACCTGCTGGCTTAAGCACCTACAACTAACCAGGTCAGAGGTGATCAGTCACCCGTGCAGAGAACCGAAAAGACTACTTTCGTCCGTTAGTTCCCTGCACATTGACGCGTGCGATGAGGCTCACGTTGTGTGTCGTTCTAAGCGGTGTGCAAATCGAGTGTGCACTGCAAACTAGCAACATTGACAGTTTCAAAAGACACACGGGCGGTCATAAGGTTCGGCAGTCCAACGATCGCTAGTTACATACTCCATTAAAGCTGGACTATTTAGCTCGCCCAATTTTACGAGAGGAGATGAAGTTTCTGACTCGATGATGTTCACGCGCACAGGCGTGAGCTGTATCGAGACAGTGAGAGGTGAACTATGAGCGAAAACACAATCAGCATTCTCGACGGTTCAACATTTCTAGTTTCTGCTCCGAATGGTGACATTGACGCTGGTCCCAGTCAGGCGCACGGATTGTTCTACAAGGATATGCGGCATCTCTCAAAGTGGAAGCTCACGATAAGCGGGATTACCTTGGACGTGTTGTCGACCGACGCCAGTGAGTATTACTACTCCCAGCATTTCTGTGTCCCGCCAACAGGCACGATTTATAAGAATCCTACAATTTCGGTCGTTCGGCGGCGGCTGGTTGGCGATGGCTTCGTAGAGCATCTGACGGTGCTGAATCATGGAAATGAGACGGAGGCAGTGGAGTTGCAGTTGGAGTTTGGCTCTGATTTCGCTGACCTTTTTGAAGTGAAGGATGCTCTAAAAAAGAAAGGCGAGTCCTATCAGGGCCTGCGAGACCGGCAGCTTGTCCTCGGCTATAAGCGCGAGGGCTTTGTGCGAGAAACGCTCATCAGCTCGACAATTCAGCCAACGGAAAGAACCGGGAATCGCGCAATCTTCCGGATAACTCTCGAGCCAAAGTCAGTGTGGAGGACGACACTCGATGTCACTCCGGTGACCGGGGACACAGTTCACCGCCCCAAATTCACCACCGGAGCCGGAGCTGCCATGCGCCGGGACTTGAAAGGTTGGCTTGAAAACTCGCCCACTGTGGCTTGCCACCCTGAAGCTATGCGGATCTATGCGCGAAATCTTGTGGATATCGCCGCGCTTCGTTTTCATCCTGACACGATGCCTAAACTTTCACTTCCGGCGGCGGGACTCCCCTGGTTCATGGCTCTGTTCGGGCGTGACAGCCTAACTACAAGCTACGAAATGTTGCCCTTCGCTCCGGAATTGGCCGCAACTACGCTTCGGGCTCTGGCCGAAGCCCAAGGAAAGAAGGAGGTGGAACTCACGGAAGAAGAACCCGGACGAATACTGCATGAGCTTCGTTTTGGCGAGCTCACGCATTTCCACGAGCGCCCGCAGTCTCCATACTACGGCGCCAGCGACACCACGCCTATGTTTCTCGTCCTGTTAGACGAATACGAGCGTTGGAGTGGCGACACGGACCTGGTCCGTGCCCTCGAACCTAACGCCCGGGCAGCACTCGAGTGGATTGATCATTACGGGGATCGCGACCAAGACGGGTATATCGAGTATCAGAGAAGGACCAACCTGGGCCTGGAGAACCAGTGCTGGAAAGACTCCTGGAATTCAATTCTCTTTCACGATGGCAGGCTCGCGCCAACACCTCGCGCTACCTGCGAAATCCAAGGATATGCATACGACGCCAAAATGCGGAGCGCCCGCCTGGCGCGCGAGATTTGGAAAGACGAAGCGTTCGCAGCGAAGATGGAGGTGCAGGCCGCTGAGCTTAAACAACGCTTCAACCGGGACTTCTGGATTCCCGAGCGAAAGTTTTTTGCACTCGCGTTGGACGGAGACAAGAAACAGGTAGACAGCCTTTGCTCCAACATTGGCCAGCTCCTGTGGAGCGGCATCGTTGATCAGGATAAAGCAACCGCTTTGCGGGACCATCTGATGAGCCCGCAGATGTTTTCTGGCTGGGGTATTCGTACCATGGCCGAGGGCGAAGGCGGGTACAATCCCATCGAATATCACAACGGGACGGTTTGGCCTCACGACTGCATGATCGTCGCCGCCGGACTGGCGCGTTACGGATTCCGAAAAGATGCCTCGGAAATTGTCGGCGCGGTTTTGGAAGCAAGTTTGTTCTTCCGTTCACGTCTGCCTGAAGTCTTTGCGGGATACGATCGGGCGAAAACCCGGTTTCCGGTTGAGTATCCAACCGCTTGTCTGCCGCAGGCTTGGGCCGCAGGGGCACCCATGCTAGGCATCCGCACGCTGCTAGGCTTGGAGCCCAAAGGCGACGTTCTTACCTCTGCCTCCGAACCTGTACTCCCATTTTGGATGGGTACGCTCACCGTAGAGAATATTCCAGGCCGCTGGGGACGAGCGCGCGTCGTCGCCAAAGGCGATGACAGCAAGATTCTCAGCACCAAGCAGATCTTCGAGGAAGCACTCTCCAGACGTACTGAGCTTGACGAAGAGAAACTCGCCGCATAACTCACACTGGTCCGGCTGCAGGCGTGCTGCAGCTGGACCACCCCTCTCCCGCTATATATTCTCCTGCTCAAGGCTAAGCGTGAGCGCGACTTGCGCGGCCATCGTGCTTGTGTTCTTGGCAGAAATCATCCTGTTTCCGCCGCCAGTGATTGGCAGTCTGCGCAGGCTTTATTCCGCCAGGCTGCCGCTGGCGTTGCGTCCCAAGCAGAGGAGTGAGACGCAGATTATTGCGGTCCGCGATAGGTTGAACGAAACACGAGCCACGCACCTTTCCTCGACAGAGTGGAGCGCCCCTTTTCATTCTTGACATCTTTTCGTGATGCCCTCCTGAGGGGACTCTATTCGAAAAGGGCGCTAACAACCTGTGATCACGAAAACAGCACGCGCACGGTCGCGATACGGTTCGCTGGCAGCAGATAGACGTTGAACCGAGTACCGAGCGACGTAAGAGGCGGAAGGGGAAAGCGACGCAGCGTAGCTAATCCTAGTTCGACATCACAGCGGACCTCTGGCGCGGTATATTACAGCCGAATGGCAGAGGCTTCACAACAACATTTATCGTTTCGCCGTGTCGAGTGAGCGCCTTTCCTCGGCAGTCAGGCAGTTTAGGAGAGAGAATCATGTCCACTTCTGGAATTCGCAGAATGACCACAATCCGACAGTCTCATTTCTGAAATAACCCGACACTTCGCGGACGTAGTGAGGGGTGCCAGCTCGATGAGCGGAGAATCCGAGTCTTCTGCTTGCTTCCCGAGCGTTGCAGGCCTCCGTGCCTACGGCGTTATCGGGACTGCCTGAAGAACATTACTATAGATGGGGCTTAAGCTGCCACATCCGGCGCATTTTCCGGGGGAGCCATAAACTCCGGACCTACTGGGTCTCTTATACTCTGCGCGAGGACTTCATCTATGTATGCACCAGCTTCCTCGTCCAGGTGCCATCCAAAGATGTCATTCAACCAATCAAGTTCACTCGGATGACTGGCGCCCCCCAAAGCCACTGAGACTCCCGGTTGATCAAGCACCCAGCGAACCGCTAGGACAAGCACACTTTTTCCATAACGCTCACGCGCATATTGCTCCAGAAGATTCACCGCTTTCAGGTATTGCTCGAATCGCGGTGGCTGGAATTTCGGGTCGGTGTTTCGAAGATCGTCACCTTTGAACTTTGTGTTTTGGTTGATAGCACCGCTCAGCAGTCCACGGCAGAGCGCACCATAGGTGAGGGTAGCCACGGCGTTTTCCTGGCACCATGGCAGAATGTCCCGCTGTGCCTGCCGTTCAAAGAGGTTGAGTGGCGGCTGGGCAGAGGCGAGCGGGGCAACCCGGCGGAAGCGCGTCATGGCTCCGATGGAGTAGTTGGAAACGCCAATCGCACGGATCTTCCCGGCCTGTTGAAGATCAAGGAGAGCCTTAGCGGTCTCTTCGTAGGGGGTGACCAGATCCGGCCAATGGACCTGGTAAAGATCAATGTAGTCGGTGCGCAAACGCCGGAGTGAAACCTCGATCTCCGCAAATATCTGTTTCCGGGTGGAGTTGCGGACTACGCCATCGCCCACCTGCTCCAAGCCAACCTTTGTGGCCAGCACTACTTCAACCCTGCGACCTCTTTCAGCAATCGCTCTTCCAACCACTGATTCCGAGTGCCCGAAGCCGTACGCGGGCGCTGTATCGATCAAGGTGATCCCAAGGTCCAGTGCTCTGTGTATTGTGCGCACCGACTCCTCATCGTTGGCACCGCCCCACTGAGTGCCTCCCATTGCCCACGTTCCGAGGCCGATCCGGCTGGATCGAATACCGCCAATCTGCGCATACTCCACCTTGGGGGAATTAGACGAAGTGTCTTTTTTCTTTACTGCCATGGCTCCTCACAAGAATGACCTGGGCCGATAAGATGATTGCCTGCGTTGGCCCCGTTGCATTGCCCGCCCTCTACTGACCGTGGATGGGAAAAAGCTGAAACCGAAGCCATTCCAGCCGAGAAGAGTGGGGAAGACTTCGTCGAATTCTCTGACACGGGGAAGTAATCCGAGACGGCTAGGACTCAACGTTCCGTTTGGCTGGAATCGGGTTGGCGCGGGATGCTCGAGAGAGCAGCAGAAACCCGGTGGTCTGGCTTCGACATGAGGTTTGTTCGTAGCTTGGAAGGATGAAGACACAAACACCCTTCAAGCGACTGATTCGCTGAGCCGTATTGCGCGAACTGGCCCCCGTAATCCGAGCATCCACCCACCCGGCGCAAGTACGATCTCGAAACAATTCATTGCTTCGCTGAACGTGACCTGCCCGCACGGTGGTGCGGCCATTTTCCCCGATCAGCAGACGCGGGTGGATTCTGAGCACCATGGGGTACCCGAAGTGCGGAAAGGAGTTCATCCTCGGTGACTGATCGACTTGATAGGTTTGACGGTCAAGATCGCTCCCCTTTCCCGCCACCGCTATGCTCGGGGCGGCGGCGGTCAATTGGTTTTCGCAGCGCAACCAGAAAGCCATTTCCGGCTCGAATGCGGACGGAATGCCCGCACTGCTGAACAGTTTCGCCGACCGTTGGTCACCATGTTTGGTTTTCAGGCTGCCGATGATGGTTGGTTTGATCCTGCCCTCACTGTCCATCATGGCCGTCAGGGCGGGCATGCCAAAACTGCATCCCTGCAGGAGCGCTGGTTGAATTCACGCTGCGGAATCCGGTTTCTATACCGGTGGCGGCGAAGTAAAAGAAACGGGGCTGCCGGGGCAGAATTCTACCGCCGGCAACTGAAGAACATCGCCGGCTCAGCTTGATTACGCAAATCTCTCAAAGCGCGATGCACGCTACTTCGTGATAGATCTCGACTAGCTTAGCTAAGCTAGTTAAAGCGTGTTGCAAAACCCCGGACTTTCATTTCGGACGCGGCTGGCGGCGAAAATTCGCGGCGGAGGTGTAGTTTACCCCTTGCTGGAAGGCTGCCGTCGCGACTTTCGCGACCAACA
>Ga0123355_10017903_pt1 | contig 11214 bp, 7 predicted proteins | sample TergutEmb28metaG_3_FD_89872 | JGI IMG/M metagenome (GOLD analysis project Ga0123355, IMG submission 89872) | Embiratermes neotenicus P1 segment gut microbial communities from Petit-Saut dam, French Guiana - Emb289 P1 | ecosystem: Host-associated > Arthropoda: Insects > Digestive system > Gut ...
AAGTATCACGGAAATGTTGTTTATCGACTCCTTGATGGGGGCAAAGTCACCTTTAAAATCGCGTGAGATTTTCGTAGTTAAGTCTCCACGGGAGATTGCCGCTAGGTCAATTGTTATTTCTTCGATATAGGCGTGTATTTCCGTTAGCGTATTGTCCATTGAAGTAATAATATTTTTGAACACGCCGTTGTAATTGGAACTATCTGCGCTAAAACCAGCTTGGACAACAAGCCTGTCAACTTCAGCTTGGTTAAAATTGCCTTTTTGCATTTCATTGAAGCTTATTTCAATAGCGGAAATAGGTTCGGCAACAGATTTTGCTATTTCATTAAGCCCAGTCATAATTCTGCGCCAGTCGCCACTGTATTTGCTATCATCAATCTTGAAGCTTAAATCACCATTGACGGCTACAGATTCAATCATGTTGTTTATTTCATTGCTAACCGCATTTAAGTTGTTCATAAGCTCATCAACGGTGTTACTTAAAACAACTTTTTTGCCAGGCAATTTTTTAATGTCGGATTGGAAATTACCTTTATTAACATTGCTCAAGGCATCTAATATGGTTAATGTGTCTGTGACAAAACCATCTGTGAAACTGTTAAGCGAAACAACCATTTCGTTGTAACTGCCTCGGTATTTTGTCGCGTTAATGCGGTATTCAATATCCCCGTTTACGTTCACTTCGCGTGAAAGTGTCGAAATATCGTCAACCATGCCACGCACAACATCTACAAGCGTAATTACATCACGGGTTAAAATGCCAGCTTCGTCATTGCCTATGTTCGACCTATTGATGTTTACGTTTAAGTTTCCTTTGCCCACACTGGCCAAAATTTCAACCACCCTTTTGATGGGAATGGAGATGCTTCTGCTAATAAGTAACGCCGCCACTACACCCAAGAAAATGCCCACTACCGTTACAATTACCATAACAATCATAGCTGTGCTGGCTAAATTGTCTACGTCATCGTTTATTTCGTCCAATGTTTCTTGCGCCGCAACAGACAACCCCGTTACAACAGAATTTATCGTAATGTGGATTTCCACACCAAGGGCCAGAAGTTCCGCTATTTCCTCTTCGTTAGTAGGGTCGTTCCTCGTAACATCTAGCATGGGATATACGACCTCTGTGACATAACGCATAATGCGTTCGTCCATTATTGCCGCAAAAGAGACTGCTTCTTCTTTCGCTTCGCCACGCATACGCGGGTCAACTTGGAAGCTGTGTGCATAGGCATCCAACAGCGGTCTTACTCGCGCTCGCAATCTGTCAAAATCATCATTAACTGCGTTCAACTCTGCTTCGTTGCCTGCGTTTAACGCCATCATTACCACCATGCGCCGCGCATCCAAAACTTCTGAATCAATTTGGGATAGCATCATGAACCTATCCAACGGATAATTTTGCGCGTAATTGTTTTCTTGCGTGATGCGCACAACAAAATATATGCCAACACCCGCAACTATTGCCAGAATCATCAATAGCAGACCAAACCCAATGCCTAATTTCCCCATGATTCTAATGTTTCTTAACATACTAAAAACCCCTTTGCTTAATAATAATTATTTTTTGGTGCATTTTGTTTTAAAGGTATGAAAAAAAAGCGGCTACCCCTGCAATGAAAATACAGACGAAAACCACTTATATTTATTGAATTATTATCAGCAAAGAGGAACGATAAAAGGGCAGAGTCCTGACCCTGCTTGCTTGCTTGCTTGCTTGCTTGCTTGCTTGCTTGCTTGCTTGCTTGCTTGCTTGCTTGCTTGCTTGCTTGCTTGCTTGCTGAAAATTGTTGCACAATTTGACATTGTTGTCAACACCTTCGCAAAGTTTCTATCCCCCCTGCGGGCATTGTATATAACTTCTTATTTTATTGCAACATAAATTTTCGGGCGAATTAAAACCTATTTTTAATGCGTCTATATTTTGACCTTGTGGATTGAATCATGTATACTGGTGACAAAATCTTAGGAGGTGGTTACATATGGGACTGATTAGAGCGGGCGTAAACGCCGTAGGCAGCACCATGAGCGACCAATGGTTGGACTTTTTTTATCAAGACGCAATGCCAGAAACAGTTTTGGTAACAAAAGGGCAGAGAAGGCATGACACAAACAGAAAAACTGCAAACCGTGGCAATGACAATATTATTGCCAACGGAAGCGGAATAGCCGTAGCAGACGGGCAATGTATGATGATTGTTGACCAAGGTCGCATAATGGACGTAAGCGCAGAGCCGGGGTTGTACACATGGGATCAATCAAGTTCGCCAAGTGTGTTTGGTGGTTCGTTGGGAACCAGTATTTTGAACACGTTTAAAGAAGTTGGACGGCGTTTTGCGCATGGCGGTGATTCTGGAAAAGACCAGCGGATTTATTATTTTAACATTCGCGAACTGAAAAATAACAAATTTGGAACGGCAACACCGATTCCATTCCGCGTGGTGGATACTAATATCGGTTTGGATATTGATATTACGCTTAGATGTAATGGAATGTTTTCCTTCCGAATGGTAGACCCGTTGCTTTTCTACACGAATGTTAGTGGCAACGTTGAACGCGAATACACACGCGACCAAATTGAAAATCAACTGCGTAGCGAATTTTTGAATGCTTTGCAACCTGCGTTTGCGCGGCTTTCTGCAATGGGAATGCGTTACAGCGCGATTCCAGGTCATACTATGGAACTTTCCGAAACGCTAAATGAAATCTTATCGAATAAATGGGGCGAATTGCGCGGTTTGCAAGTTGTTTCCATTGCGATTAACTCACTTTCCGCGCCTAAAGAAGATGAGGAAATGATTAGAAATCTCCAACGCAAAGCAGTAATGCGCGACCCTGGAATGGCTGGCGCGGCGTTGGTGAATGCCCAAGCGGAAGCAATGCAAGCCGCCGCAAGCAACCCAAACGGCGCAATGATGGGCTTTATGGGCATGGGAATGGCGCAACAATCTGGCGGAATGGACGCAAATCAGCTTTTTGGAATGCATCAGCAAAATCAAGCTGTGCAGGCTCAACAGGCGGCGCAAGCGGCGGCGGCAGTTCCTCCTTCGCAACAACCCCCTGCGGCGGCTGGTGGCTGGACTTGTTCCTGCGGCGTAGCAAATACGGGACGTTTTTGCCAAGGTTGCGGAACGGCAATGCCCGCACCTGCTGATAGCTGGACTTGCTCATGCGGCGAGGCAAATACAGGTCGTTTCTGTCAGGGTTGCGGCGGTGCAAGACCTGCAAGCGATAACTGGACATGCGCGTGCGGTGAGGCAAACACTGGACGTTTCTGCCAAGGTTGCGGAACGTCACGGGGGTAATGTATGACATTAGAATATAAATGTCCAAATTGCAGTGGTGCGGTGGCTTTTGATGCCGCATCACAGCAATTGAAATGCCCGTTCTGCGATTCTGAATTTGATGTAGAAGCGTTAAAAAGTCTTAACGAAACACAGGAAAACGAAAAAGAAGAGGTAGAATGGGCAAGCCATTCCGATACCGAATGGTTAGCGGGCGAGCAAGAAGGAATGCGCTTATACGTGTGCAATTCCTGCGCGGGTGAAATTATCGCGGAGGAATCCACGGCGGCAACAAGCTGCCCATTTTGCGGCAACCCCGTAATCATGAAGGGGCAACTTTCTGGCAGTGCGCGACCCGATTTAATTATTCCGTTCCAGCTTGACAAAAAGGCCGCAATGGAAGCATTAAAGACACATCTTAGCGGGAAGCGATTAGTTCCCAGAAGTTTCAAGTCGGATAATAAACTTAATGAAATTAAGGGTTTGTATGTACCGTTTTGGTTGTTTGATGCGGAAGTTGATGCGAATATGCGTTACAAAGCAACAACCATTCGCAATTGGAGCGACGCGCAATTTAATTACACGGAGACACGCACGTATAATGTGGTTAGGCAGGGCGAAATGGCGTTTGAAAAAGTTCCTGTAGATGCCTCGGCGAAGCTTTCGGCGGAGTTGATGGAATCACTTGAGCCATTCGACGCATCATCTGCAAAGGATTTCCAAACGGCATTTTTGGCGGGTTATCTTGCAGATAAATTTGAATTTTGTGCCGAACATTCTATCGCTCGCGCAAATGAACGCATTCGCGCCACCACCGAAGCCGAATTTAGAAAAACCGTCACGGGTTACGCGACCGTTTCCGCTGAGTATCGCGGGGTATATCTGAAAAAAAGCGAAGTAAAATACGCGCTTTTCCCTGTGTGGACGCTTGCCACCACTTGGCGCGACAAGACATATCTGTTCGCCATGAACGGGCAAACTGGTAAATTCGTTGGCGACCTGCCCACAGACTGGGGTGCTTTCTGGGGTTGGTTCTTTGGTCTTACCGCGATTATTTCCGTAGTTCTGATTGTGCTTGCCGCTATCGTTGGGCTTGTACTTATGTTCGTTTGATGGGGGGCTGACATGGAATATATTTTAATTGCGTTTGTAGCGTTTATCGTGTGCGTTTTGATTGCCGCCGCTATTTCTGGCATTATTATGATGGTCATTAGAGGCTCGTTAAAGTCTGTTCGCGCTGAAAAAGCCGCTTGCAATTATTCAAAAAACGGCAGTTTCCGTTTGTCGAATCAAAACGATACCTTTTTGTACAATAATGTAACCCGCAGACCGCGTGCGCAACAACAAACACAGCAACCACGACAAACAACACAATCCCCACGCCCAGCACAAAGACCAGTACAGCGGCAAAGCATAAGTCGTGGCGGCGGCGGAAGAAGGCGTTAAACGATATGGTCGAATTTATGATAATCGCGTTTGTAGTGTTCGTAGTGTGCATTTTGATTGCCGCCGCAATTTCTGGCATCATTATGTTTGTAGTGCGAAGCTCTTTGCAATCCGTTCATGCAGAAACTACCGCTTGCAATTACATACAAAGCGATAGTTTCCGCACCACAAATGAAGAAGATGTTTTTCTGTATAGCCACATAACACAAATTCCCATCTCGCAAGCAGACAATTCCAATGAAGACGGCGAAGTTGATTGCGACGTTGATGGTGTTGATGTCGATTGCGACCTAGATTTCGATTTTGATTTTTTTGATTAGATGTTTAAATGCATGAAGGGCGAGTTCTCACTACAAAAGTGTTTCGTAGTGGGAACTCGCCCCATATGCGTACAATTAAGCTTAAAGCCAGTGAAATAGCGATTTATAACCCCCACATACTTCCATTATTACCCTCATTAATGCAATTAAATGGAAAAACGGCAAGGGCAGTTGGTGGTGCTAAGGTTTTAATCTGAGAGGAAGATGCCTTCAAAGCATTGAATTTACTGAAACTTATCTTAATTGTACGCTAATGGGAACTCGCCCTAGTTAAAAAATGTTACTAAGATTTACAACCACTAAATCTCGCCAGCTTGAAGCATCATCTAAACCCACGTCAATTATCAACCATGTGCCGTTGAATCTTTCGGAATGCACGAGGATAGCATCACCTGCCTGTGTTGGGTGGGTGATGCTCCACGCCCACGATACATAACCTTTTTCGATTAAATCTGCCGCCGCGTTTGAAAACGCACCTTGTTGCGTACCCCATGTGCCGTAAAATGTAGCGCGGTGGTCGTAGTTTACTACGCGGAAAAGAAATTCTTCTCTGTCGTCTTGATATGAGCGCATTGTGGAAATTTCGCCTAAATCAAAATCGCCTAGTAGTTGGGTTAAAATTTCTTGTTGGGCAGGGTTTGGGTTTATGCTGTTTGTTGAAGATTCAATGGCTGTTCTGTCGTTGAAGAAACCCAATCCGTAACGCGGGTGACAGCCGCCTTCCATACTTTCTTGGATTAACATGTGCCGTCTATTGCCGTTCTCGTCTGTAAAAACCAACCCACCGCGAGGGATTAGGTAGTGAAAAAAATTCACGTTTAACAAAAAGGCATCACCTTGCGCGAAGTTATTTATAGTGAAAAGCGTTTCTGCCGTGTAGAAATAATACATTGGCCCAAGCAACCATGTATGCCCAAGGCTTACAAATGAGAAATCGCGTATTGGGGCTTCTGTCCAAATTATAATCTGGTCATACCGTCCGTCGTGCTGACAGCAGATGCATTCTATGTGGGTGAAGTTGTATATGTTTTCAAATTGGGATAGGAACTCTTCGGTTGGGGATTCTTCTATCATTATGGGGGGCGTTGTTGGTTGTCTTATTGTGTCGCGGGCGTAAAACAAGCCGCAGTTACATAGTTCATTTTCTTCCGCTGGTTCGGGAAGCGGCGGTGGGGTATCGCGTCTTTCAAAGTGGTGATAGTCGCGTAGTGTTACCCAATTTCCGCCCCATATCCAGCCCCTACTTATAAATGCATTGTACACCGCGTCGCCGCGAGTAATCATTCCAGTGCGGATATTGTCGCGGTCTAGGTATTCTCTGCCCGCTTCGGGCTTTAGCGTATTACCACGCAAATACGGATTCTGAATCGGATTGATGTCAATTGCCATTCCCAAGGCGTGGCGTGAAAGCGTTCGCGTGCCTGCGATATATCGGAAATTAAACGCACTGGTATTATTCGCCGCTAGTGAGTAGTAATCCATTGCGCCGAAGTAATCTATTAGGCGAATGCTGTAAATTGGAAAACGACTTTCGTATATTTCCCGAAAAATATCCAAAACCTCATCAGCGATTTCCGCCGCGACAATCATGCTACCTACCTTGCTTTCGCCATCAAAATTCACATAAGTAACCGAAAGATACGCCAGATGAGAAAGCTCAAACGGTGCGCTTTCTTGAAAAGACAGCCCTGTTATAAAACGGGCTGTCCTAGCGGTGATTGGGCGTTGGGAGAATACTGGAGTGCCGTCATTCATCAAAGTTACATCATCTAACGCGCCTGTAAAATCAGACGCAACCCACACTGCCGCGCCATAGATTGGCGGGTCGCTCGTGAATACACGGCGGGAAAATATAATAGCGTTCGCGCCTTCTTCCACTACATATGATGAGTTATCCGAAAGCATCAATGCGTTATTGCCCAGCGAAAATATTCTTCTTTCGCCGTCTGAACTTTCCACCGTGATTATATCGCGGCTGTGGTTTTCGTGAATTTCAATCACTATGCCTTCAAAGCGTGTGAATGCAGAAAGCGCGTCGTTTTCTATGGCTTCAATTTCTTCCGTTTCTGTTGGGGATTCTGAATCTTGAAGAACATCACCCGCATACGGCGTAGGAATTTCTTCTTCAATGGAGGGAATTGCTTCCATATCCGCATCAACGGGCAAGGCCTCCCCATTTCGCGCACATGCTGTTAATAAAAGCATTACGCCTATCATTGCTAAAATTACTTTTCTCATTGTCATTCTCCTTGTATCCTAAGACTAAGAGCTAGTACCTTATCCGCGATAAAACCGTAGTGAATTTGCGCGGATAAGGCACTAGGGCGTGTTGCCATTACGCAAATGGTACGATTCCTATATGTCCAAGCTTGAATGCAGTTTATAACCATCAACATTAAAGCCGCCAAATTTTTGTAAGATGGCTTCGGTTAGGTTTTGGAATAGCGTTATTTTGTGGGCTTTTTCGGTTGCTTCTATGCACTCTGTTATCAGGGTGCTTATTGCCGTGTCGGGGAGTTCCTTCAATAGATATTTTCGCCTTACAACCTCGTCGCAAATATTGCCGTGGATTGCTTTTGTAGTATAAGGTCGATTAATCGCGTCCATGTAAAACGAAATCATTTTGTCCAAAAGATTGAAATATAGAAAATTGAAATCTGGGCGATTGGTTTCGTATGCGCATTGTAAATCGTCGCGCATATCCCATAGAAAATACTTTGCCATTTCCGACATTGATGCAGTTTTTTCTTCCGCATAAAAGCTGGAAATCATGGATAACGCCGTTTCTTTCAAAACTTTTACTTCGCCGTGCAAGTCCGTGATTATTTGACCCGTTGCAAACTGAACTTGCGACATCAAGCTTTTTTCTGCTAAATCATCAGCGAAATATTTTTGAATTTGTTGCGGCGGATTCGCAAAGTATTCGATTAATAAGCCGTCAATTATTCGATTGCCCCGTTGCCTGTAATCCACTGCGTTGCTTAGGATTACATGCACATCTAAATCGGAGTGAGAGTTTGGCGCACCCGTTATATAACTGCCACAAGCCAACACCCCTATTACGTCACTCGAATGCTCAAAATCCGCGAGGAATATGTTTAGCTTTTCCTGCCAGTTATCTTTTTTCATGCTCTAATCCTCTACTTTCTCCAATCGTGATAGGCTTGACATGAATTTCTTTCGGCCTGCGGATGATGGGAATTGTACGGTTACTTCGTAATCTGCGCCTGCGGGGTTTATATCTATAACTTGACCTACGCCATATTTTTGTTGGCGCACGTTGTCGCCTATTGCGAAATCTGGAGGGGCAGCATTTGTTGAAATTGGACGTGTTGGCGCGGCTGGTCTTGCCAGAATTGCTAATTCTGGCGGAAGCGGAGTTCGTCCAGATAGAACGGGTTTTGACATAGGTGTTTCGTGTGCAGACGCAGGTTTTGTCGTAATCGGATTTGCTTCCACCAGTGTGAGTTTAATTGGTGTTGGTAGTTTTGGCACGAAGGGTTTGCGTTCAATTTTAACCTCACTTGCGTGCTTAATAATCTTGACTGGACTTGCCGCCGATGACGAATATTCCGACATGCGAGAACGTGTTGCACGCGTAGAGGAAGGCGAGGGAGTAGGGCGAGTCATTCTTTCTGGCACGTACATTTTTACATCTGTCATGCAATTTTCGGGAACTTCGTCTAGGAAACGGCTTGGGGGATTTTGCACAATGCGGTCGAAGCGATAGCGGCTTTTTGCATGGGAAATGTACAATTGTTTTCTTGCGCGGGTGAACCCTACGTAGCATAGCCGTCTTTCTTCTTCCATGGCTGACTCGTCTTCGCTGTCTATGCTTTTTGAGGTTGGGAAAAGATAATCCTCAAAACCAACCATAAAGACGTTATCAAATTCCAGCCCCTTTGAACTGTGTAGGGTCATTAACGAAACAGCATCTACGTCCTCGCTGTAGTTATCAATATCGGCTACTAGGGCTACATCTTCCAGAAATTTTGCTAGGGAAGTATCTTCGGATTCGTTTTCAAAGGCGTATGCCTTGGCTAGTAGTTCTTTTATGTTTGCTTCGCGTTCTTCGCCTTCGGGAGTTCCGTCTGCTATTGTTTTCATGTAGTTTGTGTCATCTATGATTTTTTTCATCACGTCGGCTACGGAATTTTCCGCCGCAAATTCGGTGCATTCGTCTAGGTATGCGGCGAATTTTTTTACGTTTTCGGCTTTTTTGCCCAAACCGTCAACCCTGTGTGCTCGTGAAATTGCCGTTGAAAACATCATGCCTTGTTCTGATGCGTACTCCTTAATTTTATCCAGCGTGGCATTACCAATTCCCCGCTTTGGCACGTTGATAATTCTTAAATGCGCCATATCATCTGCGGGGTTGTTGATTGCCTTCAAATACGCCAAAATATCCTTAACTTCCATATGCTCGTAGAAACGCACGCCACTGAAAATTCTGTATGGAAGCCCCGACATTACAAGCTGGTCTTCCACGCCGCGAGATTGCGCGTTTGTGCGGTACAGTATTGCGAAATCGCCGTATTTCGCGCCTTCCTTTACGCCGTCGCTGATTGTTTTTGCTACGAACGCGCCTTCGGCACGCTCATCTCTTGCTTCGTATACGCGGATTAATTCTCCGCGTCCGTTTTCTGTCCAGAGTTTTTTATCTGCGCGTTCTTCGTTTAGAGAAATAACTGCGTTCGCCGCGTCCAAAATCACTTGGCTGGAACGGTAATTCTGTTCAAGTTTAACAACTTTCGCGCCAGCGTAATCTTTCTCGAAGCGTAAAATATTTTCTATGTTCGCGCCGCGCCAACCATAAATACTTTGGTCGTCGTCGCCTACAACGCATAAATTCTGCGCATAGCCCGAAAACAATCGCACCAGTTCATACTGCGCATGGTTGGTATCTTGATACTCGTCCACAAGTACATATCTAAATCTATTTTGGCATTTCAAACGAATATCCTCATGGTTAGTAAGCAACTCCACCGTTTTGAAAATAATATCATCGAAGTCTAATGCATTGCTCTGTTTTAGTCGATGCTGATAAATTGAATAAACATCAGCGATATTGCTTTCTCTAAAACTCCCCGCAACTTTTTGCTCGTAGGCGCGTGGCGTGATTAACTCGTTTTTCTGCGAGCTTATCACACTCGCAACATAACGCGGCGGATAATCCGTATCGCTTAAATTACGTTCCGCTATGCATTCTTTTAGCAGTCTCAAACTATCTGATGTATCGTAAATTGAAAATCCTTTTGCGTAACCCAATGCCCCTATCTCGCGGCGTAAAATTCGCGTACATGCCGCATGGAAAGTACTTACCCATACCTGCTCGCCCAGCGGTGTGATTGCAGACATTCGTTCACGCATTTCTTTCGCCGCTTTGTTGGTGAATGTAATTGCGATTATGTGATATGGGTCTACGCCTTCTTCGATTAACCGCGCAACGCGGTATGTAAGCACTCTAGTTTTTCCCGAACCCGCGCCCGCGAATATCAATAATGGCCCGTCCATATGCATAGCGGCCTCTTTTTGCGCAGGGTTTAGCTTGTCCAAGTAATTGTTCATTTATATAACTCCTTCTTGCGTTGTATTGCGGCCAAAAACCGCTCTTTGCTTGTATTTAATACTTGCTTCTCGTCTATTTGCGAAGCTTCAATTAATTCGCGGGCGCGGCTTAACTCGCCCACATATGTGCTAAAATGCGCATCTGACGACGCTAACACTGGCACTTTATATTTTTTGCAATGGTGCAAAATTTCCAAAAAAACTTCTGTTCCTTTAAATCGGTAAGATTCTGGGTTCAGCGATTGATTATTTATTTCTATGATTGTTCGTGTTCGTGCTGCCGCTTCCACTACGCCTTCTACATCTATGTCAAACCAAAAATCCCCTGGGTGTCCTAAAATATGCATGTTTTGATTGCTTTCCATTGCCGCGATTATCGCCCGTGTATGAGTATCTTTGTTGGACGGCGGAAACACCCCCCGATGCAATGATGCAATTACATATTCCATTTTCGCAAGTAAACTTGTGGAAAGGTCTAAATCACCGTTGATGTTCATGATATTGCATTCCGCACCTTTGAACACTCGCACACCATTAATAATTTCTGGCAAACTCCACAAATTGCTAAAATGATAAATATGCGCGCCCCC
>Ga0123355_10017904_pt1 | contig 11214 bp, 14 predicted proteins | sample TergutEmb28metaG_3_FD_89872 | JGI IMG/M metagenome (GOLD analysis project Ga0123355, IMG submission 89872) | Embiratermes neotenicus P1 segment gut microbial communities from Petit-Saut dam, French Guiana - Emb289 P1 | ecosystem: Host-associated > Arthropoda: Insects > Digestive system > Gut ...
AGCAGCAAAGAAAGCAATGCGTGAAGGCGTTGAAGTGACCCTTTCGGAAGGCGTTGAAATAGAGGCGCGCGAGTTCTCTATCCTTTTTAATAGTACGGATACGAAAAAAGGACTTGCCGCGTTTAACAATAAAGAAAAATACGAATATACAGGAGAATAATTATGGATAAAACAGTTAGCGTAATTGGCGCAGGTACTATGGGTTGGGGCATTGCCCAAGCTTTTGCTACTGCCGGATATACAGTTGCTTTATGTGACAGAGAGCTCGCTTTCGCCGAAAAAGGTAAAGGCGCGATGGAAGCCGGGCTCAAAAAGCTCGTAGACAAGGAAAAAATAACAAGTGACGAAGCCGATAGAATTTTATCAAACGTAACGCCTTATGAAGTTGATAAGATTCCTGCTTGTGCTCTTGTTGTTGAAGCTATTTATGAAGACATGGGCGTTAAGAAAGACTTGTTCCAAAAGCTTGAGAAGCTTTTGCCAGCAGAAACAATCTTTGCGACAAACACCTCGAGCCTTTCTATAACTGAACTCGCGGGTTGCGTGAGCGATCCTTCCCGCGTTGTTGGGATGCACTTTTTCAACCCGGCGACTATCATGAAATTGGTCGAAGTTATCGGCGGCGCGCAAACTTGCGATAAAGTAATAGATAAAATCGTTGCAATCTCCGAAGAAATCGGCAAAACGCCGGTTAGAGTTAATGAAGCCGCTGGCTTTGTTGTAAATCGTATACTTATCCCAATGATTAACGAAGCCGTGGCAGTATTTGCTGAAGGTGTGGCAACTGCCGAAGATATCGACACGGCGATGAAGCTCGGAGCGAATCATCCGATTGGACCTTTGGCTCTTGGCGATTTGGTAGGCCTCGATGTTTGCCTCGCTATTATGGAAGTTCTCCAAGCGGAGACCGGCGAAGACAAATACCGCCCTCACCCACTTCTTAGAAAGATGGTACGCGCGGGTCAGCTTGGTCGTAAGACGAAGAAGGGTTTCTTTGAGTATTAGGGTTTAAGTTGTTTATATACAAGGGTGCGGCATGGATGTGTTAGTGCTGCGCCCTTGTTATAAAGGTAGGTGTTGTATGGATACATATGAAAAGTATTTCAATCTCGAAGAAATAAAGATAATATTGGATAATGTCAATGAAATATACAAAGACTCCATGCTGGCCTGTCACGGCAGAGCGCATACTATGTCTGTAGTAGATGTAACGGAATACATTCTAAAATCACTATCTTATAACTCTCGAATCATTGAGTTCGGCAAAATCGCGGCATTACTTCATGATATAGGTAGAATTGCCGGAAGAGCAAATCATGCCGAGAAAAGTGCGGCGTTAGCTCAAATTATTTTAGACAAGTCGGATTTTTCAACAGAAGAAAGGTCTATGATTATTCAAGCAATTAAAGACCATTCAAAAGCCGAAAACATATCAAGCGCAATAGGCGCAGCTATTTATATAGCGGACAAAATTGATATTACAAAAAGTAGGATTCTTCCATTAGGAATTATCGATCCTTGGCATAAAAACCTCTTGGAAATCAAGGGTGTAAAAATAAATATTTCAAGCAACGAGATAACAGTTGACTACATAACTACAGACGCGTTCTCCAAAGAGCTGCTTTTGAGCGAATATGACAAGAAAATTGAGATGATAGTTAAAGCTGCGGCATATTTGGGATGTAGTTGCGAGGTTAGGTTTAGGTCTAAATAGGCTCATAAAAATCACAAATATGGAGACACATATGGAAATTAGAAAAGTTTTGCCGACTGATGATTTTGTTGCTATTTCGCGTATTTATGCTTCCAGTTGGAGAGTTGCTTATAAAGGAATTGTATCTCAGAAGTTTTTGGACGAGCGGTCGGACGATAGATGGGCTGATATATTAAGAAATAGCACTAATGACAACTTTGTTATGATTCAAAATGGCGAATACATAGGAACATCGGGAGTGTGCCCAGCAAGAGATGAAAAAATGAATGGATGGGGCGAAATAAGCTCTATTTATCTATTGCCAGAATATTATGGAAAGGGCTTCGGTAAGCCGCTTTTGGAAAACTCGATTTCCGCGCTTGTTGAAAAGGGTTATACTAAAATTTATCTCTGGGTGCTTGAGAAAAACATAATGGCAAGAAAATTCTACGAAAAGAACGGCTTTTTGCCTTACGATAGCGCAGTAATTAATATAGGTGGCGATGATTTAACTGAAGTTCGTTATATTTTGGAGGGTAAGCAATGAATGAGAATAACACAAAAATAATAGCAATCAGCGGCACCTCCGGCGGCGGAAAGACAACAACTTCTGCCGAGCTCCAAAAGCGAACACCTAATTCAATCAAGCTATCAATTGAGGATGGCGACTATATAAAAAATAGCGGCATTACTGATTTAGGCAAATGGGAGGAGGACGGCTGGGATGTAAGCCTTTGGAACTTGCAATCGTTGGCCGATGATATAGAAATCTTATTACAAAAAAACTATGATTATATTTTTTTCGACTATCCGTTTGGTTATATGCAAAAGCAAATATCGGGGTTTATATCTCTTTCAGTCTATATTGATACGCCGCTGGATGTGGCATTAGCAAGACGCACGCTTCGAGATTGTAAAGATAAATCCAGTGACGCTATTTTAGGGCGGATGAATTGGTATCTTAAAAATAGGCATTTGTTTGTCCTAAGCAATAATTTTCAAAAGAGCGATGCAGAGTTAGTTATTGACGGCTGTTTGTCGACAGATGCTATTTGCGATTTGATTTTAGAACGCGCGAATATGCTTTAGCGCGTTGCGCATCAACAGCCTACGCTCAGGAGGTTAAATCTATGATACTCAAAGGCAAAGTAAAAGCCGGAACAAACAACGCTTCTTACTGGATTAATAAACTGGATGAATTATATACCTTAAAAACCGGCATGAAACTATATCCCGGTACTTTGAATATCGAGCTTCCCGAGCAATTTATCCCGCCCTCTAATGTTATTCGATTAGAAAAAGAGGAACATGGCGGACATGTATCTGTTAGCATTTTACCCTGCTCGATTTTTGGTCGAAAAGCCTTTATTATACGTACGGATACTGACGATCGGCTAAATATTATTGAGATTGCAACTGATGTGAGATTGCGGGATGAATACTGTTTAGGTGATGGAGATATTGTGGAAGTAACAATTGACAATTAATGATAGAATAGGCAATATCTGCGTTATACACTCCAAGTCAAGTAAGCACATGGCAGCATATCGCATCAACCACTAGGAGGACACTTTACCATGCACAACCTAAAATTATTCATAAAAGGCTTTTTCGTAGGCATGGGCGGCGTTTCTCCCGGTCTTAGCGGAGCTATTATAATGGTTGTCTTTGGCCTTTACAGAAAGGTTATCGACAGTTTCGCTACGATAAACAAGGATACCAAAAACAAGATCTTGTTTCTGTTGCCAATTATGGGAGGTATGTTGACCGGTGTTGTGATTTTTAGCCGAGTCATCTCTCATTTGCTGACGACTTACGAATTTTATACGCGGCTTACGTTTTTCGGACTATTGCTCGGTGCGATACCTTTGGTTTATGGCGAGGTGAAGAAAAATGGCGATGTAAAAAGAAAGCATCACATTATTTCTGCTGTGACTTTCTTGGTATTCTTCTTGATATTTACTTTTGGCGTATCCATCCCGACGCCGGGGGAACTTAATTTTATAGGTTCGTTTTTATTTGGCGCACTCGCAATTACCGCGACGATAGTTCCTGGCATTGAGGCGGCGTCTTTCCTATCGACCTTTGGTTTGTATGGACATTGGTTGGACTTTACATCACTTAGGAACGTGACAGCTGCGCATTATATTCCTACTTTGATAGGCATTGCGGTCGGTGGTATTTCTTTATCAAAGTTGATGAGTTATTTGTTTAATAAAGACTATACAACTACGTTCGCGGTGCTGTTCGGCTTTTTCTTGTCGATTATCCCGAACGTATTGAATACAAGTTATGGTGGTTTCGTGTCGTTAGGAGATAGTTATCGGGCGTACCTGGGCGTTATCTTATTTTTTACAGGCATCTTGATTGCGCTTGTGTTTGGAAGGATCATGAGACACTTTGAAAAAGCCAACGAGACGCAATAATTGACAATTCAGGCGATTCGTTGTATTATATACGTTGGTGATTTAAATAACATTTTATGAGGTGTGGTAATTGGAATTTCAGTTAGGCTTATCGGGCGTGTGCAGTAGAATGGTTGAATTTAAAATGGATAGCGATTTTATCGTGTCTGACGTAGCATTTACGGGCGGTTGTCCGGGTAATATAATAGGCGTTGCGAAGCTTGCTTCCGGGCGGCATGTTGATGAAATTGTATCGGAACTTTTAGGAACTATTTGTGATAAAAGGTCGACTTCTTGCCCTGACCAGTTCGCAAAAGCACTTATTTTTGCGAAAAATGCTTTGATTGCAAAAAATAATTAGAGAAAGTAATATTTTTGTTTACTTGTGGCTAATTTTTATGTATAATATTTCTGATATGGGAGAGCAATAGATGCGTGTAGTTGCAGGTCTTGCCAGAGGGCATAAATTGATATGTTTAGATGGCGAGGCTATCCGCCCTACTTCTGATCGCGCCAAAGAAGCCGTTTTTAGCGCACTTGGGATGAAGGTTATGGAATCTCGGTTTTTGGACATATTCAGCGGAAGTGGCGCGATTGGCATAGAAGCACTCAGCCGCGGCGCAGATTATGTGGTGTTTGTTGAGCAGTGTGTGGAGCATGTTGAGGTAATCAAGAAAAATATTGCGCATGTTTCAAAGGCGATCGTCGAACCAAACTATAAGCTGGTGAATAAAGACGCTATTGACGCATTAGACGTGCTTAAATTGCAGGAGCTACGCTTTGACATAATCTTCCTAGACCCACCTTATGATTCCGGGCTATGGAAGCCTGCACTTAGTAAACTAGCCAAGCTTGAACTTTTGGATGAAGACGGAGTAATTGTTTTAGAACTCGGCGTGAATGAGGACGGACCTGACCTTCCCCAATTCAAGATTATAAAAAAGAAAGTCTACGGCGCTGCGGCCGTTTATTATATGGAGATTTGCAAATGATAGCTGTTTATCCGGGGAGTTTTGACCCCACCACAATGGGGCATATTGACATAATCAATAGAGCTGCTAATATAACTGACAAGCTCATTGTTGCAGTGCTTGCTAATCCTTCTAAGGACTCTTTGTTTAGCGTGGAGGAGCGAGTGTTGCAGCTTAAAGAAATAACCGCCGATATGCCGATGGTTGAAGTTAGGCATTTTGATGGGTTACTCGTTAATTTTGCTAAAGAAGTTGGTTCAAAAGTTATTATCAGAGGTCTTAGGGCGATGACCGACTTTGAATATGAGTTTCAAATGGCTCTCACCAACAGGGAGCTGAATCCGGAATTAGAAACGTTACTGATACCAACGAGCTCCAAGTATTTGTTTCTAAGCTCCAGCGGTGTAAAACAAGTCGCTATGTTTGGCGGCAATTATGATAAAATGGTTCCACCTGCGGTTAAGCGCGATTTAGAGCTAAAACTTCGGCAGAATCAAGAAGGGAGTAAGATTTAATGGATTCTATAGAAAACTTTCTTATTCAAATTGAGGATATACTCGAAGGAAGCAAGGCCGTGCCGTTTTCGGGCAAGGTGGCGGTTGAAAAAGAGTTGATTTACGACTTAATTGACGAGATCAGGATACATATGCCTGACGCGCTCAAAGAAGCTCAAAAAATTAATGACAACCGCGAGAAATACATTAAAGACGCAGAAAAGCGTTCCCATAGCATCATTGAATCTGCAAGAACTGAGGCTGGTGACATTGTTAAAGAAGCCGAAACGAAGTCTGCTCGTATGGTTAGCGACCATGAAATCTATAAGAAGGCCGCTGAGGAAGCGGAGGCTCTTTTGGAAGAAGCTAATGTTGATGCAAGAAATGTGCGTCTAAATGCCATGGATTATGCGGATGAGCTTTTAGAAAAGACCGAGCAAGCTGTTAAAGTAACGGCGGACAACTTGACAAGACATATGAGTACGACGAATAACTATTTCGACCAAGTTCTTGAGATGCTTTATAATAACAGGCGCGAATTGCGCGGCGACTCGTAGAAAAAACACGTCCTAAAAGGGAAAAGCCTAATAAGGTTTTTTCCCTTTTTTATATGCCCAGCTAATCTTTGCCGCAAATGCCGAAATCATAATTGTGAATATCGCCATTACGCACATAATCGTTGAAAGCATCAAATTTTCGCCCGGGCTTGTAATTGCAAAAACGGTAGCCGTAACCTCGGCTTCTTTTGCCCCGAAATCCCAAAATGGATAGATTATGACACCTGCCACTGCCGTCAATATAGCGTTCAAAAGCTTTGACATAAAAAATATAGCCGGCTTTATATCCGTTTTTGACAAAAAAGCGACCGACTGAGCAAAAATAGACATCCCTCCAAAAGAAACGATTGCCGAGCATAATATTATCACGCTTTTGCTAATATCTAGTTCCGCGAGTTTTGATACGCCATTTGTAATTTCAAAGAAGCCATAAATAGCACCTCTTAGCACTTCCCCATTTTCAGAAACATCCATAAAGTCTATAATTAGGGTAACTTCCAAAGCTTTAAGCATCACAGAAAATAGTATAATAAATCCGCCGATCAAAAGAATGCCCTCAAGTGACTTAAAAACGCTCTCAGATAGAATTTTCCCAATAGGGTCCTTGTTTTTTGGCATCACGTTTGCGAGCCTTGTCTTTGTTTGCTCTTCCCCCACTCTCTCTTCTCGTTTGTAGAATTTAAAAAGCATTCCACTAACAAGCGCGCCGATTAAAGTGGTGACAAATATGAAATAACCGACCCTTTCATTGCCGAACATCCCGGCACCTACTGCGCCTATCATAAACAAAGGACCACTATTGTTTACAAAGCTTAGAAGACGTTGCGCCTCTACTTGGCTTATCTCCTCATTCTCTCTAAGTGTGGCACAAACCTGAGCGCCAATGGGATAGCCGGAAATAGCACCCATTGCAAGCGCGAACGCGCCGCGTCCGGACACACCAAACAAAGGCCTCATAATCGGCTCAAGCAAAGCTCCGATAAAGCTGACAACACCAAGGCGCAGCAGCATATTTGTGCCAATCATGAACGGCAACAAGGACGGCAAAACATTGTTAAACCATAAAATAGTTCCGCCTCTTGCGGCTTGCATGATTTCTGCCGGATTAAATATTATCAAAGCATTGAAAATAAAGATAAAACTTGGTATAATTAAGAACAGTATCTTTTTCTCAAACAATATCATCACCCATTAGATTTATACGAGAAATTAACCAAAACTATTACTAGCAGTTCATATATAGAAAGGAAAATCAACAATGAAGCGAAAAGATGGCTCTTTCGATAAACCACCAAGCTATTATCATCAAAATAAACGCCAGCGTGATTTTGATGAACCCCAAGAAGAAGTTGAGGATGACTTGCCTGAAAATGTGGTTCCGATAAATAGAAATGAAAGCACTAAGCCTCCAAAAAGGCGCGCGCGTAAAGGCGGCGTGGCTGAGAAAATTGTTTTGGTCATCAGCCTTGTGTTATTTAGCCTGGCAATCGGCGGCTCGCTCATTAGGTATATGAATACTGACCAAACAACTATCGCAATTGTTGGATATGGCAGCGTGGATGTGCCTAGGGTTATGAGCGGCATTATCGTTCGTGATGAGACGGTTTATCATGCGCCTGCGCCCGGGGTCGTAGTTTTTAACGTAGGTGATGGCACAAGAGTTAGAAGAGGTGCAGTGGTTTCAAATATAGAAAACTCATCAACTTTGGCGCAGCTTTCTGCCCAAAGTGATGATATTTCAAGGCAAATTATGGATATTCAAAACCTGCGAGGCGATGTTTCAGCGGTTGCATACGCCGTTGATGAGATAAATGATGCTATTGGGCATAATATCAGTTCGCATCTTATCCATTTAGCTTCTGCTAATCGCGAGAGCCTCTATTCGCTTGCAAGCTCGCTAAACCATAGTGTCGAGCTTAGAAATGATATGCTGTTAAACGAAAACGCAGGCGCGGTGCGGATGCTTGTGAACGAACATAGATATTATATCGCGCGTATCAGTGAGAATAGGGTTGCAATGCTGGCTACAGAAAGCGGCATAGTTTCACATGCAACTGATGGGTTTGAAGATGTGCTTAACCCGGATAATTTACTAAACATAACTCGCGATCAGACGAGGATGTATGTTGGGGCTGATGCGTTTGTGAAAAACGCTGAGGTTGATGCCGGCGATGCAGTCTTTAAAATAATCGGCTCGAACACTTGGTACATCGTTGCATACATAGAAAATGATTTGGTTGAGGGTTGGTCGCCTAACAGAGCGATCAGGCTCTATATCGAACAAGACGGAGAGTTCGGCGGCCACCCGTTTTGGGTGGATAGCATAACAAGGCGCAACGAACGCGAAAGTTTTGTCGTCATGCGAAGCGATGTTCAGATACAAGACTTTCTAAACATGCGAACGGTTTCTTTTAAGACTTATGACAGCGCGTATAGTGGGCTGAAAATCCCCGACTCTGCCATAACCGAGCGAACTTTTATTAGAATCCCTGAAAGATATGTCAGCACTGTTAGGCACAATATAACAGTTGTAAACAGGCGAGTTGGCAATTCCGCCGAGCAAGAAACGATTCATATCAAAACACTCAGGGGCATAGAACATGAAGAGGGTTACGTTTATATTTTGCAGGATTTTGATAACGTCCGGCTTGGCGATACTATTGTTTTCGATTCCCACGACACAGAGGGTTATGCTATAGACAGGCTTATCACATCAAATGGCGTCTTTAGGACGAATACCGGAGTAGCAACTTTTGTAAGTGTTGATACAAGCGGCATGGTGAGCGGCGATGAGGGTTATATCATACTCGACCCGGAGCTTAACCGCGGCGGGTTAAGGCAACACGACAGAATCATTCGCGATGCAAACTATAGGTTTATCCGCGAGGGCGATATTGTTAATTGATTATTTTTAACAAGCATGTTATACTCTTTATAATAGCTGCAAAGAAACGGAGGTAGAGATTAATGCTTAACAATAGTAAACTTAGTTGCGAAAACTACATAAACGCGCTCGCAAGGATTGAAAAGCTTGTGGATGCGCAAAGTTTTTCACAAATCGGCGCGCATTTATCTTGTGATAATGTCGTGGCCGGCTTTGCGACGATTGATACGAGACCATGTTATATCTATTCGCAATACGGATCTGTGACACCAAACCACGCCACCAAGATTTCGCAGCTTTACAAAATGGCTCTAAGCATGGGTGCTCCAATGATTTCGATATTGGACTCAGAAGGCATTCAAATTGAGTCCGGCATGGATGTTTTAGCGGCTTATGGCGAAATATTTAGTGTCATGAGTGATGCAAGCGGCGTAATTCCTCAGTTTAGCTTGATTTATGGAAAATGTATGGGCGCAAATGCTATAATTAGCGGCTTGTCAGACTTTTCGCTTGGCGTTCGCGAAGCAAAACTATTCATCCAAAGCCCTAACACCGCGGAAGATATCAAATCCGTCGGCACAGACGAATTTATGAGCGCAAACTACCATTTCAATGAGAGCGGCCAGCTTAATTTCCTGTTTGATAACGCTGATGAGCTTAATTTGGGCTTCAAGGAGCTATTTAGCTTCATGCCATCGAACAATTTGGAGGAAGTGCCGATTTTAGTAGGCAATGATTTAGCTGTAAATGGCGATTTGCTGAGTTTAGAGATGGGTTCAACCGAACTGCTCGCAAGCATTTGTGATAATGGTGAATTTATCGAAGTAAGCTCGAGCTATGGTGCGGAAGTCGCGGCATTTTTCGCGCGCTTTGATGGCTACACTACGCTCTGCCTAATTAGCCAGGGTGATATTTCAAAAGCAGCCATTGCTAAGCTTACCAAATTAGTGGCTTTTAGCGACGCGTTTAACATACCTATTGTGACCCTTACGAATGCAAAGGGCTTTAAAACCAGCGTGTCTGAACAGAAAAACGCTATTTCTGAACTCGCATCGCTTGGTTATGTCTTTTCAAACACGACTGTCCCAAAGATAAACATAATCATAGGCGACGCGGTTGGTCTTTCAGGGCTTATCTTTAACTCAAAGTTTATCGGGGCGGATGTGGTTTATGCTTGGCCGTCAGCTAATTTTGCACTGTTTAGCAAGGAAGCCCAAAAAGTCCTTGGCGCACCTGATGTAGGCACAGAACAAGCTTTGGAAAAAGGATATGTGGATGAAGTCATTGAGCCGGCTCTGACGAGGAAGTATATAATCAGAGCAATTGAGAGCCTTTCAAGTAAACGTGTGTCAAAGCATCCTAAAAAACACGGCAGTATTTGCTTTTAGGAGGGTTGATTATGGATGGTATTCTGATTATCATTATTGTTATAATATTATGTCATTTGTGCTTGTATATGGGCATAAAGAAAAGGCTGGATGAGCTTTTGGGTAAAGAACTCCCACCGATAAACATCCATTGCGCGCCGCAGCCATGTGCGCCAGCTTCTGCACCTGTGCAAGCTCCGCAAGTGAGTATCAGCCCTACTCCTGCAAATGAGGAAGAGCTTGCAATTGTGACAATGGCAGCAATTGCCGCATACGAAAGCGATATGGTGGCACCAATTAACACTTTCAACGCACCTTCGCCTGAAACGGCCCCGGCGCGTGTTCATGAAACTATTAGGCAGACGCATAAAAGGCAAAACAAACGTTGGACAGCCACTGCAAGATACGAAAATCATAAAAGATTATAAATCATAAATGATTCTAAAAAGGAGAGATATTTGTGAAAACTTATAGGATAACTGTAAATGGTAATGTATATACAGCAACAGTTGAGTCTTTGGATGGCTCTGCCCCTGCGGTTCAGGTAGCTCCGGCACCTGTAGCGGCTCCGGTTGATTTACCTGTAGCTCCGACACCTGTTCCTGTGGCAACGCCTGTTGCGCCTCCTGCTCCTGTAGCTCCACCAGCTCCGGCCCCTGTAGCAGTAGGAAGCGGAACGAAGGTAGAGTCACCAATGCCGGGTACTGTTTTCAAATACCTGGTAAGCGTCGGTGATGTTGTCACGCAAAATCAGGTCATAGCAATACTCGAAGCAATGAAAATGGAGAACGAAATCGCCGCCCCTGTGGCCGGTACGATTAGCTCTATCGTTGCCGCGGCCGG
>Ga0123355_10017905_pt1 | contig 11214 bp, 6 predicted proteins | sample TergutEmb28metaG_3_FD_89872 | JGI IMG/M metagenome (GOLD analysis project Ga0123355, IMG submission 89872) | Embiratermes neotenicus P1 segment gut microbial communities from Petit-Saut dam, French Guiana - Emb289 P1 | ecosystem: Host-associated > Arthropoda: Insects > Digestive system > Gut ...
ATGAAAAAGAATTTCCTTCAGTTTTTCACGTTGATAAATTTAACTGATGAATTTAATGTGCCATAGCAGCTAATGTGAAATATGATACGATAGACCTTACACTTAGCGACATGTTACGAAATGCTCTTTGTATGTCCACACACTAAACTCTTGGAAACGTTTTTATGTCATTCCTTCTAAATATGCCACAGACTGTATAGTGAAAGTTTTATAAAACACTAATAAAATAACTATATTAGTCACTGCCATAAAATAATTCTAGGACTATAGGTCTATACAGCATGAAGGAAAGACCTGTGATTTATGAATGGAGATTTTCACTATTGTGAGGATCTCAGTGGCCTTTATATATTTCGTTGAACATGAGACAAGAACAAGAAAGGGTAATATCCTAAATGACAGTAGGATTAGTTGTGACTTTGAAGTCACTATTTTGTAGCCCTAGTGCAAAGATGAACTTCGAGTTTGTTCTCGTTTGTTGTGATATAATAGGTCTTCAGGATTAAATTTGTTTCCTTGGTTGTCGAGATATTGCTATATCTTGTATATTGCTGTATTTTGTATATTGCTATATCTTATATATTGCTATATCTTGTGTATTGCTGTATTTTGTATATTGCTATATCTTATATATTGCTATATCTTGTATATTGCTATATCTTGTATATTGCTGTACCTTGTATATTGCTATATCTTATATATTGCTATATCTTGTATATTATTATGCCGTCTAAGCTGAAAAAACTCATGTTATGCAGTTCTTCGATAGTTACCGCACTTCAGGATCATAAATAAAAAACAAATTTAATAACACGTATTAGTTTTTAATTCAAGTTTGCTTTCGAATTTAATTCATTTAACATATTCTGGTTTGTACTGGAGAGAAAAACATGTTCTTCGTCCGGTGTACGGTTGCTGTACTTCGCAATATCACGGCATATGGCAGCTACAATAAAATATAGGAATGCTCAAATCTGTGAATGTCTTCACATTAGTATTCAAGAGTACGGATTCAGCTTCACCTTTCTGGTTGTCCTCTATTAGGTCCATGGTATGAAATGAGAGACGGTGGAAAGAATTTCAGAAGCAATGCTGACAGTTTTGTAACAGGCAAATGAAGGTGCATGTCTTGAAAAAAGAGATCTCACTAGTTTCATGCTGTCCACCTGTCTGTCCGTCCACTTGAGAGTAAGAGCTTTCAAATTAAATGGACACTTCCATAGTATAAAGATATTACAAACTGCTGTTTATTGAAACGTACGTTGGAAAGACATTACACACGTGTTGTACCTCAGTATTTTTGCTATAGCTATCTTTAGTACACAAGAACAAAATTTTCAAAAAAGTAAAAGTTACAGTGAAGGCTACACGTGATGTAGGAAGAGTGTCGGGAGTGATGAAATGAATAATTGTATTTAAGAATAACTTATTTGATGTGTATTTTTGTGTATATACCACCGTAAGACGACGCCCTGCCGCTCCTCCACGTGCTTCAATAGAAGAAAACAGTCCTTGCTAGACGTTAGAGCACCAAGGACTGCCCCCTGCACCAGCTAAGGCAACCAGCCCAAACAGGTTCAAGGGTTCGTTTGTATTGATGTTATATACACTTTTGTTTAAGTGTGATTTTCTATAGTCTTCATTTCTCACCTTAACCACACGAGTAATCCCAAGGCTCCAGCAAGTCAACATCAGCGAAAAGACTCGCTGATCCCGAGCTACGCTGGGATACAACACAGATTTTCTTCTGTCAGATGTGGGGTGGTTAAGACGACCGGAAGTTGGAGCTACGAGGAAATACAACGAAAAACCAAGGACCATTTGGCGGAAGGAATCGGTAAGATCAAACCACTGTTTTTGAATAGCAGCAGAGAAACTGCGAAAGTCAACTGCCGTACCTGAAGTTATTAATGTCACACATATTGGCCAGAGAAACCATTCAACTCTCAGCAGAAGTAGAAAGCCACAGACACGGCGTAGGTAGATCTAACCAATATTACAAAATTCCAGCCCGAAGGAGAAAGTGTTCGGATCAAGGGAACGAGACAGCGAGGCGCCTATCAACTCTCCGAGGGACTGCATGCCTGTACACCAGGAGAGGAATAGAAGTCCAACACATGTACGTAAAGAATATCGGCAAGGGTGAGTCTACTCTGTATCCATGTCTCTAACACCAACAATTACTGAAACTCAGGTTGCAGAAACCAGTAGATCTTACACCAAGTCCGGAGAATGTGTAAGTATGTGAGAGGCATTAAAGTTATTTCCGTTGTTCAAAAGAAATAAAGTGAAATACGAGTATCGGCTTTTATGGGAAAGAAGATTCGTCATTTTCGGTGATTAACCCAAATCAAGATGTTGTATAAATTTCTTTAGACTCGCATTACAGGACAGCCCAGAACGACAGTCACCCATAAGAATCTTGATAATTGGTTAGACTTCAAAAATGTTTTACAAGAAACTCCTATATTGTGAAAAAGAGGCTCGATTTTCAAGTAAGCCACACGTGTAAATCCATAGAAGGAAAAGATGAAAAAGTATAAGTTTGGATACAAAGAATCCAGTTACTTGGATCACTATTTCGTGAAGAGGCACTGTTAAACAGCAGTGAAAGTGCGAGACAGGGAATACTAGACCCATCGGATAGGCTGAGGAACATATGCTTGATACCACTCCAACCCAACCACGCCGAAACTCCAACACACATCGAACCAAGAAAAATGCGACCAATGTGGTAATTCAGTAGAATAGTCGCAAGCTCCTGGTGATGGATATATTAATATCCGAAACATGTTGAGCACATAAGAAGTGAAATAAAATACCAAGTGGCATCAAGTTGATGTTTTATTCTTAAACTATCATAATGATGCACGGTCCAATAAACATAAGATTCACTCTTAATGTTTTGTCATAAGGAGCAGGCAATTTACGAATTAACTCTGGATGCCAAGGATTTAGCACTTCGGCACTCTTACAAGCCAGTTTTACGGTGATGAGTAATGTATCTTTGAAAGGAGATTTACTTACACAAATCCCCCTCCAGTATGACTGTTGTGTAGAATTAAACCTAAAGTTTAATCTCAACCATTTATCTGTAGACGTGAAATTCAAGCAAACGGTGTCTCATTTTGACGACATACAATGTGCTAATATTTAGGTATCAGAGATGGAGAAGAAAATCAAGGAACAAAAATGGAAAAACCACAATTTAGTGAAACACAACACGTATTCTGTAATAGTACATTTATTTTGTTATCGTAGTGGGCTTATATTTTATAGGAACTTTATATATGGATGAAATGACGCTGTGAGAACTGGGTCGCCTAGGGATATACAAAGTTCTGCAGAAACAGGTCCAACTGCAAATACTGGAAATATAAACATTAACACGAACAATGAGACCCCGCAGCTGTGCCACTAAATTGTTCATATCAGACAAACAAAAGAAAATATGACTAAGAGGTCATTCCGAACCTGAGTTGAAAAATCATACTTTTGGTAGAAATGGCCATTAAATTAAAGTGTTAATTGAAATTGAAACTAACGGAGGCTGTGTTGTGTAAAGGTTTTACGAACTGGTGTTTATTGAAACGTACCTTGGAGCGAGGGATCGCGTGTTGTACCTCAGTATTTCTCCTACAGTTATCTTTCGTACCCAAGGACAAAGTTTTAAAAACAGTGAAAGTTACAGTGAATGATACACGTGATGTAGGAAGAGTGCCGAGGGTGATGAAAAGAATAATTGTATTCAATAGCGTAGTCGGTATAGCGACTCACTATGGGATGGACGGTCCTGGGATCGAATTTCGATGGGGGCAACATTTTCTGCACCTATCCAGACCGGCTATGAGGACCTCCCAGCCTCCTACACAAAAAGGACCGGGTCTTTCCCTGGGGTAAAGCGACCGGGGCGCGGCGTTGACCACTCACCTCGTCTAGCGCCGAGGTTAAAGGAAGAGAAGGGCTATACCTCTATCCCCCCTCTGGGCCTTCGTGGACTGTTCTAGGGTGAATTTTACCCTTAACTTTACCTTTACCGTAAGAAAACGACCTGTCGCTCTTCCACTTTCTACAATAGAAGAAGGCAGTCCTTTCTGAACGTTGGACCGCCAAGGGTCGGCCTTGCCCCACCTAAGACAGCCAGCACAACCAGATTCAAGGGTTCGTTAGTACGCATGTAATAAACACTTCTGTTTAAGTGTGAATCTCTAGTCTTCTTTCATCGCCTTCCAGATCTGATTAATCCCAAGACTGCAGTAAGTCAAACTCTACGATACGACTCGCTGACCCCGAGTCACGCTGGGATAAACACTTCAAAGGATACTCAGTGCGATACACCTGCACCATTTGTGTCCAGTCAATTTAACTTAAATTAAATGGCTTTATTGAAAGGGAACTGTATATATGAAGAATATGTGCAGTTGTTTTGGGTTCTTTAAAAAATTTCGACCAGCCTTTGTACATGATAAAACTTAATATATGAATGTCATTCCTTATAAAGTTTACTCTACATTATTCAAATATACATATATTTAGAAACATAAATGAATTTAATTTAAAGAATATTTTATATGAACATTTCAGTATGGAACCATATGTAGAGAAATTATTGAAATTAGCTATTGAACACACACTCACACCTCTTATAATAAAACCAACCAGATGAACCGATTAAAGAAATTTATTTTTGGAATAAATTTGAGAAATTGGTGCATCTAGTTGGTTCTATTATAGGAATTTATCACGATGAACGGTCACCTGAAGATCAAAGACTCACACCTATTAGATGTCACATTGAGAGTGTCGAAGATGAAGTAGGAAAAGTCACGTACATGTAGATTATCACTACCTTTTGAATTTGTAAACAAATTATGAGATATTTCATAAATGCAACTTCCTTCCATTCTATGATCTGTTTGTTTATTTTCGAAGTTAATTACAAAGGACATAAAGTGATGCAAAATATCCATCGCATGTAAATCCACGTGAGTGTACAGATTCACGGTCTTTTAAATGTATTAACAGGTTATGAGATATTTAGAAGGTGAATCTTACACGTGAAGGTACTCTTTTGCATTCCAGAAACTGATCTTAAAAACACACAAAACTATACAAGACATGCATGGAAATATGTGCAACGGTAATGTAAGAAGGAATAAAAAAGAATATTCTTTTTGAAAGCAGGACCAGGGAATTTTTACTGCAATCTATCCAAGATTTGAGACAAAAAAAAGAATTCATTGAATGACATTGAATGGTAAGAAGAAGGACGAATGCTCTGTCTGTACAACTGAAAGTGCTATTCTGACGACATGATGTATCATAAAACTTGGTTCTGCCGTTATTTTTCAATATGGAACCTTTTTAACACTGTATCTCGCCTTATACATGATCCCATTTTTTTCATAAATACTTCTGAATGCAAGCCAGAAGTCCTAGTGTCTCCGTATGTTTATACATTTTCAATCCGCGAGGCTCCTTTATTCCTGTTTTTTTTTTAAATAAAACTTCCAACCCCTCTGCATCCCTTAGCATCCATCGCTTTTCCAACCTTTAGGATATACACAGCTCTTGCGGAAGAGGGTTGAGGGAGCAACAGTTTCAAAATGTACATTATAAATGAGCCCTTTTGTATGAAATGGGCGTCAGGGGTCATAAGTCGTAGTGGCACGAGCAAATATCAACACTTGAAATGCTAATGTTATTCTCTACTGTGCTGGCAACTGCATGCCCCATATTATAGCCCACGTTATAGAAGACTGTAAATTTGGTATTTAAATGCTTCGCGGCGAGAGGGAAAATTATCCTCTCTGGTGGTAAATAAGCTACTTTAATATACATTTTAATATTTTTAAAATAAATGCCACTAAAATGCGACCGTACGTTCCGTCAAGTTTGCTGTCCGTCCGAATGTGATGCCGTAGTGTCTGGTAGGCAAGTAGACATGCAGACATTTCGGTGGCACTTACTTCTTTCATGTTCAGAGTGCACGGTTTCATCTGCGTTGCAAAGATTTTGGGGTGTGCTAAAACGAACGATGCTAAAACGAACAGTTTTATCAATAAAATCAGGATGCTACTACGAACACAGATGCTACTACGAACACAGATGCTACTACGAACACAGATGCTACTACGAACACAGATGCTACTACGAACACAGATGCTACTACGAACACAGATACTACTACGAACACAGATGCTACTACGAACACAGATGCTACTACGAACACAGATGCTGCAACGAACGCGGAGCAATACTATCGGCCGACGTAGCACGCGCGTGGGAATGACGTGTCGGACCTTCCCACTCTGATTAGAGCGTCAGTCATCATCTTTTTTCTCGTTTGTGAGGTTCAGTTATCAGTTTAATCAGTTTAGTTCAGTTATTTGCGCCTTTAGCAGTGAAAATATTTTTTAAATTATTCTGTTATATAATTTTAGCTATGAGCCGGCACAATAGAGTGGGAAAGCTAATTAACTTAGACATAAGAAAGAAATAATTTCCAAGCAAGAAAGTGGAAAAAATGTAGGAGATCTAAGTGATGAGGTGAATATGGTATGGCTAAATAAATTAATTTTACATTATTTTTACACTTATATTTTTTTGATTTTGTATTACAGTTTTCCTGATTAAATGGTTTTATTGGATGGTAATTTTGTTCTAGGCTGTGGGCCTTGAACGGATTACCGCTACATACATATATTGCAAAATACGCTAGAATGAACAGATGCTATAAGGACCGAGGTTCTAGAACCACTTAGGTTCGTTCTAGCATAACCCACTGTAGTATCAAAATATTCCCCTGTATTTTCTGCATTTACATATTAGATTATAGAGTGTTACACTGCACAATACATTAAACGCTATTGTCACCGTCTTCATATCTGCTTAGCAGTCAAGGTAACTGATCCAGAATCAGTAATTTAACCTCCGCCGCATTTTATATTCTTCTTCAGAGATTCATTGCACGAAGTAAGAAATGTTTAAATTTGCAGTCTGACGACAGGAAAGCATCTGTTGGAGCTCATCACAAAGTTCAAGAACTCAAGTAACTTTTCACATAGGAAGAAAGTCAGTCTAACTTTTGGATTTCGCAAATTCAGAAGCATTTACTAGGCATTTTATTCCCCCACACTCGCCACACTTTTGGGGGATTTGGGAGGCCGGCTTGCGCTGTATGATTTGTCACTTAAAGAGTCTGGTAAGGGTCACAGCACTTACTTTCGAAGAAGTAAGGACTCTCCTCACCCAAAGGTACTTCTGAATTCTCGCCCTCTAATAGCTTTGTCCAGTATCCAAATGACTGCACCTATCTTAGTCCAAGACGATTCCTGATAGGTTCCCCTGTTACAAGCTTTCGTGAAACTAAACTACCTTATGTGTCTCTTTGGTGTTGTGGCCGGGTGGCAACCCTTGCAGTGGATCCTGCAAATTCCTTGGGAAAACTGGTCAGGAGATTATCTTCAAACTCTGCATAAAAGATGCAAATGGGCCTTCATTCAGCCGAATCTGCATCGAGGTACGGTTGTTCGTGGTCAAGGACAGCAATCACCCATCCTAGAACAGGAGAACAGTAGTGGTGCAGGAGATATATATTTGGACGTGACGATCTGGTGCGAGTTGCAACTGCAGGAAGTAACAGACGCCCCACTCACAAGCTACTGATCCTCCCCACAGGAAGTTAATTTCCAAGGGTTGTAGGTTTCGAGTGTAACTTAGCGGCGGGGAGTGTGGTGGAGATTTCTTTTTATGTCGTGAGGCGACTGAGAAGAGGCTTGCTCTCTCTTGCATCAGTATGGAATGGTGCAATTCGACAACGACGCCTTAATGAGGTTGACGGATTAGCGATTTACTAGGTCAGTTGGCAGAAGAGTGGTACACAGTGATACCAGCCGTACTTACACCTGTGTTACACGTCCTTACAGTACACTAATACTAAGAGCGAGCGGCCGGGATAGCTCAGTCAGGCTGAACAGTCCGGGGATTGAATCCCGGTGGGGGCGAAATTTTCCGCATCCGTCCAGACCGGCCCTGGTGCCCACCCAGCTTCCTATACCGGGTCTCTTTCCCAGGGGTAATGCGGCCGGGACGTGGCGTTGACCACCCACCCCATCTAACGTCGAGGTTAAAGAAAGAGTAGAGCTATACCTCTACTCCACCTCTGGATCTTCGTGGTCTGTTCTAGGGTGAACTTGACCTTTATATTTACTTTAATATTAAGAGCGAAATCCCCACAAACGCACTTGGTTTAAACTGTCCGCAATAGCGACGGACACCCGGTAAGGTTTCCGTGCTGGGGATCGCTATCACGTAATTACTGTTTTTTTTTTTTTTTCGAAATAACCTAAAGACTGTAAGAATTAGGCATCCTGCTTGCTGGTAACACAGCATCACGCCTAGCTTTTACGTTTATGTCCATATTTGGTAATGCTTGTTTTTTGACAACCTTTTAGGACGTAGGTATCCCGAAGATTTCTATGCCTTATAGTGAGGGTGTTTGAGGGAGTCTGGGGAATTTTTGAACAAGCGATACTTTCGAAATCTCTGCCAGCTTCCGCCTTAAAAAGTACATTGTACTGGGAGTCCTACAGTCATACGCCTTTCTCTATCATATCGATTGTGCTTTGTATCTTCCCATCATATGTAGTGTAATTTATTAGTTTATCGTCTTCAGCTTATTTTAAATAAAAAATTTATTTGGATTCTTGAATATTAATTTTTAAATGTCCTGCCAAGCTACAAAGCAAACTACTTTGAAGTAAACTGAGGGGTTTCCATCCCGTTGTGTGCGTACAATGGTATATTTTATTTGACCATCGTTACACAACAATGCGGTGCAATGTTTAAATTATGCAACTAACAACTGAGCGACATGTTTCGACCCTTCAGGGTCATCACCAGGCTTATAAAATAATGGTGTTAATCAAGGTACATACGGTAATACTACTTACGGGATCCCGTGGTAGTAATACCGTATGTACCTTGGTTAACACTATTATTTTATAAGCCTGATGATAACCCTGTAGGGTCGAAACATGTCGCTCAGTTGTTAGTTGCATAATATAAACATTGCACCATATTGTTGTGTAAAGATGGTCAAATAAAATATATTTAAATATACTTTGAAGTAATTAGCCCGCCACTTTACAGCCGCTGTCTCAACTACAGTATCTCACTCGAGATTAAACAGAGAAAACGGTCACCAGATATGCTGCGATTTTACGGGCATACTGAATAGAGTTCAAACATTCCGAAAAGGATCACCGTTCAGTGTTTCTTCACTGACGCACCGGGCAAGGCAGATCTACTGCATAGGAAACCCGCATTCGCCGGGAAATTCCGTGAAACCTGCGGTACTCAGATAGAGAAAAGTATTATGTTGGTATGCCTGATTGTATGTATTTTATGTGGCGTGTAATCTTGTATACAAAATATCCCTGTCAGTGACAGACGCGTGTACCACTAACAGGGATATATAGCACACAAAACGTAAGTAAATGAAAAAGTCCTCAAACATAAGACTAAAAAGAAAAGTTATTTAAAACACACACAGTGGCTACAAAATCATAGGAAAATACGCCTATGCCCCATAATGTAAGAGTATAACCAGCGGAATATATATGCATATTGCATTCACACGTTTATACAAATTTAGTCAAGGCAACTTAGAAGGACTCAGTGTTTTAGCTCATTATTCTTATTTTAGAAATTTCAATAATATCATTTTAAGTTTATAAGGATGAATAAATATTTTAAAAGAGAAAATTTATAAAACTGGATCCTTAAAAAATAGTACAGTAATCTTAACGAACACACAACCCTCATATATAGGGCTACGAAAAAATGCGTGTTATATACACCTACAGTTCAAAAATAATTGTAAACGAGTAAATATAGCGTTCAGGTGACTTGCATCGTGATAAATTCTTATAATAAAACCAACTAGATGCACTAATTTCTCATATTTATTTCTGGAGTAAAACTCTACACGTTTCGGACAGTTCCTCTGTCCATCATCAGGAGTTTTTCACTGTACACACAGCAATGGTGTATGTCATACAGCGTTGCTGACAGCTTGCGAGCAGGATCAGGACGGAACTGTGTTCAATCCTGATCCTGCTCACAAGCTGTCAGCGAACCTGTATGGCATATACTATTGCTGTGTGTACAGTGAAAAACTCCTGATGATGGACAGAGGAACTCTTCGAAACATGTAGAGATTTATTCAAAAAATAAATTTGAGAAATTAGTGCATCTAGTTGGTATTATTGTAAGAGTAAATAAAAGTTAGATTTCAAACGAATTTATATGTCATTTTTTATTTATTCTCTTACATCAATATGTGATGTCTCATAGGAAGTACCGTATGTAAGGTGATTCTATTTTAAGTAAACAAACGTTTACCCTAGAACAGGCCACCAAGGCCCAGAGAGTGAGTAGATTTATAGCCCTATTCTTCCCTTAACCTCGGCGCTAGATGGGGTACGTGATCAACACCACGCCCCGGCCACTTTACTCCCGGAAAAGACCCGGTACTCATTGTATAGGAAGCTGGGTGGGGCGCAGGAACGATTTGGACCGGTGCGGAAAATCTCGCCCCCACCGGGATTCAATTTCCATAACGTCCAGCCCGTAGCGAGCCGCTATACCGACTGAGCCATCCCGGCCCACTTTTTATTTTTATTACAGTATATTTTTATGCTTCTTATTTGTTAAGTTAATTATATCAGGGTTTCAAAAATAAATTTCCTCTACACTACTAAAGTAACAATTGAACTGTCTTACCCACAGTCACAATTTTATGGCCTTGAAGTGTTCCGTACGTAGGAGTTCCTCGGGGTACAAAAATTATTTTAGTGGTTTCCAATGAAAAAGAATTTTGGGAAACACTACTGTAGAATTCGGTCTTATGGATTATAATACCGCATGGTCCCGTAGCTTTTTACAACTATCTAGCAAATTTAAAGGTCATAACCATGAATCCCGAAACATGATATCCTCACAGACACTAAAACTGAAATCTGACGCAGAACCTTAATTTTTGTACACGAAAAAGAAGTTGTTTTCTTAATTCCACCCTGTTTTATTACTCAACCCACGCGGTCTGCATTCCCCGGCTTGTTTAGGGATGTTAATTCTTAAAGGAGAACAGCTGAAGCCTGCAGCTCTGACCTCGTTGCCACTTGAATTTCTCCATCCAGTTTACTTTGA
>Ga0123355_10017906_pt1 | contig 11214 bp, 8 predicted proteins | sample TergutEmb28metaG_3_FD_89872 | JGI IMG/M metagenome (GOLD analysis project Ga0123355, IMG submission 89872) | Embiratermes neotenicus P1 segment gut microbial communities from Petit-Saut dam, French Guiana - Emb289 P1 | ecosystem: Host-associated > Arthropoda: Insects > Digestive system > Gut ...
GGCCGAAACATGTAGTTGTACTAAAATAAGTCAATAAATATACTTATATTGACACAGTTGTGTTAGACTACAATCCAACCTAAGCTCATTCACACACAACGGGGATGACACACCTCCTAGATTCATTTTGGTATGGTTAGACCGATACCTCAGTCTTTGGGTTTACAATATACATGTCAATATAAAATGTGATAACTGATAAAATATATGATAAGTAATTTAATAGCAAAGTAATGTTGGTGTTAAGAATGTGCAGTGTTAGTTCCTTTTCTTAAGATTTAACCTTGTGGTTTGTGTCTTGTTGTACCCAGAGGATACAGCTTGTTTACTGCATGGTGCGTTAATGCTGGGCATAACCAATGATAACTGAATCAAAGCTTCAACAAATGAAGGAGTCAGATAATATAGTTAGTTATGTTTCCTTCCTTTTTATATACATTTTGAATTGTGACTGGAATTTTGCTCACTTTGTATAGTGTTTATATAATGGTGCTGAGTTTCATTGTGTTGCCTGTCTAGTAAATACCAGAGTGGTACTATTTATGTTAAATTGGCAGTTATTATATTTGATGATTAATTTTATCCCAAAATTATCAGTTTGGTTGTAATTATATTGGTAGTTGATATTTGTGTATTTACACTTTCGGAGCCAGTCTTAATGATCTATGCGCAATCATCACTACTCGTGATATATTTCACTGGTTTCATATTGATATGTGTATTGTAAACCTACTGTATGTGTATTGTAACGCAATGGGATGTCCAAAGTAAGCAAAATGTAGAGGTACAGTTGTACCTACCCATGCCACAAATGCATATAAGGGGGTTAGAGGCTCAGCTCCAATTGTTCTTAACCTTATACTAGGTGGAATAAAGCTGTCTCAGTAATGTGCCACTAAGGTACAGGATAGGGTAGCAAAGGTATAACTTTACTCTGTCCTAACCTCAGCACTAGATGGGAAGGGGTGGTCAATGCCATGTCTCAGCCGCTTTACCTCTGGTACCCACTGAAGGAAGCTGACTGGGCCCCCATAGATGGTCTGGGACAGGTTGTGGCAAAGACAAAAACCCTTTGCCACCATTTGGGACTGAACCCCTGGCATAGCCTGTACTGAGTAACTATACCAACTATGCTACTCGAGACCCTACACTAAGAGAAATTAAGAGGTAAACTTCACACACAATATGCTCTAGCCCCCAGGGGCAAAACTCCCTACTACCCAGTGAACAGGAGGGCCCCAGGACCAGGCTGGGCACTTTTGGAGTTGAGAAAAACCTTTGCCCCTACCAGGAATCAAAACCCAGATCATCAAGCCCATTAAGTAGATGCTCTACCAATAATGCCATCCTGGCTCATATATATTTTCCTGCACCCACTGAAATACTATTTTTCCACATATGCCTAAATCTCAAAAGCAGTCTTTCTTCTTGAAAATGTCTTAAAAATGTCATACTTATTTTCTCCATGCATACTATTATTACTCCACCTATCTAATCCTTCTGAGTTTAAGTACTCTGACAATAGACAGAAATAATATACAGTACGTATTCCTTATGTCCTATCTTTAACAGCAGACATAAACATCCCTTCCAAATGTTCATTTTGTTCTATAATTATGTCTTTAATACTCACCAAGCTTTAAGAAAATACAGAAGTAGATATCCTACTCTTGGCTGATGACTCAACATCTCTGCCAGTACAGATAGAATAGGGTGTCTACGTGGATCATCCTCTGGCAGCTGTATTAGATTGCGAAACATAACAAACAGTGGGCGACCTATACTGTCCTCAAGCATTCTGAAAGTTAATGAAAGAGATTCACAAATACAGTATACACAGTATATACAGCTGCTACTTGTATCAGTATCTGGTAATGATCACATATAAGAATAGAAAAAACTGCAGTAAAAATTGGGTTAGGATAAGTAAAATAATGTAACTGCCAAAGGTCAAAGTTTGAGTTTGGTAGCATGCCTTTAAGGATGAGAGACTCCCCCCCCAGCACAACAGCCCCTAGTGGGCCAGGGCATCCTCATTATCAAGGCTTCATAATCACACTCAGACACACCACCACACTAAGTAGGATTCTTCTGGACTAGTGAGCAACCCAATGCAGAGACCTGTACCATCCACGCCCCGGCTGGATTTAAACCCACAATCCCAGCAATCCAGAAAGATGCCTCACACCACACAGCCACTTGGATCAGGAATGAGAGGGGATACTATGTTTATTTCTTTGTATTTCTGAGTTTAGTGAGTTTAGGGGCTGCAAGTCATGTTAAGCATCCAGGCTGCCTTAATGGCTGGTGGAAAACATTAGCTGAACCTTGCCCTGCAGTTATGGTAAACCGCCTTTTAACCCTTGTAAGAGTAACTTTGCTATGGGACTAAGCACTCAGACAGACTTGCCTGTTGGAATGCAGTCAGGAGAGTCATACTTGCAGCAAACAAGTGTTGTACCCCGAATAAGGAGTGCAGTTGATTCTAACCATACCAACATCTGTCGGTATGGTTCACTCGCAGACTAAAGCCACGGAGTTTAGTTTTAGTTTTTTTTAGTTGATTCTAACAGGTCTACAGAGGACAGCTCCTGCAAATATTCTCCAACCTCATTACTATACTTCTTGTATTACTCAATGCCATCTGCATAGTAGCACTCCATGACCAGCACCATGATTAAATTTTGTGTACGTGAATTACACCACCTTATAATAAATATGAACTACAACAATTCTGCCATAAAACCTGGAGCAGTTCTACAAAGATAGCAAATGTTTGTCCCTGCTTAAAGAACAGCTGGAAATCACAAGAGACATATTAACATCCCCCTTGTACCATCCCTGAGAAAGTACTGTGGAACTGCTAGCTGCCCTTCTTAGTAACAGAAGCCAGGAGTTCAGTAAGTAAGGGGAGAGTTACCATGAACACATAATGAATACTGAAATGGAAAGAGACAGATATCAAGCACAGACAAGAGACAAAGATACAGACAAATATAAACAAGAGCAACCCCCGAACTGTTGTCTATACTTCACATTACTGCATTAACCCTTTAACGCCGAATGGCCACTAAAGTGGCTGTGCAGTGAGCCCTTTAAATAGCCAAATGGCCACTAAAGTAGCTGCAAACAGTGTATTGAAGTTTGGAGGAATTTTGTTCACTCCTATTTGGTTAACAGCTGTGGATTGCTATGCTTTCATTCAAGGGCCAGAATGTACCCCCTCCACTTCCTAAACCCCTCCGCAAACACCCATATATATGTCGACACTTCTCGTAACTGTGTCTTTTTTCCAGCTGACTAATACAGTTCTGACACGCTTGTTTTCACTATCGCTTGCTCTGGGGTTCACTGTGGGTTGAAATATCAACACTGGCCTATGAAGCAAACTCTAGTTGTTGACCAGAAAGGTTGTCAGTGGCGTACTGTACCCATATAATTAAGACAAAACTAAGGCCCAAAAATTGGAGATATCCACAATACTCAATGTTTACAGCTACAGAAGGGCTCACAGACATGCCTCTTGTAGTGCTGGGGCAATCTGTAGGGATTGTGGGGTAGTAACATGCAACATACAGCCGTCAATCTAGTAACGTCGTCTTCGGCACCCACAAATAGCTGGAAATTCATACGCAGTTACATCATAGCTTTAGATCTGTTTTGCTGTCACTATAGAAAACGTTCATATCTAAGCCTCATTAGGTTCCTGAACTGTGCCAGTCCTGCAGAGGAGGGTAAACAAGGCAGAATGTTGTAGGTGTCTATCGCAATGGCCAGGAAAAAATAACACTTGATGAGGATGCTATCAGTGAAATTCTGGTTGCTGACACTGACTCTGAATCAGGTTCTGAGGCTAGCGATTTTGAAAACAATTTTGAAGAGGAGGAAGAAGAGGATCAACAACAACAACAACAACAACAACAACAACAACAACAACAACAACAACAGCAACAACACCACCACTACCACCGCCACCACCAACAACAGCAGCAGCAGCAAGCCTCAGCAGAAATCAAAACACAGGCTGTAACAAGTGGTGGATTACCAACCTGGGGACCGCCTCAAGGAAGGAACACAAATATTCATCCTTTTTTCCATCCAGCAAAAGGTGTGAAAAAAAGTGAGGCTCCACACATCAACAAAGACAGCTCACCACTGCCTGTGTTGATGTTGTTTTCCACAGAAATTTTTCATCTGCTGGTTTAACAGACCAATGTGTACTACCAGCAACACTTAGACAGACAAGCCAGACCTAGACGCCGACCGCCTGACATTACGTTGCCAGACATGATGACTTTCGTTGCCTTAGCTCTGCAGATGGGACACGAATTGAAAGACACACTACATGACTACTGGTCGAGACAGCTACACAATCCGTTTTACGGTGAGACCATGGCACGAGACAGATTTTTACACATACTGTGTTTTCTGCATTTTGCAGACAATTCACAGAGGCTGAAGAAGGCGAAGAATATAACCGATTATGGAAACTAAGGACTGTCTTTGACAAGCTGAATGAGGCTTATGCTAAATTCTATAACCCCTCAGAGCATTTGGCAGTGGACGAGGTAATTGTAAAATTCAGGGGAAGGGTTATCTTAAGGCAGTACATTCCAAAGAAAAGAAAATGTTTCGGCATCAAAATTCACGAACTTTGCGATGAATCAGGGTATACGTATGACATGAGAGTGTACTTGGGTAGAGACTCACGCTCCGCCACTGACGACATGACTGCAACACGCGCAACTGTTAGACATTTGACTAGCAGAGTTGAAGGCTTAGGACATAAAATATTTATGGACAATTCCTTTTGGTCCCCAAGACTTTTTGATGATCTGGACAGACATAAAATAAATTCTTGTGGGACACTGCAGCCCAACAAAAGAGACATGCCCAGTGACTTTGGACCAAAACAACTGAAACTGAAAAGGGGTGACATAAGGGTGACGACTAGGGGAGGTTTGACCGCATTAGTTTGGAAGGACAGACGAGAAGTTTACATGCCGACTAACATGGGCCCACCACCAGCAGAAGGAAATTTTTGTGACGACAGCAACCGCCCCATGAAACCTCACATCATGGAACATTACAACCGGCACATGGGTTAGGTTGACAATTCTGATTGTATGGCTAACAACTATTCGATGAGTCGACGTACCTTCAAGCACACCACAAAGTTTTTTTTCCACCTTCTGGACCTAACAGTACTCAACAGTTGGATACTGTTATCTTCAGGTGGGGCTAAATATACCCACCGAGATTTCAGGCTCCTTCTGGTGAGGAATTTGATTGAGGAAGCTGGAAAGAGCCAAGATCGCCCCACCCCCAGATTGGTTGGAAGACCAAGTGCGGCTACAACAAATGTTTTGCAACTCGAGAGTTGTTATAACAAACACTGGCCAGCGAAATCTTCAACCCATCTCCGCTGTCATCGGTGTTCTTCTCGCGGCCAAAGAAAGCACACAGTCTATAAGTGCGCCAGATGTGACGTGGGCCTGTGCGTGGTGCCTTGTTTCGAGGAATATCATACAAAAGTAAATTTGTAAATCACCCTCATTGTGAATAATGTGTGTTGTGATAAAACAGTGATCCAAGGTGCCACAGACCTTCTGCAGCAACCAGAATTATGTGAGTAATGAACTATTTACACCACATTTTATAAAATGCATGCGATTCACAGGCCTAAATTTATTATAAAAATAGTTGAACATTTATTCATAAGCAGACAGCAAAATTTTACTTCATTAGATTTGAAGGAAAAGTCTACGAGATATGCTTTTTTTTTTCTATGAGTAAGCATTAAAATCTAAAATCCCCAGTAAAAAATTCCGGCAGGCAGCGTTGCTCAGAGGGATTTAATTCCAGCGTCAAAAGGTTAACTTGATTATGAGATGACTCCCCCCCCTCCTCTTAAAATCTTCACTTGTCAGTAAACTACCTACACAAGAGCTTGTTTAATCTTGTGAATAATCATGACGCAACCTCCCTGTTTCCCAAATGATGGATTAGGAAGACTTTTATATTCAGGTAAAAACAACAGTTTCAATTTCAAAAATACTGGAAAAACTTTATATTTTATATTTGCTTATACTGGGGTAGAGTTCACCCTAGAAGAGGCCATGAATGCCCAGAGGGGTAGTAGAGGTATACCTCTACCCTTCCTTTAACCCCAGCTCTACATGTGGGTGGGTGTTTAACACCACACACCAGCAGCTTCACCACTGGGAATATCTGGTACTGATTTGACAGGAGGCTGGGAGGGCCCCAGGGCCAGTCTTACATTTGGTTAAAAATGTTCCAAATGAACTCATACAGAAATGTCACTCTGTAGTGTGGGTTGCATTTCTAAAGACATATTGTGAGACACTTTACAGGAATATAGATGTATACCACCCTATTAAATCTGATCTATCTTAAGCCCTAAGTACACAAAATGAACATGCTTACTCATCATTAACTTCTTCTGGAAAAACTTTTCCTTCCAACTGTTCTTTTAAAACAGCACATAGGCATGAGCCCAAGAGAGAAATAACTTCAGTGTCCATATCTTCTTCTTGAATAACTAACTGCACCAATCTTTCCATAGCTTGACACCTAAAAAAAAAAAAGCAATGAAGAAGGTATTTTACTAAGTGTGCAACCCAAACTGCAAAATGTTTCAAACTGAAGCATTCAAAGAACAAGTTATGCAATTTTACTACAGTGCATTTTTTTATTGCTGTCCTGAGCACTTGAGATGTCATGGATGTCCCAGTGGCTGCAGGCTTTCTATGCACTAAACCTGCCATGCTGAATGCTGTGACAAAAGCAAGACCCTGTAGAAAGAACCATGATTAATATCCTTTTTTCCACCCACGATGTAAAGGTAGGCTCTTCCTCAGAGCAATTACAGCAACATTCATTCTTAATTTCAGAACTAGATGGAGGGAAATAGTTTCACATTCCGGCCACCTTACTTCTAGAGGAAGAACCCTCAATACTTTGGTGGGCTGGGTGGACCCCTCAACTGGTCTGGATGTTATGGAGCAGAGAAAAATCCCCTGCTCCAATAAAGGATTGTTCTCTTCTAATTACAAAACCATGTTTAGTTGATACCAGGTTATTTTCTTTTGAATTACCACAAACTTAGCTTTCATTAAACTCAAACATTAAATGAAGGTAAGCTAACATCCTAGGCTGATGGCTTCACTTTTTAAATAAGTGGAAGTACACTGGCATTTCAGACTCAAGCAGACTCAATGCACCAGTCCTTATTCTTGTTCTCATTCTTCTTCTTCTTATCATCATCATCATCATAATCATTATCATGAAAAACATCAGCACAGATACATGTGAAATACTGATGGAATGATGAGTAGCAAAGAATATCTGACAAACTCATAAAGAACAACCATCCCATTGTCATTCTTCTCATTATCAATACCTGTATGGGATAAATGAAAAAGTCTCCATGTATGCACCATGAAGGCACATAATGCAGGAGGGGTTAGCTCCATTAATTTTAACTTCTGTAAAGGAGACAGAAATCCTACATGGAATATTTATACAATTTATCAAACACTATGGGTCCTGACACACAGTCAGTCTGCATACTGTAGTATGTTTGTAATGATATATTTTAATAAGAGAGTGGAAAAGTAAGTTTGAAGTACATCAGTAATAATGGTGAGTACAATGAGCTAATGAGCTGCATGACTGACTACCTGACTGACTGACTAATTCTGTGCAGCAAAGTCCTTCTTGAAAAGTTACTAGCTCTGCAGCTGGTCAAGAAATGCCCCACATTTTATGAAACCCCAAGGTTCATTATGACATTCACAACAGCCTGCCATCAATCCCTAGGCTGAACCACATGAAGCCAGTCCATGCCCTGCCATCTTATTTCTTTTTAGACCCACTGAAATTTTAATTTTTGAACCGTGCATTGTGATACACATATGTAATAAGGACCAACAAAATGCACACTTCTTACATTAATTATTTAATCAATTATATTGTCTTTGACATGTTTTGAACATCCAAATGTTCATCATCGGGAAGACTTGTATAGGCAGTTTTACGGTATTTCTTGCATGCATGCATGTCAGCAGTCTGGTCAATGTCAGGATGTGACATCCTGACATTGACCAGACTGTTGATATGCATGCCTTCCCGAGGATGAACATTTGGATGTCCTAAACACGTCAAAGACACTATAATTAATTAAATCATTAATGTAAGAAGTGTGCATTTTGTTGGTCCTTATTACATACCCACATTACATACTCCCATCTATGCCTCAGTCTTCTAAGTGGTAATGTTCCTCCAGGTTTCCTACCAAACCCCTGTATGTATTTCTCTTCTCCCTGATACAAGCCACATTCCCTTCCATCCCATTCTCCTTGTTTCCATCACCTAACTAGTATTCGGTGAGCACCATTCATAAAGCTCCTCATTATGCAATTTTCTCCAATGAGTTACTAACTATAATTGAACTAATATACATGCTTTTAATTTGAATTAAACCACTACAGCACTTTCAAGTAATCACTAATCTGTGTAAAAATAATGCTGATTATCTCTACATGGGAAGGCTTCAGTGTTCAAAGAGGACAGATCAAGGAGCTGCAAATCCTGCAAAGCCAAATGTATTTCTGTCAATTCTCAACATCTTCCAGTTACTTCATACAATGATGCCATTTCATTTAATGTCACGTTAATCCTCTAATCCAATACCAACTTCAGCCCTCATTGTCTGATGCATTTACAAGCAGTCCAGAAATAGTTTACATACTTTGCTTCATTATCTCGTTCTAGATGCAATGTTTCTACAGCAACCCGTATTTCTCCTTCTAATTGTTGTACTATATCCAGTTCTCTCTCTTGGAGTTTCCCATCAGCCAGGGTAGGTTTCTCTTTCAACCTCACTTTTGCTGAAACAAAGACACACAAACACAAACATTACATTTAGCATAATGAGAAAGGTAACTGGTGCATTTAAATACACAAAAGCTAAGCCCTGTTATTCCTTGCTAAATTAAGCGAAGCTATGTTAAGCTTTGGCACAGTGCAATTAACATATGTACAACAGCAAATTAAAGCATATTTACACACTGCTTGTTACAGATGTGTTAGTTGGCCAACATACACACACACACACACACATATGTGTACAGAATATATGAATTAAAACAATGAAGCTCAAAATCTAGAAAGGGTCTCAACTTTGTCAAATGAAATCATCTTCACAAAACAGTAACCCTCTTAAGAAAGCCAAGAAATTGACATTATAAAAGTATATTGTTACAGGAAATCTACATTTTGTTCTCACCATGAGCCATTACAACTAAGTAAAAACACAAGACCATGTACTTTAATTTTAAATTAACCAGTAGTAAACCTCCAACTAGATTGTGATATATTAAAAATATCTACATTTCACAGCTTACAAATTATATTTAATTGTGACTACCATTAAATCCCATATTAATTCTATTTACAAAAACATAATTTCAGAAGTCAATAAAATTTGTAAAACCAAAGAAAAATTAATTTCATCTTTTACGTTAATCAGAACATTTACAATGCTGCTGCTGCTGATGATTATGACGACAATGATTATGATGTCAAAGACGACAATAATGATTATGATGATCACCACCACCACCACCACCACCACCACCACCACCACCACCACCACCACACAGTTGTCTGGATAGCATTATGTAGACTGGCAGATAAGTACCAATGCTCTATAGGAACCTGCTGGTTCGCTTTTCAGGGCAGAATAAGGTGGAGGCAGATGGAGTCAGCAGGTTTCTGCAGAATGCTGGTACTTATCTGCCTGTCTACATTGTGTTATATCCCACTGCCATGAAAACACAAAATCTCTCCCTTATTTGGGATTACTGTATTTCAGCTTAATAATATTATGGTATACAACATATTTTCACTCTCCCAAAATGGAAATGATGCAAGTGTAGAAATGCTCTAAAAATTACAGTCATTCATATTTCCCTGTACTTGTTAATGTGTGTCTTTGCTATGCCTTCCAAAGATTAGTTCTTTGAAAACAGATGATGTCTCACTGGGTAGGTACTTTCTAACACTGTGAAGGATCACAGCCTCTTCAGCTTCAGGGTCTAAGAGTTCAATAGCCAGCTTGACCTTCCAAATGAAGGCATCATGATCTTTCAAAATGTATGGAGCTACTCACCCAGTAACACAGTGTCTGATTCCAAAACACTTGAATTGTCAGCAACACCACTCCAAGAACTTCGTACCTCCCAACATAGAATACCTTCTCAAACAAGACTATTCTTTGAAAACCAGTGACAACAAAGATGCATGTTATATAAGGAAGAATGCACATCTGGTATAAAGCTGGCTAGGTTTCATACAAAACTGTATGACTGCTATCCTCAGAAGTATGGAGTACACACATGTTTCTTAATATGCATCAATCAATGTGATGAGGGGACAGGAACTACAAATTAGTAACTGTACAAGTTGGTGATTCAATTCTCCACATAATATCCACAAGCACAGAATCCATCTACTTTACACTTACCAGATACAATCTTGATGTTCTAAATAGTTACCATTTTTAAAGCTCTTAGCATATTAATATAATTTGTTTTGTATGATATTTATACTTATATTTGTAATGCATCTCAAGACAAGACTTCACAAGCCCAACAGTTAATAAGTTAACACCATAAAATGGGAACTAAATGCACATTCCGCATTACTGCCATGTTATATTAAATTCTGTAAAACACTAACCTTACTAAAGCTGAACATTTTTGAGGATTTTAATGCATTCAAAACATCAGGATCCTACACTGGGTGGCACTAATGACACCAGCATATTTTATTACTGACTGCAGGAAGTTAAAAAATTACACACAAGGTTTAGGCAGCATCTAATGATATAGCACTACAACCACAACTGTGAAAATCAGTCTATACGTTCAACATTTGAATAATATGCAAGTGTGCAAGCTCACGCATGCACGCACACACACACACACACACACACACACACAAGCACAGTGATATCATAAGTCTCCTTTGCTTCACAAGATGGAAGGAAAGCAGGCAAGCAGAAAGGTAATACATAAACCAAGTTCCAGGAATAACTCCTACTTATGTTGAATCAATGGTACTTATAACTGAGTAACAAACACAGTATTACACATAAGTGAGAAGTCTGCAAAGAGAACCACCCCCCCC
>Ga0123355_10017907_pt1 | contig 11214 bp, 6 predicted proteins | sample TergutEmb28metaG_3_FD_89872 | JGI IMG/M metagenome (GOLD analysis project Ga0123355, IMG submission 89872) | Embiratermes neotenicus P1 segment gut microbial communities from Petit-Saut dam, French Guiana - Emb289 P1 | ecosystem: Host-associated > Arthropoda: Insects > Digestive system > Gut ...
AGATATTTATTCACTGCAAAACTACTCTACATGTTTCGGGTATCACAGCACCCATCATCAGGAGTATTAAAAACTGTACCCGCAGCCTCCGGTACAGGTCATAATACTGGTACAGCTACTTCCCTCGAACGTGGCCTGATCGGGACTTCCTCGAACGTGGTCTGATCGGGACTCCCGATCAGACCACGTTGGACGGGAGCAGCGGTACAAGTAGTATGACCTGTACCGGATGCTGCGGGTACGGTTTTTAATACTCCTTATGATGGGTGCTGTGACACCCGAAACATGTAGAGTAGCTTTGCAGTAAATAAATATATGCATACTGTTGCATCTGGTTGGATTTTTATTCGCATTGTGATACTTTCTTTTTTCAAACTAAGTTAATATTCACTTTCGTAGCTAATTTTGTATTAGTAATTCTGTGGATCTATTCTTTTATTCTAAAGAGGGCTCCAGAAATTTTAGAAGCTTCAGACCACACAAAACTGCACGAGTACCTGGAATCGTGGTGAAACTAAAGCTATAAAATTCCGAGAGGAAAGGACGTAAATTTATAGGCTTCTATGCAGGTTAACGCAACTTAGACTACAGTAAACGACACCATTTTTTTTTTACGTATTAGGCCATTCAGTATAGACGTATAGGCCTAATATTACATGAAAAAATAGGCAGGCTTATGCAATAGAAAAGAGTCTGTACAATCCACATCTTTGGACCCAAAGTTAGAAGTCATACGTGTGTCTCTTGGTCTGTGGGTCAGCTGTTGTCCAAGCGTTATGGCCAAGACTGTAGAACTGCGCATTGTTTGGGAAACTGCTGATTCAAAATTTGGTCTGGACACCGGCTGTGCTACAAGGGTCTTCGGCTTTATTTTTTATCCTTCCGGGAAAGTACCAGTAGGCCTACGTGACGGTAGAAATGAAATCAGACGAGAAACACTTATTTTCACACCATTTCCAGTTTGTTATTCCCTAATAATCCCACCATTTGTCCTTACAGACTATGGACCTGAGTTTAATCTGGTTTACTGAAAAACATTTTGCATAAAATGCAAATAAAAGATATATGAAACCAAATATTTTACAGTCTAACGCAGTTGAAAAAGAAACCATCGCTTACAAGTAAATGGACGTCCAAATGCGCAGGAATACAAGATGTAAATTTGGGCCTCATTGGCTGCTGTCTGGACTGCTTAAAACAGTGGTGATAAAGCCATAGTTTGTCTGTTTCTGCTAGACGTACTTTATGTCCATCACTCTGCGTTTGAATGCACTAGCATTCCAATCATGAAAATTAAGTGATAAACCTACACTAAATCCAGTCCTTTCCTACGCGCATCGTCTCTGTTGGGTTGCGAGTGGTTGTGACAATCCAGCCTATTTGAACTTTATCAGGCGTGAACCTCCACAGACCTATAGGCTGTAGGCTGTATGAGTGACTGGTTACACTAATGTGTTGTACTGTGCATCGCACTACAGCTGCTGCTTCATAGCTGATTGTAACACACACATACACACACACATACACAATATAGTCTATATAGGCTTATTCTAATATATGTCCATCTGTACAGTAACTCACCCCAGTACCCCCTGTAGTAGACCATAATGAAATATTGTCTCTCATTCAGTCTCTCTCTTTCTCTCACTCACTCTTCAAATCTCTGTTCTACTGTAAAGCCTTGATTTTTGTTTTATGGGGCTTTGCTTATTATCTAACAGCTCAATCTGTGGCTCCACCTACTCAATATCGTTTCTCACTGCCTCCCATATCCACCAATCCCAGCTAACGTATGACATGCTCTTCCCCCCCTTCCCAGGAATATGGCGTATCAATCCCCACTTATTCAACTCCATGGATTATGTAAGCATGGTTTCTATTGGTCAACTAGTTGGTAGCATGGGCGTGTCCCGTAGTAGGACGTTTAAATAAGCTGTGATCCTGGTGTGTGGCAGGGCTGCGTGTGTAGGAGAGAGACAGAACGACAATAGGTGGGGACTGGAAGGTGGAGGGGAGGCGGGATAAACTTGACTTGCGTTTAAGCGCATGTTGCTGGACGTACACTAGGTTGAAGGGGCTTTGGGATGAGGAAGAAGAAGAAGAAGAAGAAGAAGAAGAATAGAGGATGAGGAGGAGGGCAGATATAGATAGAAATGTTTCGGGTGTCGTGCGATCGGTACATGAAGACTTCAGAGTAGGGGACAGGACAGGGCAAGTAGACAGGTTCAGTGGTACAAGTGGACAGCACGTCAAAGTGGAAGTGACTGCTTGGTTTGTCGTCTTGGAACAAGAAACATGACATGTGAATCGGTTCTGTAAGGGCTGGAACCAAAACGACTTTCAAATTTTCAATATAGAAAAGTAAAAGGGTAAGGGGCCTTATCAGGTTACGTAAGAGTATGGAGTTTGATTTGTCACACGTAAGATTGACAGTGAATTGTGAACTTTTGTGCTGTGATTCTCAAAGGGACTGGAAGGCAGCTTAATTTTGTTGTGTTCCATATCGGAGTAGATGTTACGGCCATAAATATTAATAGGAATAATTCATCGTCCAATAGACAGTGCTGTATATCGACACAAATTGACACGAACCGTGAACTGCGTACTGTCGAGGCTAGGCAATGATTTACGAAACAAAAAGCAAGGACTTCTAGTGGTTTACCAGATCCTTTAGTTCCCAGCGATAAAAACAAAGAGATAAAGCGTGTTAAAACTCTGTTCTGTGCACATTAAGATCTAATTATCGCTAAGCTGATTTGGTGCAAATATATAAGTTTGAAATTTTACCATCATAAAAGATTCTGGTTTTCTTTCCACTTGGCAGCACATTACATGGTGATAAGAATATGTGTTGACAGCATAAAATATCTCATTAGGAAATCAGGATGGCTCAAACTGTCGTCACATTCTTTAATGAGTATATCAACGTGGACATGTCAGTTCGCAGTGGTGGCTCCAATTGAAGCGTTCCTGCGGAAGAGGGAGGGAAGAATAGAGGGATACTTGGAGGGGAGGTAAAAGAGGGCCTCCAGTAAAGGAAGAGTGAGACAGAATAAAGTGGGAGGAGAAGAACAGTGGAGACCCCTCCCCTGCGGTACCATGCATGAAGTTGTATAAGTCTTACACAGGAGACGGATGAAGAGAGGGTCTATCGGAAACTGGATTGTTAAGAAAACTTTTTTAACACATGACAGATCGCCTTCGGTCTCGGGGAGAGTTTTTCCAAAACAATATGTAAATAGCAGTCACAATACCCAGCTATATGTTCATAAGTCGTGGTGTATTTATTGAGGCAGTTTAGCAAAAATCTACGGACTTGCGATAAGTTACTGAAATTTCCAAGTCGCAAAGAAATTTAAACTTTTTTTCTAATTACAAATATCTGGATTTATTCTGTGTGACGATGCAAAGTGCTGATGCCTTGTGGTGAGAACAGTGACTTATCAACAGACACGAATCTGTTGTTTGTTTTAAAATAAAACATTGAAGCCTGCCATAAAAATCGTCTCCCTATGTAACGCAGTGTTGAGAACAAAAGTGTCAAGTGACAGGCTGAAGCTAATGTGGCGATTTAATTCACAATACATTAACAGAATTCCTCTCTAGATTTTTCGTGTTGTTCTGCCCCCACTTCTAAAATACAGTATTTGACAAATTAATTATCTTAACCAACATCACATTATTACATATTTGTCATAAAATTAGCAATAATAATAATAATAATAATAATAATAATACGAAGAAACTAACGGACAGAACTCTATTGACTGAAGCCTCCAAACAATGGCTAGAAACAGCGACGAATATTGTTTGAACATTTATAAATAACAATTTCATTGTTACAGATCAAAGTTGGAATATTTTAAGACCGAAAGTTAAATTGTATTATTGCGCCATCATCTTGTCTGAAGAGACAGTTCATATTTTCGGTGATTATATCAGACTGTAAAGACTTCGAACTGCTTTGCGTTTTGTCTGCATGCTGTGGGTAACTGCCTAGTCGCATTTAAGTTAAAATGTCCATCTGGTGAGACACTTCGTAATGGTGAACTATGTTTGTAGACTTACAGCTGCTTTCAGAAGAAATGAGGAACTTTCGTTTAAATGGTGTTAGCAGAATGGAAGTTAAATCTCAAGTAGTGTAACAAGTGAAATCAGACAGAGATGGCTCTGGAGACGGATCGCAGTAGCCCTAGCAGTGCTTCGAGTCCGGGTCCCGCGTCGAGCACCCGGCCTGGCAGCGACCGCTCAACACCCGTCAACAGGTCAGAAACACCGGACTCCTGCACTGGCCTCTGTTGTAATGGCCCGGGCACATCGCTTCTTCACACGCCTTCTGCTTCCCACGAAACACCCCAACTTATCCACCACACACCACAACCTCCAATACCTGTGGTCCCCGCCAATTACCAAGAACAACCGTGTCGATGTTGCAGACCGGTATCGCCCCTAACATATGCCGGCAATATCCCACACAACGCGGCGTGCAGACCGCGGTCCCCCAGATCATCCCCATCCTCTCCTAGTCATAATCACCAGTCTTTATGCAACCCCTTGCATACGAGAACTCCGCCATTTTCAACACCATCCCCTAGGCAGCAACTTAACCAAAACTTGAAGCCCCTTCCTTCGCCACCAAGTAACACATCGAGGACCTCGTTCTCATCGCCGTCTCCCCAGTCGCCTCTCCCTCCATCCCCTAGTCATAACCGTCCTCACCAGTGTTCTGCACCAGAATATCAGCAACAAGGATCTTCCCCCATTGTCCCGTCACCCCGTCCTTCGCATAACGAAAGGGTGCCCCAAACTACAACACTGCCATTTTCTGTAGCAAACATCTTAAGACCGGATTTCGGCAGAAAAGCAGTGATAACTTCAAAGCAACAAGAACCAATATTTAGACCAGGAGCCATCCGCCGCACGGTAACACCGATATGCGATTACCAAAGACTTTACCGGCCTCACGAACACCTTCCAGGAGTTCAACCATTACCAGCACCAAAGCCAACAAAGAAGCAGACCTCAGCTTGGTCACCAGTCACAGCAACCAGTACACCAACAGTTCCTAATGAACATGATTTTAAAGCCTCGGCTCGGGAATCTTCGAACACCCAGCAGGCCAGAAACAAAACTGTGTCTCCACCGGCCCCGACTTCAGGCACCGCGAGTCCGCCACTGTCACCTGCAAGCAGCACAGTGTCTGCCGCTTCTTCGAATCCAGACGAGAAGTTGGTAACCAAAGACCACGCAAAAGGGCCTCAGCTCTGGCCGGCTTGGGTTTACTGTACGCGCTACTCCGACAGACCTTCATCGGGTGAGTTCCTTTTGTTACAATCAGACTACACAATGTTCAAATCTATTTCTATGCACGGCGTAGACCTACTAAACCCACTCGAATTTGGAGGCAACCTGAAAATTTAGCAAAGAACAGGACTCCCCTGAGCTGATACCAGATTTTGAGGCACAAAGGGCCCATTTATAAGGGCTAGGTGCATCGGGACTGTAAGGGCTGGAACCCAAATGCTAATCAATCAATCAAATCCCACTCGAAAGCCCAATTATAATTACGTAGAATAATTGCCAACGCAGGTCATTACAATGGACATCACAGTTTATGTATCTACCAGTTTGGAACCAATGTACGGCCGGTGCCGCGCAGCACTGCACCCTTCTGTCTAAATACAAGCCTGTATTCACTAAAATACTTGCAGATTTACCCGAGGTTCTACCTGGTGCTTGTGACTTTATCTTTGACTAATGTGTATCGATACACATTATGAGGGTGTTACACCAGCTGGGATGATCAATATAAAGCTTATCCTTGCCAGTTGTCTCCTTTACTCATTGAAAATGTAACGATTTCGAAATACTTACTAGCCATATTTGCTTAGGTACATAAGTTGTTGTATCATCAAGAAGTAGTAACAAGCCTACTTCTGCATGGCCTTGGCAGATGTGTTGTGTTCTTTCTTAAATATGTGGGGTTTTGTTAAAAATTACCTGAGCTATCCCTGGATCTAATAAGTATAATTTTCGACCATAAGTAGGCTTGTGTAGGCCTAAGCCATTAGCAGCGTAATATTTCAATATTCATAATATATTATTTAAACAGATGCTGGTATCCGTTAATACATCTACATATATTTTAACTACTCACATTTCAGCGTTTTGTACTTGAACTGTTGCTTAGCGACAGCAGGATGCACGTGGCTGCTCTGTTTCACTGCTTACGGATATTTTGTCTAGGCGAAGTTTAATGTTATCCTCAAAACAGAGAGGCTAAAATCTTAGTTGCCTTCAGTCACAGTAGATGACTCTGATTGCATAAATCAAACGAAGGCGTTTTTATAATCGAAAAATAAGTGGGAGCACAAAAGTCGAAATGCAAGTAAGAGCAAGAAATTAATTTCTATCTAAAATACGTGAAGAGGCCGGCCTTAGATTTTGACTTCTACCAGTTCTTTCACTCCTTAAAGGGCGTGGGTAGAATAAATCATTATAGCGCTTTGCCTGGAGATAGTGACGTCAGTATTCTCGCTTCACGTCAGTTTTGATCCACGCGTTTAATTTTGTGTGAAATGTTTCGAAGTAAAACTTACGTAACAAGTAGAAGATCTGTCTATAAAATACATTACGTCAGTCAATAACACAACACTTTATTTAATATACAATAAAAATAGTATATTAGTCAGGGCTACATGTTTCGGCCTTAGTTAGGTCATCCTCAGGTCCCCCAAGAAAACAGATCTAAGAGCTGTCTATGTTTTACTGCATTGTGGGATCCCAAATGCTTACAGATTTTTCGTTACAGAATTGTGGAGTAACGAAAAAGTTGTAATCATTTGGAATCCCACAATGCAGAAAAACATAGACAGTTCTTAGATCTGTTTACTTGGAGGGCCTGAGGATGACCTAACTAAGGTCGAAACATGTAGCCCTGACTAATATACTATTCTTATTGTATATTAAATAAAGTGCTGTGTTATTGACTGACGTAATGTATTTTATATGCTATAATACTTCGGGATGGAAAACATAAAAGAAAGAAAGAAAGATCTGCCGTTAGTGTCTGTAGAGGATGCCTAAATATTTTTTGCAGATTGCTTACTACAAAGATTTTACCGTGTCCTGAATACAGCATGTGGTCTACTGGTTTAAATAAGATGATAGCATTGTCAGATCTACTACTGAGGATTAAATTACTAAGTTATGGTCTGGAAATTCCTTCTGGAGGAAGAACAAGGTTGTACAATTTAAATTGTTTGCGTGTTGTATGAATATGTTGATATTTATATCGGTTAGGTTAGCCTACTTAGAATGCCGTCTGAAGTAGGCAACGTGACGCAAATTTCCATTTGCCGATTTTAGACTGATTGCCAACCCTCATCATTAACACGTACAGTGCAGCTTAGGTTTTTAGCATTTTGGAACAACTGTACGCCGTGTTACTGGCAGCACTGCACCGTCCCTTCTTAATAGAGGCCTGTACTTTGTTAATGTATCTGAGAATTTACCCGAGGTCCTACCTGCTCGCTGTGACACAATCGGACACGCATAAAACCACTATTGAATTAAAATGATCGCCAGTACCGTTAAATAATTATCAGCCAATCACTTATTGCGGAACGGCAAACGATAATACAGCTGTAACAAGAATAACACAAGATAGTGGTTTCCAAACGCGTGAAAATGATTGATGTGTTGAAGCAAGATTTTTATAACGGCGTACTGATAAGTCCTTAGCTCGACCAAGAAGGGAACAAGCTCGGAATCATGTTAAGGACGCGCGCGATTTCAACAACATCGAGACGCGAGCTGTAATCAATTTCTTTTCCACCTGCAAAGCAAGGCGCCGAAGGAAATTCACGCCATTCTGACAGAAACATTAGCTTGTTTCCTTCCTGGTCGGGCTAAGGACTTATCAGCAGAAGGAAGTTGTGAGAGTGTTGTTAGATACTGTCCATAAATTTTTGAAAATAAAATAGGAAGGCACTCAATGTGCAGAGCAGCGTAGAACAAGATCCTAAGGAACTGCTTTACTAATACCGAACAGACGAATTTAGTCTTTAGAATAAGCTTAGTGTTTCGACAGCAGAGAGCATCAAACGAGTAACGCCGATGTACACCCGTTTTACAGATGGCCTTCATAATACGGGAAAGTGTGGCACTGATAAGACAGGATGGGAAAAACGGGAAGAAATTTCTGAGGAAAATTTTAAATTCGCAAGAGTAGGTCTAACAGATTTGTTCATTTATCAGTATAGGAGAGAAGTTACAAATATTTAGGTAATATTAAATAGCCACAGTATTTAAAGAGAACTGCAGTGGTTACAAGGAGTCGTACTTGAGCATCTTATGTTTATTGGACCGTGCATCATTGTGATAGTTGAAGAATAAAAGACCAGCTTCACGTCACTTGCTATTTTATTTCACTTCTTATTTGCTCAACATATTTTCCGACATTAAATTATCCATCATCAGGACCTTGCGACTATTCCGTTGATTTACCACATTGGTCGTATTGTTCTTGGTTCGATGTGTGTTGGAGTTTCGGTGTGGTTGGTATGGAGTGATATCCGTGTTGCAGGCTTAAGACAAACTTGATGCCACTTGCTATTTTATTTCACTTCTTATGTGCTCAACATGTTTCGGACATCGAACCAAGAACAATACGACCAATGTGGTAATTCAACAGAATAGTCGCGAGCTCCTGATGATGGATATATTAATGTCCGAAACATGTTGAGCACGTAAGAAGTGAAATGAAATAGCAAGTGACATCAAGTTGGTCTTTTAATCAACTGTACTTGAGCATGTTAAGTTTCCGAAGAATAATGAACGTTACGTTGAATCATCTAACTCTAAACCTATTTCAGTCTAAGTCAGATATATTTAGAACACCGATGCAGCAATGAAAACATTGCTACAAATACGTTACGTCACCTGCTATGTCTGTTTTCGGTTTACGGTGATTAGTGTCTTACGTTAGACCTACAGAGGAAACATATTCAAGCTGTCGCCAAGTTGCAGTCAGCTCGTGTTTGCAGTTAGTATAAGAACAAAAAGGAGGCAGTCTGCTTTTATAAACGAAAGATTTGACAGCTGTAATAAAGAAGGCCACTACTGGACACGATCTTGAGTCACTTCCACAAATCACCCATCTCCCAACCCTCCACCTTAACAACCAATGTAATACCGCCCTCCCATCTGCATTCTAACCCCAATACTACGTCATTTCGACATGCTCCTACAATCAGTTTCAAGTCCTTATTTTTTCTGCCGCTCAATTTATACTCGGGCTGGACGGTCCGGGATCGAATCCCGGTGGGGACGAGATTTTTCGCCCGTCCAGACCGAACCTGGAGCCCACCCAGCCTCCTGTAAAACGGGTACCGGGTCTTTCCCGGGGGTAAAGTGCGGCCGGGGCGTGCTGCTGACTACTCACCCCCTTCTAGTGCCGCGGTCATGGAAGAGTAGAGCTATACCTCTACCCACCTTCTGGGCCACACCGGACCTGTAACGGGATCACTTTACCTTAATTTATACTTCCATCATATTAGTATTGTGGAAAATAGGGAGTTATATTTTCTCTAGAAATAGGGTGATGTAGTCTGCTTGTTGTTTCGTATGGGTGTAAAACTTGGTCAAGGGCCTTGCAAAAACAACGTGGATTTAATTTGCAGAATTTGAGGGTTTTCACGGCTTAGGGTTTCTATAACTTGACCTTATGGATTATGAGTTTTTCGGAGGAAGGTACTATCTTATATCGTATTAAAACATGGCGAATGCAACCGACACACCACATTAGAGTTATTGGGAATTAAACGATGTGTGGATACAATATGCCGAGGCTAATATTTAGACATGAAGAAAGCAGAGTAAGTGAAGGGCTGAGTAAATTCAGGTACAAATACTTTCGTACTTAATTAGTTAGATAATTAATTATTGTAATTCATTTTTACATGAATTCGTGACGGTAGAACATCAAGATCTGGCAAAGGAGAGATTTCATACATATTATAATAAAACCAAATATATGTGTTAATTTCTCAAATTTATTTTTTGAATAAAACTCTACATGTTCAATAATTGTTTTCCAACAAGATGCGACTTATTCAGTTTATTACATTTCTGTAGGCAGCTCTACATGTTTCGGGTGTTGACACCCGTCATCAGGAGCTCGTACAACTGTAATTACAGCTTCTGGTATTGATTAACCGGATCTACTACTCAACAACGAGAGCGGATGGTAGTAGATCCGGTTAATCAATACCAGAAGCTGTAATAACAGTTTACGAGCTACTGATGATGGGTGTCAACACCCGAAACATGTAGAGCTGCCTACAGAAATGTAATAAACTCAATAAGTCGCATCGCGTTGGAAAACAATTATTAAATTCGATTCACGATGCACGGACCCATGTATAAAAACTCTACATGTTTCGGACATTTCCTCTGTCCATCATCAGGAGTTTTCACTGTACACACAGCAATGGCATATGTCATAAAATTTTGCTGTATGACATATACGATTGCTGACAGCTTGCTCACAAGACGTCAGCTAACCTGTATGACATATATCATTGCTGTGTACAGTGGAAAGCTCCTGATGATGGACAGAGGAACTGTCCGAAACATGTAGAGTTTTATTGCAAAAATAAATTTGAGAAATTAGTGCATATAGTTGGTTTTATTGTAAGAATTTATCACTATGCTCGGTCACATGAACGTCAAATTTCATAAATACATACACCGGCTCTTTAAACAGAACTCCAAGAAATTTAAAAATTTGGCATATGTGCATCCTAACGCCTTAGCTTCGTGTAGCCTACTCTAAATTATTGTTAGGACAATTTAGTGAGTCAGGGTGAGATTAATAACGCAAGTAGTACGCTTTTAAGCGCAGAGGAATGCACCCTGCGCAATTGTGACCGAAATGTCTGAGGAAACGGGAGCATTTGATAGACCGAGTTGTGGGCCTTTGTGGCCGGATGTTGTTGACATGTCCACAGAAGCTAATATTTCTGTTGCCCCTGCTGTGCTAGTGTACCTAGATTTTAAATTTTTGACAATTTTCAAGTAAAACCCTAGAGATGTGAGTATATTAAACGTGCGTTTCTACTTCATAGCCCGCGCGCGCAACCACCAACCCACCCACCCCCCCCCCCACCCACACCAACAACACACCCGCCGCCCAAACCAACAAAAACAAGC
>Ga0123355_10017908_pt1 | contig 11213 bp, 4 predicted proteins | sample TergutEmb28metaG_3_FD_89872 | JGI IMG/M metagenome (GOLD analysis project Ga0123355, IMG submission 89872) | Embiratermes neotenicus P1 segment gut microbial communities from Petit-Saut dam, French Guiana - Emb289 P1 | ecosystem: Host-associated > Arthropoda: Insects > Digestive system > Gut ...
TGTCACTCATACGTTAATTACATGTTAAGTACAGACATTAACATTACAGAAACAACATATTCCTGCCAGTTTTAATATGTATTTGGTAATCAATAAGTGTGTAACAGCTGTCAAAGTTTCAAAATTCTCTGGCCATTATCTCCGTAGCCATTCAACTTTGTATATAGGTGTTTTGGGTTATATCGGTATACTTTAACATAAGGAACACTCTCCCGAAATCTGGCACATTCCTCCTGGGACACCCTGTATATTTAGTCAACAAATATATTATTTAATTATTTTTTTTAGACTTTCACCATCTTTGTTTATTCGTCCACAAAATATCGTGTATTTCCTAATGTTAACTTTCTTGGTTCATAAAATATTCACATTGTACATAAATGGTATGCTAAACTGTAAATGTCCAGCTGCAGGGCCAAAGGGTTAAATAAAGCAGTCTGTGCTTCGTCTTTAGATGGTTAACCCTTTAAACGCCGAATTAAATCCCATCTGCCATCTGCTGGCATTATTAGGAGCTCACCATATTCTCCACGTTAGCAGGATAAGGGTTAAACAGAACAACATCGCGCCGCAGTCCCAAAAGTGTTTCTGATACCGACACAACGGCATAAAAAATTTTCCTCCATGTGCGGAGCCCCCTAGTCAGGGGTTTGGAGGCAGCTGTAATTTGGTACAAGAAATTTCATTTCATATAGTAAAATTTTCTTAATTTTTGGCACTTTAAGACTATTTATGATGACAACCAATTTATTTGTCATTGCTACTGTAAAACAATTGCGAACCGACGGTAGTTTTGGAATTGTACTGCATTTATTATCGAACATCTTGGTGTGTTGGCGTCCTAAATTCTGCAATTTTTAACAGTTTTCACAATCGGGTTGAGTTTGGCACGATTTTGAAGGGCCTTCGGAATTTCCGGGGGGGGGGGGGTTTTTGAAACCCCCCCCCCCCCCCCCCCCCCCCCCCCCCCCCCTTTTTCACTTTTTTTTTATTTTTTTTTTAATTTAATTTTTTTGTTTTTAAATTTTTTGCTTTTTGTGAAAAAGGGGGGGGGGGGGGGGGGGGGGGGGGGATGTGGTGAGTTCGAAGGAATATGGATAATGCATTTGTTTGCTTTGGGGTTTGTTTAAAGACTCATACAGCATTTAAAACGAATAATTTGAAGCCTCCCGTTCTAGGTTCGAACTCGGGAACAGGTTGCCTTGAGATGTAACGGTTTTATTCAATACTCGTATAAACTTTTTTACCCTCTGCGACGGCAAGGCAACGTTTGTTCTGCTCACCCCGCTATTACGGCTTTGGGCTCTCCGCTTAGCAATCGTTGTTGCAGGTGTTCGGGGATCGTGTTACAGAATGGATGTCAGGTGGCCAACAGAGTAACTGACGTTTGTGGCGAAAGCATTATCCACAGGATCACTTCGGAAATATCAAGCCAGCGAGCAGGACTAAGTGCGTGTGCTCTGGTAAACATTAAGTGGTTTGACTTTAATAAAAGAGGCTGTTTTCTGTAATTTCGATTTGGCGTTATCTTCCCTGTCGTCTTCCATCACCCCGATATTCCTTGAGACGAGGAGAATCACTAGAAAGCCAGGGTACAAAAGAGTACCGTCAACCACAACGGTGTCTTTCACAGTAATGTTTTCGAACGTGCTACACGTTTCGGCTTAAATGAAAATCATCTTTGGGAATCAGGCCCTCCGTGTTTGTCTAATTTTCATATATCACAACGGGGTCTCGAACCGTAAAAAAATCGGACGGTTAAAGCCGAAAGAGTGAAGTATGTATGAATAATGACTTGAAATAGTGTGGACGAAATGTATCCAAACCATATATGGGTTACGGTCTTCGTATGTTTCTAGCTATACTGAAATTAAAAGAACAAACCTCGCAAAGCCACAGCGAAGGTAGTTCATGAACGTAAACTTGAGCCCGGGAACTCCAGGACACGAAAAAGGAATGTCCTTTTGTGGCTGATCCATTTAGATAGGAGTTAATAGAGAATACTCTCTGACGTACGTACGAAGTACAACGTGCCGTTAAGCATGTACTTAGTTTTTTTGGTGTGTTGTCTCATTGTTTTGTTACGAGGTTTGGGCACATGACCTGTTCTTTGAAACACATTTTTCATTTACGGAAATAAAATCAACCCTACGGTGAGCAGAGACTCTCCGGAGTAGTTTGTATGGACTGTGAGAATATGACCCTGACGCTATGCAAGCCTCCAAGGTCCCAGTAAATGGGGCTAATTGCCTAGAATGCCAGGCACGATAGCGAATCTGTGTTTAGAGTATTACAGTACTAAAGATGAAAGCGATGTGTTGGGAACTGAAAGCGTCCGTGTTTTCACGGAATACGTGTGAAGATGAATTTAACAAAACATGGAACTTAACGAAACTTGCCCTCTCTCGTCAGTAATATTGTGTAAGCTGCAGGAATTGCAGTAGTGAGTAGTCTACAGGCTGGGTGACCAGGCCTGATTTTTCTCTTCGCTAAAGAGTTCATACTGTCTCTAAGATTCATCCAGCCTGCTTTCCAAAGGGTACGGCCATCTTTCTCCCAGTATTTAAGTAGTCAGGACGTGAAGTTGACAACTCCATCTGTTGCTCAGTTTAAGAATATATGATATATATCCACGCCCCAGTATGCGTTCTAGGCGTTGTGATTGGTCACGTGAAACGAAACGTCACCACTGTGTAAGAAATTCTGAAGGTGCATTATTTAATCAATGTTAAATGACACTTGTCATCCTCAGATTTCATTTGTGGGCCTCTTTGGTTTCCTCCGAGCAAACAGTAATTGTGTCACTAGAAATTAGTAAATACGTGGACTGAGTGAGATGTCTGTGGTGTGTTTTCTAGGAGGTAAGGAAGGCGATTTATGAACGAAAAAATATGCACAAAACATCCTGAAACACACTTTGACACGTGGGCTTAAGAAGATTTCTAATAACTTGAAGATTTTATCTAATCTTTCGTGAATGACTCTGGAAGTGCTATGATAGTTGTTTGTTCTGCCGCGGTTACAAATAAGAAGCCGCGGGTGGGGTTTTAAGATGAAGGAGTACTTGCATTTCTTGTCAAGGGGGACTTATAACAAGCTTATATTTCTGAGGCCCCTTGAAGCAGACTCTTACAAGGCTTGTCCCGATAGCAGATGTTCTGTGTGAAGACAAGTGGGATTCACGTAACAAGAGGTTGAGCTACGGCATGATGGAAATCTAACATGCCACGCGTGTTTCAAATTCAAATGTCTTTCGGGCAGTGGTTCCCAAACGAATATGAGGAACACTTCTTAACTTAAAAATTCGCAAACCCTCACGTATTATCAGGTATACGTTTAGACACCGTTATATAATAATGACAAAATTGTCATAATATCAGGAACATTATAAGTGAATTAGCATTTAGTGTATTCAAATCAATATTGTCTATCACTAACTGACAGGCCCAAAGGCCTTAGGCCATTTTCAGACTCCAGAGGCAAGTGAAAGAGAAGCCTCAAGTAAAACTCACAAACGAAAAGACATAGAAAGAATATAATATGAACAAATGGCAATAGATAAAACAGCATTAAAAATATTCGACACGTAAATTAAAAGATGATTATTTGGGAATTTTTTATGAATATGTCGATATTTTTATTCAGGTTTTACAGCGCATAGTACATTTATCAAATCAGCATAAATACAGGAATACACAAAGTCACAGGTACAGCACAGTTAGTGAAGAAGCAAAACAAGCGGCAACAGAATAGGTACGAATACTGACATAACACTTTACTGAAGTAGTTTAGGTTCAAATACAGTTCTGACGCAAAAACAGGAGTATGCAATATGTGGTCAGTAGGGAAATTAAAAGTAAAATTTGTTTCAGAAGAGTGATTGGTTTTCTAAATATGTCTACGTCTCTGCAGATCAAATTTGTTGCTTTACGTTTCTAACTGAAGGACAGTTTTCTGTTATATAACATAAACCAATAGCGGATAAAAAAGAAAACAAGGGCAGAAGCAGGATTTTTGTAAAATTATTTAAACTTTCGGGGCCTTTTGAATAACTTTGCGGCCTGGATGGAGTAACCTCTGCTCTAGGGTAAAACTACCAGCATCGTGTCAGACCTTATTTCGTGATACGACCCTCTAAATTTGCCACGGAATTGTGTTCCAGTGATAGTTTTAACCTCTCTCAATAGGTGACATTTTAGGGCAGTGCGTAGGTCCACCCAATATCGTGGTGAATTTAGACTGACCAACCATGAAATTAGGTATGTCGCAAAAGTAGCTCGGTTTTCCTTTAGAGTATAATATACTAAATGTAGAGAAGTGACGATAATACCATTTTGGAAGGATTTTGCGCAGTAACCAGGCAGAGTACCCATTATAACCCGATATTAAACCTCGTGGAGACAATGTGAAAGTTTTTTTCTGTCCATTGCATTCCTATATCCAAAAGAGCATCGCTTTGTTTCGCTTTGTTTTAAGGTTCCCAGTCTCCGTGCGCGTGCGCTTTTTAGGTGCTTTCGCAAAATTGCGAAAGGACTATTATGGAGCAGTTTGGCTTCCATTGGACGGAATTTCATGAAATTTAAAATTTGAGAGTTTTTCGAAAATATGTCGAGAAAATTCAAGTTTCATTAAAATCTGACGAGAATAACACGTACTTTATATGAAAACCAATACACACTTTTGATCATATCTCGCTCAGTTATTCTTAGGATGAAAAAAGTTTCAGACAAACATTGTAGAGAAAATCATAACATAAATTTTGTGTTCAATAGTGTTTTTCGAAAAAAATGCCATGCATGAGATAAGGTAGAGAAATATTGTGGAGCCGGCAAGACACAGATGACAATATGGCTCATGCGCGTTGCATGCTACAAACACACGCTCAAGTATGTAATATTTATTGTTTTTCTGCTGCAAAAATATTTGCATGAAGCGCCTCAGTGTTGATGTATACGTGCGTTTCTTGCCTTCCTTAACAACAGTATTGAGATGAATGTGATGTTATCCACATTATGTATATAATATCACTTCGATCCATCATAGAGAACAAACTCCTCCTCCTTTTTTAAAACCAACCGGTTGAAATCAGAGAGGGAAATAAACACCGCTTAATGTTAGGATCAAACGAAACATGTAAATAAAAGGTGTGGACAAAATTCGAAATTTCCTAATGTTGCAGTAAGTAGCACATACCACTTAAAACTGTGCTTTACGCAATTAAATTTCAAATGCGAAATTTTAATAAGTGTAATTTAATGTCCGAATCACACAGTGTTGTCTCTTGTCAGAATGTTTGCCGATAAAAATGGTGATAATGAAGGTCGTTTTTATTCGTGCAAAATTTCATGATATATAAAGTGTAGAAGGTTTATAAAGATATTGTTAATAATGAAGTATGCTACGGTGAGGTCTGAAGGATACTGCGTCGGCATTAGTACTTTTGAAGTATGAAATTAATGTGCTTAATGCAACAATTTGTTTGCTTTCTAGCAGAAAACACACTGCGTTCCTATTACAAATACAAATCGGTTAATGAAGTTTAGGGAAATAGTTGCTCTTTATTTTGAGAATAACACGCATGCTCTGTGGACGAAATGCAAGGCTTTTAAAGGTCGCCATAAGTGTTGTCACGGAGTTTAATAGGATTAGTGGACGTCGGCCATATTTTATAATTTATTTTATGTGAATTAAAATGATAGACTAAGAAGGTTGTTGAAGCGGCAAAGCTCTCGACGCGTCTCCGGAATGTACCCCACTCGAATCTATTCTAGGTGACGGTTAACTTGACTGAGGCATTTCGTTCATTTCATCCGTACCACGTACGAATTAGAATTAGTTCTATTAGACCACGATGTCTACCTTCCAAATTATTTACAATTCATCATTCGTCCTACCATTCGATGTTTCATAATCTAAGACGGTGGCAACTCCTTAGAAAGACACTGGAAAGAAGTGAACCGTAGTTATTGTAACTGCATTGTGCATCTTTTCGGACGGTTTGGTGGACCTTGCACAAGATGGAATTTCGGCGATTCGAAATATATTGTAACTCACCCTTCCAGCTTCCTCCGATGAGTAAGGAATCTGACAGACAGACAGAAACACACACACACACATACACAAAACTTCCTGGTCCCTCACGGCAATTCTTTGTACATTGGCCAGTGGGAAGTATGAAGAATAAACGAAGTGTTGTAGTTAAAATCTGCTGTGTCGTATCTTATGGATCATTTGTTAGATTTGGCCGGCGAAGATCGTGCAAGGCATAGCGGATGTGCCTATTCTGTGTACATCAGGTGCCAAGGGTAGGCTGTTTGTTTGTTGCGTCACTCAATCTGCTGTCGATACCCTACACTTTACTCGTTTCTCGCCTTCCGGTTCAACATTTCACCAGGCAAAAACTGAAAAAATTACATAATCTTACTTGCTGTACGACACTCCAAATTCTCCGGGATGGAACCACCTACGCAAAGTGTTAAAATTAAGCAATTAACATTTGAATTACTACGACACTTTCGTAATTTTCTGGATCATTATGGTGGCGTACGTTTGAATAGGCTGCGTTCATTTTCTATCCTAATAATGGTCGTTTTTTCGCAACATGGGTACATATCTACACCTGTCACACCCAAGGAGATAATAATATTTAGTTCTGTAAGATTTTGACGATTATGTATCACGTTTGGCTTCATTTGAGTTAGGGACTTTACTAATAGTCCTGTTTTAAAAATTCACCTATTATGTTGACTGGACGTATTCTGTCTTCGAAACGAAATATTTTATTTTTATTTTAACGCTTTACGATGAACAAATTCCACAAGTAATGATAGCAAAAAATATTCACTTTCTCGTTTGTTTTGTTAATAAATAGTTATTATCTAATTTTAAACAAACAAATTTAATGTTAAGAGTAAAATAATTTATTGCTGATTATTATGTCAGCTCATTAGTTATATGAATATATTTCAAATTACATTCTAGAATGTAATTTGTGATACCCCTTCTACGAGGCCACGGAACAATTTTGAGCTCGAAATTTACGACAAAACACAAAAAGAGGTCTCCAAAACAATATAACAAAATAAAGGAAATGAAACTTATTTTTAAAAATTGTCACGTATATTGCGCAATCATATCTGTGATCTTTCTGATTTATGCCTCTTCGGTCCATGTTGTGTCGATTTGACCGATCAAGAGCATTTCTCTCTCCCCGTTTCTAACAACACCCTGTTTAAACATCTCTGTGGTAAGTCTCTGACTGCGTCGTACAGCACATATTTGAGTAACAAACGAGCAGCATACCAAATGACAAACTTTTTGTGAATGTGGGCAGGGAGGAGTTTTGAGATAATCGATATTTTCCCAAGGAACCTGTACTCATACGGCACGGAACCTCGGTGTTCCGCGTAACAATGTTTAATGGAACGCTTATGTGGACATTTCAAATAGGACAAACATTCATGTGTTGAGAATATATCCTACTACTCCATGCAGGATTGATTCCTGACGGATATCATGTCCTCTGTATTTCCAAACAGCTTACTTGGACCCTTTCCAAGGGATTTAGTCTTCCTCTTGCATATGCATTACTTTATTAAACACGTCGTTCATTACAAGTGTAATCCATCACAAACCCCTGACGCGACGACCGATGACATAAAACCCTGCCGTCCGAACACTGTGTATAGGGACTTTATGAAGTGCGATTGATGGTTTGATGTATTCCATACATCATTTCGTATTTCTCAATCCATCTTTTAGGTTTAATCAGTTGTACGTTTGGGGTATCGTTAAATGAACCGTTATTGTTACTGTTATATTTCCTTAATGTTACATTCATATTTGTTTTCTATGTTATTTTACGTCATGTTATGTTGTATTTTGTATTTTCTTGATTTAGATAACATAGCGCTGGACGGTGGAATGGACTTGTAAGGATGTCGAACTGGTGGTGGCCTATTTTAATGTATCACATCTTCATAGGCTGGAGGGACTGAGTAAATCCACAAAGTACCTGCCAAGATTGCTAAATTTCATGCTAGGCATTGAAGTAAGAATATCCCAAATACGAAGCAGGAGTGCCAACCTTCTGGCCCCTTACTCTATGTGATGTCATTTTATAGAAGACGGAACTGCTACCCGTTGTTCTGTATGTATGTGAGACTTTGTCTGTCGGACTGAGAAGAGAGCATACACTGGGGCTGTTCAGGAACAGAGTACTGAAGAAGACATTTGTCGTAAGAGGGAGGAAATGGCAGAAAAGTGTCATAATGAGGAGTTGCGTTGTATGTAATCTTTAACGAACATCACTAGAGTGATAAAATGATAAAAGGAACGATATACGGGGTGTATTGCGTGTATGGTAGCGATGATAAATGCACAAAAATTGTCTCTGCGAACATTTTCATTGTCCCTTCTCCTAAGTTTTCCAAGTTATATCGTGCGTTCCTAGTATTATCGAAATAAATTGACTAAATGAAGTGAGTAAATAACTCGGATGTAAGAAAGAAGAGATGTGTTCAGAATTTTTGTTGAAAGTGTTTATCTCGGAGTTCCTGGAAAGCGATATGACCATTATGTTAATATTTATTTTTGGAAAAAAGTTTTAATGTGTAATCTAATAAAGCAAGCCAGTGTCAGGTATAAGAAACAACTATATTGTTGCATGTGTTAAAACTTGCAGTTAACCTGCAATTTAAAGTCCAGTAGCAGCCCTATATACGACCTGTTTTGACATTATAAAAAGAGCCCCAATTTGATCACAAAACGTTTCCTTAGCTTTCGTATGATGTCCGCAGTTGTTTCCTTGACCAAATTTAACTGGTTGCTCTTCGCGAGGGAAGCGAAATTTTTCCCCTCTGCTAGGCAGGAAATGAATGCTTATATAATTTGAACATAATGCTTCAGAGTGTATTAATGACACAACTAGATTTACTTCTGATGTCAATAAAGAAGTTGTTTTTAGACCACTGCTACAGTTTGTACATCACTGTAGACTGGCGACAGACTTAATTCCAAAGCGAGAAACTTGTATTGTTGGTTGTGTGAGCTTATTACATTGAAACATCATCACGAACAGCGGTAACAACATAACTTCTACTTCCCATCACTAAAACCACCCCCTTCCCCCACCTTAGTTTGCGGTGAATGTAAACTACTTGCCATGCAAGTGCTTCAGTTTTGGCTGTTGTAGTATAGATTTAATTATTATTAAAATTAATTGCATTGTCGGTCTGAGAACTACAAATACAAACACACTGGCACTGCGTCTTATCTGGGTATAGCAGCGAGAAACTTACATGAATACGTCAGTAGTTACACAGTGTTAGAGCTTTTCCGGTTTCTAAGCAGTACTGTGCCTCTGTTTCTAAGTACTGAAATTGAACGCCTTTCTAGTAGAAGATTTCGAATCATCCGCATGGTGCTTCAGAAAATATTGTACGTGTAGGTAACATACAAACACGTATTCCTTGGGTGATTTCAGGTTTCCGCCGCGAAGTAGATAAGAACTGCACTGTGCGAAATAACCCAGAAGAGCGCAGTTCTCAGATATGCCTTGCTTTGTAACCAGTAGGTCTTCGTGTATAATATTTCCGGTAGGTATTTCCGCCGTTTGAACCGCATTACAAATAACCGTTATAGTCTTAAATCTTGGGAACTTATACCTTCAACCCTTGATGATAGAATGGATATTATTTGTACCACCTGTTATAACATTACGTGATTCTGAACTTTGCCCTCACACACTGTAGTTATGTTCCCGTACGACTTTCAGTATTAACAGTGACTCCATTCGCATAATCTAGTGCTTGCGATGGAGGCACAAGTGTTCTGTGCGAGGTAGAGGCTGAATTTTCAAATGTTATTTAATTTTTACGTCTTCAAGCTGCTAGTGCCTGCTTCTCATGCAGGCCTTTTGATTTGAATTATCAAGCTTCAAAACTCTGTTTTAAGGACCACGAAACTGGGTTCCTAAATTATGCATTTTACCATTCACTAAGGAATAAAAAAACGAAACTCCTTGGTCACTGTCGGAAGCCACTACACGTCGCCTTTATAATATCGGCCGACCGTAGCCTAGGAACCAACCAGTAAATTGTCGCTCTGTCCCTCCCCCGGTCCTAAATAAAGTGTTTGTTATTTCTGTAATGATTTTTCCACTTCATCCACTCTTCTAGTATTATCTCTCACCTCTCTCTTCTCGAAGGGCTCATTGTAAGTCAATATCGTATTCCTATTAAGGGGGTGGTTCTGTGGTCAATACCAGCTGGTACTTCTGTTCCTCAGCGGTTCAACTCGGAAGATTGGCTTGGGAATCTTACAGTTCACAGTCTCCGTATTGTATGTAGTTTCCAGCTATCTAGCCTGGTCTATCTAGTGCGGTGATGCAGTGTGTGTGGAACTCCACACGCCTAGTAGGCTTTCGTGATGCCTTGCTTTGACAGGGAAACGGCTTTATCTTCTCGATATATTATTAATCTGTACTCTTCTCACTACTACTATTAATCAAGACCGTGTTTTAATTTATGTTTCATTATTCAAATAGTAACAGTTTGGACCGCATCTTTGTTGCTTCTTTTCGTTATTAACTAAGGCTTTGAAAGTGAGCGTTGGGACACACACTGCTTTGTATGTGCTGAATTTTAATCATAGAAATATGCAGTTTTTACGTACTGACATACGTAGCGGCTCTGTTCGAAATTGTACCATACGGGGAGTAGAGAGACGCATGAAAAACAATTTATTTTTGAAGTAGTACAAGTAACGTCTTTGAAAAAATGTTTTGACTTTTGTATTTCAGTCTGTTAAAAATGCTTGTAAATGCTGTCACAGTGGTTTTTGCTTTTTTTCGGCCTTTCGCAAAATTGCGAAAAGCAAATAGTAGCTTCGATATGTCTGTCTGTCTTTCCGTCCTTCCTTCCATTCGTCCATCCGTCTATCAGTCCACATAGGACAAGTCACCTACCAGTGGACGGAGTTTAATGAAATGTGATATTTGAGGATTTTTCGAAAATCTTAAAGAAAATTATTGAAGTGTCATTGAAATTCTACAAGGATAACGGGTACTTTACATGAATATATATATATACAGGGTGTCCCAGGGGGAATGTACGAGGCTTCGGGAGAGTGTTCCTTATGTTAAACTATACCGATATAACCCAAAACACCTATGTCCAAAGTTGAACGGTTACGGAGATAATGGCCAGAGAAAA
>Ga0123355_10017909_pt1 | contig 11213 bp, 5 predicted proteins | sample TergutEmb28metaG_3_FD_89872 | JGI IMG/M metagenome (GOLD analysis project Ga0123355, IMG submission 89872) | Embiratermes neotenicus P1 segment gut microbial communities from Petit-Saut dam, French Guiana - Emb289 P1 | ecosystem: Host-associated > Arthropoda: Insects > Digestive system > Gut ...
AAGGCGGGGAGGGGGGGGGTGTGGGGGGAAGGGGCGGGGAAGCGCGGCGGTGTCGCAACGTGGATCTCAGAAGTCTCTGATGCGACTCGCACAAGTTACTTGTAAAAAAAATAGCAATCAAGTTGTTTATAGTCACGTGGGACGATTACGAATGACTTTTTAAAATATTCTTAAGGAAAGCTACTAGAGTTATATGAACAGAAATAACACGCCACCCTACAGGGAAAATAACTGATTTTATTAATGGATTAGTGAATTCCCCAGAAAGCAGTACGTCCTTTTGTCGGTAACAGAAAACGCTTACTACATTCTCGGAGGCAGTGAATATTGTTGCTACCATACGTTGGACTTGATAAACAAATACATATCTAATGCAACACTACAAGGTCTTGACAATGGTGTATTATATATATATATATATATATATATACAGGCATCTTCTCATGACTTTGTCCGTCGTGTAACACTATAACACTACGTGTCGGAAGTCGTGTTTTTTCCGTTTTCAAGCAAGAGCACCTAATCTGCTGGACCCCTTAGATCAAGCTATTCTCAGTCACACGGTTTCTTGCCTAAACTGCCTCCTAAATTGAATCTCCCGAAGATCGGCTAACTGGCCACTCCTGGCATATCAACTAATGCTGCAAACATACATAATGTTCCATAAAATGGTACAAACTACAACCAGTCGAATATCAAGGCCTGTGTGAACCGTGTATTTTAAGTGTGTGAAAGTCAAAGTTGATATAAAATTATTTTGAAAATCTAGTTCCAAAATGGTGAAGAGATATCATAGTAAAACTGACGTAAGTATCGTCTTGAAAATCAGAACCTAGTTTATTGCTAAACAACTCTGAATGACTTTGCGGTTTTTGGACTTTAAAACGTTAGAAAACGGACATAACTTTGTTGTGAAACGTCGAGATCGGATTACCTACTGATGCAGCGTTTTATCTCAGAAGAACAGAATAATTCGAATTATATTTACGAAACATTTACGGGAAATTGTGTGCCCCTTTGCCAATCACTGGTAAATTAAACTGTATTAATTGCAGACTAATTATACCACCTGTTCAACTGACGTCGTGGGAAAATTAGTGAAACCCGAATATCGACATCGTTTTCTTATCGACCGCTATCGGACACTGTTCTGATGAACCTGAATGCGATCTAAATCGTCACACACTATGGCTTAAAAATCCATTTAACTGTTGCATTGTCACAAACCTGCAGCTTCAGTAAATAGCTCTGCTGTTCAGGTCTTACGACGGAAATTTTTTGTTTATTCAAATATCTTGCATGCACGTTACGTATTCTGTAACTATCTTACTACTTGATTTCTTCATCTGAATAATACACAATAAACACAGCATATCATGAGAGCCACTGATAATGAAATAAATTAAAACATTCCTTTTCAAACCTTTTTCTCCGTGCGAGAACCATGCAATTATCTCTCTCCTACACCAAAAAAGCCGTCCTGAATAAAGCACCTAAGTCTAGCGTAAATATTATAGTGACTATTAGTAGCTTTGTATTAGAATTTTAGAAATTAGTCCTATGTTTAATCTTATAAACACATACAAACGTACGGTTTTGTGTGACGGAGAAACAGAGAGACCTTCGGCTCTTGATATTCGACTTACGCTTCATGAATGTAAATTAAGAAGTCACCTCTCTCAACGCTATTATTTGCACCATGTTGTTAGGGGAATTCATGTCAACACAGTTTATAAATGGTTGAATACCGTCACCCTTGTTAGACTCTTGTATATCTCTACTGTGTTGTATGCTGTAGCAAAGTCATAACTCACCTTCTTACATTATTCCAGCCTCTTCTTGTGAAGTGTTTTATGTCTTTATTTATTTACTGTCCTTTCTTTCGATAAAATTAAATTAACAGACGAAAGAAGAGCGTACATCACGGGTTATTCTTTACCTATTTTTACATTTTAACTGTTACATTACCCAAAGGTTGTGTATATTCTTATTCTTTATTCTGTATTTTTGGTGATAATTCACCTCATCTTTCTACTTTTGTTAGCGAAATCTAGGTTCCATCATTAGAAATATATACAGAATGTTGGTGGAGAAACCTGTTGGTATATATCTGTTTGGCAGAGCCAGAAGTGTTTGGCGAATAGCAGTGAGACGGAACATAAGAAGGTTGGTTGTGGGGGACGTGAGTTGCGTGGCCCGCATTCAGGATAGTGCTAACATTAGAGCTGTTGGTCTTACGGATTCTCCTGTCACCGCGTTTGTTCAATATTTGGGCACTGTCGGCAGGAGACGTCCTTTCCCGAAGGGGGGAGGGGGAGGGGGAAGAACGCCCTATGAAATTCGTGGCGTGATGCTTACGCCCAATGATAACTTTACTTAAACCTTTTACTGTTTAATTTTATTTTACTGCACTTAGACGGCTCCTCTATATCCGGTGCTACAACAGGATATTAAATTTCCATCAGTATCAGATGTCGGATGTTGAAGCCTGCAGACTGTCCAATGTATTTGACACCGCATGTACCATGAAATATTTACTTTCACGCAGTTATTCTTGATCTTAGTGTCTGAATAAAGACACTTTAAGTTTTAGGTTTAATACTCTATGAACATTCATTGTAAGATTCGGGTTTTATTTCATGGAACTTCGTGCTTGCGCGTTAGCGTTTATTATTTCTTCCCTGTAATGCTGACATACTGGAGCAAACGAACGCGAAGTTAAAACACTATTATAGTCGATGCGTGACTGGATCATTCGTTGACGTTTACGTTTTTTCACATAGTTCATTGGAACTTCATAATTCCCTTAGTCTATAGGTACATTAGTAGCAAAAACATGTTTATTTGTGGGCCAGGTAGCTCAGTCGGTACAACGACTGACTACGGGCTGGGCGGTCCGGGGTTGAATCCCGGTGTGGACGAGATTTTCCGGCCGTCCAAACCGGCTCTGGGGCCCACACAGCCTTCTGTAAAATGGGTAACGGATCTTTCCCGGGGGTAAAGTGCGGCCGGGGCTTGCTACTGACCACTCACCCCCATGGAAGAGTTGAGCTATAACTCTACCCACCCTCTGGGCCACACCGGGCCTGTAACGGGAACACTTTACCTTTATCTTTTTACATGTTTATTTGTTTTAGAATTACCACTGAACAGACATCGCTATATAAAGAGACAATCAGCAACAGAAATACTAAATCACAATAATGGCGCTTTTGCTCAAATAGTCCTGCATATTGTGGTATGTATATCAGAGTAAAAACCCGTAAGCTACCTTCCATTTATTTCCCTATTACGTCGTAATCTTTATCAAGTTTGTTTACATTTCGAAATAACCGAATAGGGTGAAAGTAAAATGAAATTGAAGACAAAGTACAAAAGATAATATCAGGACCCAACAGCGATAAGATACAGTGACTTCAAGAGAATTTCAAGAAACCGAATTTGATTAGTTTTACTAATCCTCTGGTACTGTTCCGTAATAAAAACGAGTAATTTAGTGTGGTGGACACACAGGTTAAGAGAACGTCCTGACAAAAATCTTAAGGAGGTCTCAAGTGAGAAGCCCTCAATTTCGAATGACAAAATCCATTAAAATTTAGTATCCTAGAAAGTATCTGAGAAGGCAGAAGTTTGTGAACTGAATATTAATAAGAACTACTCAACTTCACTTGCCCCATCCAAATTGTAACACGGTCACGCGACGCTGTGACGTCATAGAAGTAAATTTTTGCAGTTGATGTGTAGGATCTTGCCTCCAATTTTTCGGTGTTTCTCAGTGTGTTTGAAAAAAAAATACGAGAAAGTTTGTAATTTTTACAGATCGCTTTATAGTCCGGGTTATTTAAATCACTGACGATCTTAGATGCTGGATATGTTTCGAGTGTAGGACATAGTAACTCTTTCGCGGTTGTAAACTGTCTCATAAATTTGCAAAGTTGAAAACACAAGGGAGGAAAATATTAAAACGTATCTTCTGGAAATGTGTTGAGATGTGAATTACATTTCACTGGTTGTAACTGGATCAGGGTATTGTCCAAGAGCGCGTATTGAAATGTTATAAATGTTTTAGTTTGAAGTACATTTAAAAAATGTTCAAGTAGTCGTAGTCGAATTTTAGGTAATTTTTGTACTACTAAGAAATACAGAACAATCGTCAGTTAGGATAAATTGTTTCCGTACCATGTTTTGAACTTGGAACTTCTCTTATCCGAATATCAACTAAGACACACATATATATATATATATATATATATATATAGTATATACATAAAGATACACAGCACGGGGGGAGGGGTAAATATACAGGTTTTTAATAGTGTTTTTATTTATGCTAAGTGATTATTCCGATTGCATGGAAGAACCTAAGTTCCCTCTTGCCATATGTATTTCATTATGGCCCTTCAATTGTGCTGTTCCACGACCTACCCCAAAACCCCAAAACTGCCCCTTACACTGTTATGTACCTGAATACCTACCATCTAGTTTTGGAAGAGGTATTCTTCCCACCATCAAATCACCAAAATGACATACCGGGTGCTAAACCGAAGACACGTTGAAACATGTGTACCTACGGACTAGGCGTGTTACAGACAGAGACATTACAGTAAAATAATCATGCGCGTGTTTTTTCACGTATTTGTTGCGTGTACGGGATATAAACATTATCTGTGCACTTAAGTTTCTTTACCTGCATAAACTATTAGGACAACTAGCCTCCGAAAGGCACAAGACTTTTGCAACAAATTATTGATTATTAATTACGTAATAAACTATACGAGATAGATATCCTACAGTCTCGTATACTCAGGGAATTCAGAAAAATAGAAGCGATATATACGAATAATTAAATTAGAACATAGGGCATGACATTTTTTATTTATCCAATATTATCCCAATTTACTAAATTATTTAAAATTCGTCGCCAAATTGATGGTTGTATTATGTTTCATAAAGAAATGACGATCGCGTTTGCAAGCCAACAGGTAAAGTCTCTTGCCTTACGTATACTCCCACACAAATCACTTGAAGGTAAATAGCTTATATATATTCACTTTATTAATATATATTTCCGTCAACACAACTATATAATAAAGGCATGAGTTAAAGCTAACGCGACATGTTTCGACTTAAAAAGTCATCCTCAGGATAAGCTAAGAACCATGAAGTTCTTAGCTTAGCCTGAGGATGACTTTTTAAGTCGAAACATGTCGCGTTAGTTTTAACTCATGCCTTTATAATATAATTGTGCTGACGGAAATATATATTAATAAGGTGAATATATAGAATCAGTAAACAACGGGATGACTTCATTCAAATAGCTTAAAGCTCACAAATGTCGTTAAATAACTCGTGAAAAATAAAAGTAAGATAGCTTTGTCTTGCAGCAGACCACAGACTACAACCTCACGAGTGTCAGACTGCTTATTCCAGTAACTTTACAATAATAAGCACCTACAGATACATAAAATATCATTACCTTCCAACAACATCCAATGTTCACCGGACCAAATACCCGTACATGTTATTTCTCTGACTAACTAATCCGCGTCTCCATGTGAGCTAAGCTGTGCGCCTCAACCTCTCCTACAACCCCACGTGCCATAATTAATTAAGTTGTTTCCAGCCTGTGTGCTAGGAAGTCTAGGACGCGAAGAAAAGTCAGAAAGGTGCTCCGATAACACTAAGGCTCAAAAGGGGACTCATTGCTGACGGTGGCAGTGCTGACCCTTCGTAGTTACGGTGTGACGTGCCGTAAGATAAATAAGGCAAAAATCACACGTAATTGTCTGAGAATGTCTTTTGTTTTCGGAAAACTAAGTAAGGGTCTCTGCAATAAAACAACATTTGACACAAGAGATGTGTTGTATTTGAAGTCTGGGGTATTGAGTTTCACGGCTAATTAAATTTCAAATGAAGGCATTCCACTGCGTTCTTAACAGTGTCTCCAGTAACAAAGAGGTACTGTGCGACTCGTTCACACTCTCGTCGAAGTGAAGAGGTGTAAGTGCTTTCGGTTCGATCAGGCCTGTTGCGTGATGTGACGCACAGTTAGAACAACAATCGTTCCGCAATGCCGGAGTCCTAGAAACATCATACAAGAGTGTGATAAACATCGTAGATGCGTATCACACAGTACGCATCCCTCTTCAAGAACATTTAAGTACTCCTGTTATGTACTGTACGCGCAATTTAAAAAAAGCGTTCTTTACTATTTTGCACGCCCCATTGCCCTTCCTGCTCATTTATGGAAGAAAAATACACTGCGCTGTAATGCTGGTCACGTGACACTGTAGGAACAATATTCTTTCTTTTCTTTCGTAAAGTATAATACACTAAAGAAAGTGTATATTTATTTGTTTTGTGCCATCCACAAATTTTCTTTTATTAACCGTTTTTAATACAATAAATAATTTTCGATTTTTCTTTTTTTGTACCTATAAACTGCCCGTGTGATGGCTCATGCTGTTAGTTAGTGGCTTTTCACCGTGGAGACCCGCCTGCGATCTTAGACATGCTAATGAGGGATACGTATTGGAACAAGTGGGAATGGGACAGGGTATTCTCCAAGTTCTACAGTTTTCTCTTCCCTGCCATTTCACCAGTGCTCCACACTCATCCACCTATCACCGATAATACAGGGCATACACAAAAGAACGTGCGGTTTCAAAAGTTAACAAGAAATTTATTTCTCACCTTACACGGGCACAACTTACACCATCAGCAGCAACAACTGCCCAAGTTTCTCATGCGCTACCAGTAGTTCGCTTCTCATGCTTAATGCGGGGTCACGGGGCCAGTTTCCAAGATGGCGTCGCAGCAAGAAAAGGCTTTCTGTGTGCTCCGTTTTGAGGTGCATCTTTTCTAAACCGTGCATGAAACTCACGCTGCACTGTAATCACAGATCTGGACACCTCAAAACGGAGCAGACAGAAAGCCTTTTCCTGCTGCGACGCCATCTTGGAAACTGGCCCCGCCGCCCCGCAGTAAGCACGAGAAGTGAACTGCTGGTAGCGCGTGAGAAACTTGGACAGTTGCTGCTGCTGACGGTGTACGTTGTGCCCGTGTAAGGTGAGAAATGAATTTCATGTTAACTTTTGAAACCGCACCATTCTTTCGTGTATACCGTGTATACAATATTAGCAACCGGCAGCGCCACCAAACACACTTACAGCAATTTCATGTAAACCAGCAGTGTGTTCAGCCAGTGTGATTCGAACAGTAAATTCGCTCACTAACGATATAGGATAAAAAATTTAACTTAATTGAAATTCGCACTGCGGTCACAAAGATGAAAGATTCTCATTGAAAGACTGTCATTACCTTCCGGTTACGAATTCACTTCGAGCACTTTCTGTAAGTCGTAAATAAACTGGTATAATACAGTATTTAACACATAAATATTTACGCACTTTTCTTCCTGATACTCAATAGATTCCGCTTTCCGAAGCACAAATATTGACTGCAGTATGGAAAAAAGTTTCATTCTTGCCACATAAAGACTAGCCACGGATTTTGTTTTTTTCACCAACTGAATTAGGATAGGGATGTGAAGTTTTCACAGCGGTGAAATGTCGTTAAGTACTTTGATCCCGAATTTGGAGCACGTTTGTCCACAGTGGTTGCTTCCCAGTTTCCAGACTACGTGGTTTTATAACCCTGCTTAGCACAAAATGTTGCCGGCTTTTATCCTCATTACACTCATGCTTAAAATCGTATTTAATATCAGGCCTTATCCTCTCATCGTGCAGGTCATTGTAATGTCGCTGGTTAGTTTCCTTGTCAGTAGTAAACAAATTTAAAAATTAAAGAATATTCTTGTTTAGTAAAATTGCTAATGTCACAAGAAGTAATTTCATAAGAGACAATTGGTTAAAACTGAAGTTATTTATAATTCAAATTAATATCATTTTTTTATTTCCTCTGGAATAAACATCAAAAATGTAATTTTTGTGGCTTGTTGGTGAACTTTATTTCCGTCTAACATCCCAAATTCCTTCCTCCTTTCTTTTCATTGTTTCCATTTTCTTGGTTAATTTGTTCTTACGCTGTGCATGCCGCTGAAAATTCACAACGGAATTTGTGTAAGTTTAAGGTGCAATTAATTTAGTTAGGTTTGTAGATGCATTGGTCCTGTATTACAAAAATTAAGTCCAAAAATTATCTTTCTAGTTAGAAATTCTTTTACGAATATCTCAACTCCTGGAGGTTTCGTTAATCACGAACGCGAAAGTTTGCTTAAAATCAACAATATTTTTCTAGACTTTTTCACCGCTTTCGTCTTCAACCTGTAATGAAGACAGTTCGATATCAGCAAGCAGCTTTACAGACGGTATTACGAAATTTCTTTTTGTAAAAGCAAGTGCCTGTCCCCACTCACTGGCAAACAAAGGGCCGGTATTCACTCTTTGATAGGCGAAATTGCAAATTTTCCTTGTCTTCGTATTGAAAAATTTAAAAAAATCTGTATATTATTGTTTCATATTGTGATAACATCACTGGAATAAAAACAAAAATAACAAACATTTTTTTTTCGAGTTCTCTGTTTACAAATATTGGTCTAATGCACTACCGAAAATAAAGGTGCCTGTAGCCTTGCCTTTGCGTACAGTCATAAAAAAGGGCATTAGTATTACTCTTACATCGACTTATTTATTCGCTCTGTGATATCGAATACGTGAATTCACACAAACACACACACACACACACACGCCATAATGTTCGTACTAAAAACCACTGCAAGACCCGAACTTTGATATTTTAATAGAATTTCATCGATTTAAACACCCTTCGGTTTGCTCAGTCTGTCAGTATGTAACTGACAAAGAAATTAACAGAACACCAATTTTTCATTTATCTTCCCTGGTTCCCTGACCAACAGGTCAATATTGATCTGTTGGCCAGGGAAATAATTATTTTTCCATCATATCCACGTATACAACACCCCTCCTCTTGAACGCTGTTTGAAACGAAATGTTATTAATACGCTAAATTAGAGATATTACACTAAAAAGTGAGGATGAACGCAGTGTATCAAGTTGGAGCTAGTTGAGAAGTTGCCTGTCATTACACAGATTTTTTCCCAAATTTTTCAGTGCGAGAGCCATGACAGAAACTTCAAATAGGTGAGGACAGCTTACAGAGCGTTCCTTCGCATACTTACTTGAAACTTATTTGACTAAAGTGTCAAACAATACTTTAAGTCTACAGTTTTCCAGTTGTCCATCATCATATTTTTATACACGAAAAGAAAACTCTTAGAACCTCCACTCCATTAGGCCTCTAGGTGGCTTATGAGATTATTTTTACCTAAAGTCCCAAAACAGCAGAACTTTCTGCGCATCATCACAACCTGATAGTGGGTATAGGACACATTTCCAAAACCCTGAGAATTTTATATGCAAACTGGAAGAGTGGACTACGTCCAAAACAGCAGCGATAGACTTAATTTTAATCTGACCTAATGTGACAACTTTTCATTTTACTCGATATTAAATAAGGTATGAAAGTGTTAACTCATATTTGATAAAGTTTGGCAGTATGGCATCTTCAGAAAAGTCTGTTCAAAGACAGGCCGTAATGTCTGACAATTCATTTTTCATGACGACCACATTTCCAATTAAATCCCAAAGTCACAGAGAACACCGTACCTCTCAATTACAAATAGCTGTCGGTAATGCTGCTTAGGGTAAAAATCGCTGTTCAGCTTGTAGATTAAACTAAACAGACAAGACACACTGTGACGAAAATGACGTTTGAACTAATGTTAATAACGATGTCAAGTATAACATATACCGTAATCTAGTATTTAGCATCATTTTAAGAAATTCTGAATTAAATAGTTATAAGAGTTTTTTATGTCTTATGGCAAAATCTTTCAACTTATACGCGACTTATTTACTGAATTGGTAAACTCTTTCTCGCAATTAGGTGACAAAAGTAACATATCATAAATTTCTAGGAGGATATAAAATTGAGATACAGATTTAATTCCCGTTTAGGTGAACGTTTAAATCCAATGAATTATTTTACTCAGCGGACGACTCCAAATATATCGGCGTTTCGGGAAAACCAAACTACAGTTGCTGTTCATACAACGTACTTCTTTCATTGGTACACTTTGTGATGCAATAAGATGTTCTGTTTTGTGCTCGCACGTAATTTATTCGTGACATTGTGCGGGAATATGTATTTATTAATTAACTGTGATTATTAAACATACTAGTCCGTTTTGATAAAGACACACTTATGCATAATTCAGTTTCTGGTCATTTCACCACGAAGTTTCCTCAAATTCTTCTCTGCGAACTGAAATAAACTTAATCGATATAGTAGGTTGTGTTATGACTGTACGGTTATGCTTTGCTCCAAACTGAGTGGAAGATTGAACGGGTCTGTTAGCTGGTTATTAAACTCAGTTACCTTCCAAAAGAGTTAAAAGAACTCTTTGAAGCTTATGTGGGGCCCAAAACTGGTCTCAGAATTCCAAAACGTAAACAACCTACAAGAATACGCAGAATACGCTGGTAGCAAAAGCTAGCCACAGTTCTGTATTTAGTACTGAAATTGAAAGTTGATGTACCACAATCAAGAATCAGCACTACAGAAGATCAAACAACTTTTACTGCTGATACCAATACGGAAATAGGTTCTTTCGTACTCTGTGCTACGTCACGAGCAGTTCTGTATAATATCCCCACAAGCGGTATGTTGAAGTGGAATACCTGCTCTGTATTTGCAACCAATAAATAAACGTACATTCATGTATGTCTAAAAACATTACATGGTCAAAAGATGATGTCGTACCTTTTGTAACTGTAAAAGTAATCGAAAATTTTACATGGCGCAGGAATGTGGTGCCGGTTGACTAAAAACTAAAGAAACACATGTCTCATTGGGTGTAAACAAAGCGATAATTGCCAGGGCCAGTACGTTGTGAATTATTTAATTCCGTTGAAACAGATTTGGGCTATAAGGAGTCTTAAGCACAAAATTTATTATTCTAGTAGTTTAAAAATTTACGATTATAGTAAAAATATGTAAATATGAAAGGATTTAGCTTTATAAATGTTACGTATGTACAGGGATTACCGATGTGGATTTAACATCCCTGAATTTTATGTATAAATGTTACTGGGGGGGGGGGGGGGTGTTATTTTCCCCCCTTCCGGATTTGGGGAAAATTAACGGCCCCCCACCAATGCCCCCCAAGGGGC
>Ga0123355_10017910_pt1 | contig 11212 bp, 6 predicted proteins | sample TergutEmb28metaG_3_FD_89872 | JGI IMG/M metagenome (GOLD analysis project Ga0123355, IMG submission 89872) | Embiratermes neotenicus P1 segment gut microbial communities from Petit-Saut dam, French Guiana - Emb289 P1 | ecosystem: Host-associated > Arthropoda: Insects > Digestive system > Gut ...
ACTACTGGCTACAGGGACAGGCATACTATAAGAGACACTTGGATACAGGGACATGCGTACATATAGAGCATACTGGCTACAGGGAGAGGCGTACTTACAGAGACTACTGGCTATAGGGACAGGCGTACTATAAGAGACACCTGGCTACAGGGACATGCGTACATATAGAGAATACCGGCTACAGGGAGAGGGGTACATATAGAGACTACTGGCTACAGGGACAGGCGTACTTAAAGAGACACCTGGCTACAGGGAGAGGCGTACTTAAGGAGAATACTGGCTACAGGGACAGGCGTACTATAAGAGACACCTGGATACAGGGACAGGCGTACTTATAGAGACTACTGGCTACAGGGACAGGCGTATTATAAGAGACACCTCGCTACAGGGACAGGCGTACTTAAAGAGACTACTTGTTACAGGGACAGGCGTACTTAAAGAAACTACTGGCGACAAGGGAGAGGCGTACGTATAGAGATTACTGGCTACAGGAACAGGCGTACATACAGAGACTACTTGTTACAGGGACAGGATACTTATAGACACTACTGGATACAGGGACAGGCGTATTTATAGACACTACTTATTACAGGGACAGGCGTATTTATAGAGCCTACTGGATACAGGGACAGGCGTACTTATAGAGACTACTGGATACAGGGACAGGCGTACTTAAAGAGACTATTGGCTACAGAGCAGGCGTACTTAAAGAGACACCTGGCTACAGGGACAGGCGTACGTAAAGAGACACCTGGATACAGGGGCAGGCGTACTTAAAGAGACACCTGGATACAGGGACAGGCGTACTTAAAGAGAAAACTTGTTACAGGGACAGGCGTACTTATAGAGACTACTGGACACAGGGACAGGCGTACGTACAGAGACACTTGGCTACAGGGACAGGCGAACTTACAGAGACTATTGGCTACAGGGACAGGCGTACTTATAGAGACAACTGGCTACTGGGACAGGCGTACTTAAAGAGACTACTAGTTACAGAGAAAGGCGTACTTATAGAGAAAACTTGTTACAGGGACAGGGGTACTTATAGAGACTACTGGATACAGGGACAGTCGAACTTAAAGAGACAACTGGCTACAGGGACAGGCGTATTTATAGAGACAAATGGCTACAGGGACAGGCGTACTTAAAGAGACATCAGCCTACAGGGACAGGCGTATTTAAGAGACACCTGGCACCAGGGACAGGCGTACTTATGGAAACAACTGACTACAGGGACAGGTGTACTAATAGAGACTAATGGCTACACGGAGAGGCGTACATAAAGAGACACATGGCTACAGGGACAGGGGTACTTAAAGGGACACCTGGCTACATGGACAGGCGTACTAAAAGAGACTACTTGTTACAGGGACAGGCGAACTTATAGAGACTACGGGACACAGGGACAGGCGTACCTGAAGCGACTACTGTCTACAGGGACAGGTGTACGTAAGGAGACACCTGGATAGAGGGAAATGCGTACTTATTGAGGCACTTGGCTACAGGGACAGGAGTACTTAAAGAGACTACTGGTTACAGAGAAAGGCGTACTTATAGAGAAAACTTGTTACTGGGACAGGGGTACTTATAGAGACTACTGGATAAAGGGACAGGCGAACTTAAAGGGACAACTGGCTACAGGGACAGGCGTACTTAAAGAGACACCTGGCTACAGAGACAGGCGTATTTATAGAGACAACTGGCTACAGGGACAGGCGTACTTAAAGAGACACCAGCCTACAGGGACAGACGTACTTAAAGAGACACCTGGAAACAGGGACAGGCGTACCTATAGAAACAATTGAATACAGGGACAGGCGTAATAATAGAGACTACTGGCTACACGGAGAGGCGTACATAAAGAGACACCTGGATACAGGGACAGGCGTACTTAAAGGGACACCTGGCTACAGGGACAGGCGTACTTATAGATACTACATGTTACAGGGACAGGCGAACTTATAGAAAGTACGGGACACAGGGACAGGAGTACTTGAAGAGACTACTGGCTACAGGGACAGGTGTAACTTAGGAGACACCTGGATGGAGGGACAGGCGTATTTATAAAGACAATTGGCTACAGGGACAGGCGAACTTATAGACTACTGGATACAGGGTCAGGTGTAATTATAGACACTACTTGTTACAGGGACAGGCGAACTTATAGAGACTACTGGATACAGGGACAGGTGTAATTATAGACACTACTTGTTACAGGGACAGGCGTACTTATAGAGACTACTGGATAGAGGGACAGGCGTACTTATAGAGACCACTGGATACAGGGACAGGCGTACTTAAAGAGACTACTGGCTACAGGAACAGGCGTACTTATAGAGATACTTAGCTACAGGGACAGGCGTACTTAAAGAGACAACTGGCGACAGGGACAGTAATACATATAGAGATTACTTGTTACAGGGACAGGCGTACTTAAAGAGACACCTGGCCACATGGACAGGATTACATATGGAAAAAACTGGCAACATGGACTGGCGTACTTGAAGAGACACTTGGCTAAAGGGACAGGCGTAAATATAGAGAAACCTGGCTACAGGGAGAGGCGTACTTAAAGAGAAACCTGGCTACAGGGACAGGCGTACTTATAGAGACTACGTGTTAAAGGGACAGGCGGGCTTATAGGGAATACTGGCTACATGGACCGGAGTACTTGTACAGAATTACAGCTGCATGGACAGGCGTACTTAAAGAGACACCTGGCTACAGGGACAGGCGTACTTATAGAGACTACTAGCTACATAGACAGGCGTATTTAAAGAGATACCTGGTTACAGGGCCAAGCGTATTAATAGAGACTATTGGCTACAGGGACAGGCGTAATTATACAGTCTACTGGCTACATGGACAGGCGTACTTAAAGAGACACGTGGCTACAGGGACAAGCGTAGTTATAGAGACTACAGGTTACAGGGACAGGCGTACTTAAAGAGACACCTGGTTACAGGGACAGGCGTTCTTATGCAGACTACTGGCTACATGGAAAGGGGTACTTAGAAAGACACCTGGCTACAGGGACTAGCGTAGTGGTAGAGACTACTGGCTACAGGGACAGGCGTACTTAAAGAGACACCTGGATACAGGGACAGGCGTACTAATACAGACTACTGGCTACAGGGTCAGGCGTAATTAAAGAGACACCTGGATACAGGGAAAGGCGTACTTAAACAGACAACTGGCTGCAGTGTCAGGCGTACTTAAAGAGACACCTGATACAGGGACAGGCGTACCTATACAGACTACTGGCTACAGGGTCAGGCGTATTTAAAGAGACACCTGGATACAGGTACAGGCGTACTTATACAGACTACTGGCTACAGGGACAGGCGTATTTAAAGAGACACCTGGATACAGGGACAGGCGTACCTATACAGACTACTGGCTACAGGGTCAGGCGTAATTAAAGAGACACCTGGATACAGGGAAAGGCGTACTTAAACAGACAACTGGCTACCGTGTCAGGCGTACTTAAAGAGACACCTGGATACAGGGACAGGCGTACCTATACAGACTACTGGCTACAGGGTCAGGCGTACTTAAAAAGACACCTGGCTACAGGGACAGACGTACTTATAGAGACTATTTGTTACAGGGACAGGCATACTAATAGAGACTACTGGATACAGGGACAGGGGGACTTAAAGAGACTACGGCTACAGAGACAGGCGTACTTAAAGAGACACCTGGATACAGGGACATGAGTACTTATACAGACTACTGGCGACACGGATAGGCGTACTTAAAGAGACACCTGGTTTCAGGGACAGGCGTACTTATAGAGACTACTGGTTACAGAGACAGGCGTACTTAAAAGACTACTGGATACAGGGACAGGCGTACTTAAAGAGGCTATTGGCTACAGGGATAGGCGTACTTAAAGAGACACCTGCCATCAGGGACAGGCGTACTTGTAGAGACTACTGGCTACACGGACAGGCGTACTTAAAGATACACCTGGATACAGGCACAGGCGTAATTATAAAGACTAGTGGCTACAGGGACAGGCGGAATTAGAGAGACACATGGATACAGGGACAGGCGTACTTACAGAGACTACTGGCTACAGGGACAGGCGTACATAAAGAGACACCTGTATACAGGGAGAGGCGTACTTACAGAGACTATTGGCTACAGGGATAGGCGTAATTAAAGAGACACCTGGATACAGGGACAGGCGTACTTATACAGACTAAAGGCTAAAGGGACAGGGATAATTAAAGAGACACCTGACTACAGGGACAGGGATACTTGTAGAGACTACTGGCAACAGGGACAGGCGTACTTATAGAGACACCTGGCTACACGGACAGGTGTACTTAAATAGGCACCTGGATACAGGGACAGGCGCACTTATAGAGACTACTGGCTATAGGGACAGGCATACATGAAAGAGACACCTGGATACAGGGGCAGGCGTGCCTAACCAGAATTCTGGCTACAGGGACAGGCGAACTTATATAGACTACTCGTTAGAGGGCAGGCGTACTCATAGACACTACTGGATACAGGGACAGGTGTACTTAAAGAGACTACTGGATACAGGGACAGGCGTACTTAAAGAGACACCTGGCTGCACGGACAGGCCTACTTATAGAGCCTGCTGGCTACAGGGACATGCGTACTTAAACAGAATACTGGCTACAGGGACAGGCGTACTTATAGAGACTACTTGTTACAGGGGCAGTCGTACTTATAGGGACTACTGGGTACATGGACAGGCGAACTTATTTAGAATACTGGCTACAGGGACAGGCGTACTTATAGAGATTACTGGTTACAGGGACAGGCGTACTTAAAGAGACACATGCATACAGGGACTGGCGTACTTATAGAGACTACTGGCTACAGGGACATTCGTACTTAAAGAGACACCTGAATATAGGGACAGGCGTACTTATACGAGAATACTGGCTATAGGGACAGGCCTACTTGAAGAGACACCTGGCTTCAGGGACAGGCGTACTTATAGAGACTACTTCTTACAAGGTCAGGCGTACTTAGAGGCTACTGGATACAAGGACAGGCGTACGTAAGGAGACTACTGGCTACAGGGACAGGCGTACAAAAAGAGACATCTGGCTAGATGGACAAGCGTATTTATAGAGACTACTGGCTACAGGGTCAGTCGTACTTATACAGACTACTGGCTACATGGATAGATGTATTTAAAGAGACCACTGGCTATAGGGTCAAGTGTACTTATAGAGACTATTGGCTACAGAGACAGGCGAACTTATAGATACTGTTTGTTCCAGGGACAGGAGTACTTATAGAAACTACTGGATACAGTGACAGGCGTACTTAAAGACACTACTGGCTACAGCGTCAGGCTTACTTAAAGAGACACCTGGCTACAGGTAAAGGCTTGCTTATAGAGTCTACTGGCTATAGGGACAAGCATACTAGGCAGTTGGCTACAGGTACAGGCGTTCTTAAAGAGAAACCTGGCTACAGGGACAGGCGTACTTAGATGGTTACAAGGACAGGCGTAATTTAAAAGACTCCTGGTTACAGGGAGAGGCGTAATTATAGGGACTACTGGCTATACGGTCAGGCCTACGGAAAGAGACACCTGGCTAGAGGGACAGGCTTTCTTAAGCAGTTGGCTACAGGGACAGTCATACTTATAGAGACACCTCGCTACAGGGTCAGACCTACTGAAAGAGACACCTGGCTACAGAGACAGGCGTACTTAGACAGTTGGTTACAGAGACAGGCGTACTTAGACACCTGGCTACAGGGACAGGTGTACTTAAAGAGAAACCTGGCTACAGGGACAGGAGTACTTAAAGAGACACCTGGCTACAGGGACAGGTGTACTTATAGAGACTATTGGCTACAGGGTCAGGGTTCCCTAAGGAGACCCCTGGCTAGATTGACAGGCGAAATTAGGAAGTTTGCTACAGGGACAGGCCTACATAAAGAGACTACCGCCTACAGGGACAGGCGTACAAAAACAGTTGGCTTCAGGGACAGGTGTACTTAAAGGGACACACGGCTACAGGGACGGGCGTACTTATAGTGACTACTGGCTACAGTGTCAGGCCTACAGGAACAGACACCTCGGTAGAGTGACAGGCGTACTTAGACAGTTGGCTACAGGGACAAGCGTACTTAAAGAGACACATAGCTACAGGGACAGGCCTACTTAAAAAACAACTGGCTACGGGGTCAGGCCTAATGAAAAAACGCCTGGCCTCAGGGACAGGCGTACATAGACAGTTGGCTACAGGGACAGGCGTACTTAAAGCGAAACCTGGCTACAGGAACAGGCTTACTCATAGAGACTACGGGCTACAGTGTCAGGGCTACAGAAAGAGACACCTCGCTAGAGGGATAGGTGTACTTAGACAGTTGGCTACAGGGATAGGCGTACTTAAAAATACATATGGCTAAAGGGAGAGGCCTACTTGTAGAGACACCTGGCTACAGGGTCAGGCCTACTGAAAAAGACACCTGGCTTCAGGAATTGGCGTACTTAGAGAGTTGGCAACAGTTAAAGGCCTACTTAAAGAGAAACCTGGCTACAGGGACAGGCGTACTTAGACATTTGGCTACAGGGACAGGCGTACTTAAACAGAAACCTGGCTACAGGGAGAGGCGTACTTATACAGTTGGCTACAGGGACAGGCGTACCTAAAGGGACACCTGGCTACAAGGAAAGGCGTACTTAGACAGTTGGCTACAGGGACAGGCCTACTTAAGGAGACACCTAGCCACAGTGACAGGCGTACTTATAGAGACTACTGGCTACAGGGACAGGCGTATTTAGACATTTGGCTACAGGGACAAGCAAAACATAATTAAAAACCTGGCTACAGGGACAGGCATACATAAAGAAACACCTGCCTGCAGGGATAGGCGTACTTTGACATTTTTCTACAGGGACAGGCGTACTTAAAGAGAAACCTGGCTACAGGGACAGGCGTACTTAGACTGTTGGCTACAGGGACAGGCGTACTTAAAGGGACACCTGGCTACAGAGACAAGCGTACTTAGACAGTTGGCTACAGGGGCAGTCATACATAAAAAATACCTGGCTACAGGGACAGGCGTATTTAGACAGTAGTCTACAGGGACATGCGTACTTAGACAGTTGGCCGCAGGGACAGGCATACATAAAGAAACACCTGGCTACAATGATAGGCGTACTTAGACTGTTGGCTACAGGGACAGGTGTACTTATAGAGACACCTGGCAACAGGGAGAGGCGTACTTAGACAGTTGGCTACAAGGACAGGCATACATAAAGAAACACCCGTCGACAGGAAAGGCGTACTTATATATTTGGCTACAGGGACAGGCGTACTTATAGAGACTACTAGCTACAGGGCAGGCGTACTTATAGAGACTACTGGCTACAGTGTCGGGCCTACTGAAAGAGACACCTGGCTACAGGGCAGGCGTACTTATAGAGACTATTGGCTACAGTGTCGGACCTACTGAAAGCTACACCTGGCTAAATGGACAGGCTTACTTAGACACCTTGCTATAGGGACAGGCGTACTTATAGACAAACCTGGCTACAGGGACTGGCGTACTTAGTTGGCTACATGAACAGGCGTACTTAAAGAGACACCTGGCTACAGGGATAGGCGTATTTAAAGAGACACCTGGCTACAGGGACAGGCGTACTTATTTGGCTACAGGAACAGGCGTACTTAAAGTGACACCTGGCTACAGGGACAGACGTACTTATAAAGAAACCTGGTTACAGGGTTAGGCGTACTGAAGAGACACTTGGCTAGAGGGACAGGCGTATTTAAACAGTTGGCTACAGGGACAGGCGTACTTATAGAGAAACCTGGCTACAGGATCAGGCCTACTGGAGAGACACCTGGCTACAGGGACAGGCGTACTTAGACAGTTGGCTATAGGGACAGGCGTACTTAAAAAGTCACCTTGCTACAGGAACAGGCGTACTTAAAGAGACACCTGGCCACAGGGTCAGGCGTACTTAGACAGTTGGCTACAGGGACAGGCGTAATTAGACTGTTGGCTACAGGGACAGACGTACTCAGACAGTTGGCTACAGGGTCAGGCCTACTTAAAGAGACACCTGGCTACAGGGACAGGCGAACTTAGACAGTTGTCTACAGGGACAGGCATACTTAAAATTCACCTGGCTACAGGGACAGGCGAACTTAGAAATTCACCTGGCTACAGGGACAGGCGTACTTGAAGAGACACCTGGCTACAGGGACAGGCGAACTTAGACATTTGGCTACAGGGACAGGCGTACTTAGACTGTTGGCTACAGGGTCAGGCCTACTGAAAGAGACACCTGGCTACAGGGCAGGCGTATTTAGACAGTTATCTACAGGGTCAGGCCTACTGAAAGGGACACCTGGCTACAGGGAGAGGCATACTTAGACAGTAGGCTACAGGGTCAGGCCTACTAAAAGAGACACCCGGCTAGAGGGACAGGCTTACTTAGACAGTAGGCTACAGGGACAGGCTTACCTAAAAATTCACCTGGGTACACGGACAAGCGTACTTAAAGAGACACCTGGCTACAGGGACAGGCGAACTTATAGTGACTACAGGCTACAGGGTTAGACCTCGTGATACAAACACCTGGCTAGAGGGACAGACGTACTTAGACAACTGGCTACAGGGACAGGCTTCCTCTAAGAGACTACTGGCTAGAGGGACAGGCGTACTTAAACAGGTGGCTAGAGGGACAGGCGTACTTAAAACGTCACCTGACTGCAGGCATAGGCGTACTTAAATAGACACCTGGGTACAGGGACAGGCGTACTTATAGAGACTACAGGCCACAGGGACAGGCGTACTTATAGAGACTACTGGCTGGAGGGACAGGCGTACTTAGTTTGGTACACGGACAGGCGTACTTATAGAGACCACTGGCTAGAAGGGACAGTCGTACTTTAAAAAGCAATGACTCTCTCTAAAGCTTTAATTTGACCATTTTCAAAAAAAAAGACTGCGTATCGTGTAAATCACATTTTTGTATACAGATATTACAAGGCCTTCCTTACTCTCTTACGTCATACCTATTCACGGTAGACACACAAATGGAACTACACTGCAGGCTGTAAGAACTGCGCTGCCTTAGCTTCTGCGATGTTACTGACCTCACAGTCGCTTCATAAAATTTGTGGCTTTTTCCTGTAACAAATTTTATCCAAATAGGGTAAAAAGTGTGGAATTTATGGCAAACATTCTTCCACGCTCAAGACGAAAGTATGGATTTCAATGTACACATTTTCATGAAACACGAAATTAATCAACGGCATTACGCAAAGATTTCGTAGACTCAGTTTTTTCAGAATCGATCAATACAACTGGAAAGTGTGGGTAGAAATGTTTTCACTTATGGAATTAACCTTTTAAAGCCCAGCAGTTTCTTTACGTACCGCCAGGTTTAACATTCAAACATTCTACATGGTGCTCGTTTTGCGTTGAGTGTTTTGTGCGGAACTGAGAACAGAAAGCTGCTTTTGCTATATACAGAATTAACTGACTGGTTTTTATAGCCGTGGTGAAAAGTGTTTACAGCGCGGTACGGACTGGGTCTTTAAATAAAGCGGCCTGCGCTTCGTTTGTAAAGGGTTAAATATTTATGTGTTTTGTATTTATCTGAGACCAAACAGCGACTTGTGCCACTTACAGCATAAACTGATTGGTTTTTATAACCGAGATGAAAAGTGTTTACAGCGCGGTACGCACTGATTCCTTATACAAAGCAGATTACATTTGGTCTTCAAAAGGTTAAATATGACTTTCATTGAGCGGATTTTCACGAAACTCACTCTTGCTTGCTTGATATTTGTATAAAATTTCCAGTAACGAATTTCATGAAAACCGACAAATGATTTCGTCGATGATGCCAGGTCATGGACGGACGGACGGATGGACGTGGTCTCCACAAAGCGTTATTTTTTACTTCGTCAGGAATGCCTACTAGTAAAAGGATTTGCCTTGTCGCAACATTTCGTCAGTGAAAGTACTTTTGTCTCAACGCGAAAAACAGTGCAAACTGAACTAACTTTTCCCTGAGTCCTGAAAGTTTAACGATACGCCAAGAAACTTGCAGCTAACACAAACGTTTCCAAACCAATGGCCTGACGTTTTTATAACTATATAGAGCCCTTTCCTTACCCACAAGTCCAGATATTATGATACCATTACTAAAGCTTGAGTTAGCTCAACTACAGAACGTTCGTACAAAAATATACTTCCACGTTCTCGTTAATGAATTTAAAATAAACAATTATCCATTACGAACAAAACGCCAGTTCCTTCAGGACATCAATTAAAATTCTTCCTTAACAACTTCGAGAAATATAATTTTCTCAGTTTCCTCTGATATGTTTTATTTTAACACTTTTGCAGACGTCTGAATTATATTACGTGTACAGAGATTCAGGTCATGCCTCACAGAGAACACAACGCCCATCATTTATGAATGCCACCTGGCTAGCTAGTGTACAGACATGTTTAAACAAGGTTCACCCCCCGAAAAACTGGTAAAGGTACAAATACTTTCCCATGAAACACTCGGAAGAATAACCCAAGAGCATTGCTTCCTTTGGAGAGTCTCAGCTTTCGCCCGCTTGTCCTTCTCATACAAGTAGTACTGAAATTAAGAAAAGTAACGGAACACTGACGTAATGAAACTGACAGGGTATAACGGACGTAATAAGAGAAAAACCTGCGGAAGTATAAATCTGTCCACCGCAAATTTCACATGGACCGGGCATGAGATTGAACCTGGGCCTTCGCGCTGACAGACCGACAGTGGACTAAGTGCAAGATAATAGCTTCAGATGTTTGTTTTATGACACCAAAAAAATACTTAATTTTTTTTCAAGAGAAACTGACTGTACAGCCAGTGGTTACTCCGCACCGCACCACTCTCGCCCTTCACTGCTACAGTCTCTGCCCACTCTAATTCTCATACCAAACGCCAATTGTTAATAGGCCTATTACATGTGATGCGCCACTGTTCTGTTGTTACTGAAATTAGACTTGGTACAGTATTCAAATGGGGCTTGCAGTGGCGCAGTTGGTTGAGGCACTGCGTTACAAGCCGGGAAGGTCGCGGGTTCGATTCCCGATGGTGTCATTGGAATTTTTCATTGACAGAATCCTTCCGGCCGCATTATGGCGCTGGGGTTGACTCAGCCTCTAACAGAAATGAGTATCAGGAATATTTCCTTGAGGG
>Ga0123355_10017913_pt1 | contig 11212 bp, 11 predicted proteins | sample TergutEmb28metaG_3_FD_89872 | JGI IMG/M metagenome (GOLD analysis project Ga0123355, IMG submission 89872) | Embiratermes neotenicus P1 segment gut microbial communities from Petit-Saut dam, French Guiana - Emb289 P1 | ecosystem: Host-associated > Arthropoda: Insects > Digestive system > Gut ...
GAAGGAAGCGTAGTCGGGCTTTGCCCGGCGTAGCGGCGGGGCTTGGGGCAGAGCCCCATCAAAAGGCGGCTGCACCGCCCCCGAAGGAAGCGTAGTCGGGCTTTGCCCGGCGTAGCGGCGGGGCTTGGGGCAGAGCCCCATTATAATAAAAAAGGATGATCGACCATGAAAATGACATTCCGCTGGTTTGGCGAAGGCCAAGACCCAATTAGTCTGCGCAGTATCCGTCAGATACCAGGCATGTACGGGGTTGTTACCAGTCTTTTAGACATGCCCGCAGGTGTTGCCTGGCCAGAAGAGCGCGTCAAAACCATGAAAGAAACCATTTCCGCCGCAGGTTTGGAAGTTGAAGTTATCGAAAGCGTAAACATCCACGAGGACATTAAGCTTGGCGCGCCTGGCCGTGACGAGAAAATTGAAAACTACATTACCACAATGGAACGGCTGGCGAAACACGGCATCAAATGCATTTGCTACAACATGATGCCGGTCCTTGACTGGGCCCGCAGCGATTTGTACTACGACCTGCCCGACGGTTCTAACACCATGCGCTACGAAGCCGCGTTTATGGAAGGAATAACCCCGGAAAAACTCGCGGCCCAATACGCCAAAGATTCCGATACCTACGAAATGCCCGGCTGGGAACCGGAGCGCATGAAAAAAATTAACGAGGCCCTAAAAGCCTACGAAGGCATGACAACCGATACATTTTACGCCAACATGAAATACTTCTTGGATGCAATAATCCCCCATGCGGAGCGATTGGATTTGCTAATGGCCGTACACCCGGACGACCCGCCGTTGCCCATTTTTGGCCTACCAAAGCTAATTATAAGCCGCGACAATGTTCGCAGATATTTAGACCTTAACCCAAGCAAGCACAACGGCCTGACCCTTTGCACGGGTAGTCTGGGCGCACGCAAAGGCGCGGATATCCCGGCCATGATACGCGAGTTTGGCGGCGAAGGTCGCATCCATTTTGCCCATGTGCGCAATTTGCGCTTTGAAAATGATACGGATTTTTACGAATCTGCACACCTGACAAGCATGGGTTCGCTGGATATGTACGCGATAATGAAAGCGTTTTACGATACTGGCTTCAAGGGATGCATTCGCCCAGACCACGGCCGTATGATTTGGGACGAAACTACTAAAAAGGGCCGCCCGGGTTACGGGCTTTACGACCGTGCCTTGGGTGCTACGTATTTGCAAGGTATTTGGGAAGCGTTAACTCGTCAAGGTAAATAAATATTTTTTTAGCACTAGGGATGAGCGTGGCAATTCTTGTATTTTCCGTGCTCGTTTACCCAACATGTAAAACCCAAGCGTCTCGTGTGTGGCTTGGCATTTCGAAATGACAAGTTGTTTCTGCAATTTTAGTGTATTCTCGCATAATCTGGGGAATGCGAAATGATGATTTTAGCACTCTCCAAATGCAAAGGATAGCGGAGATAATAATAGTTTGGCCTTAGAAGCTATACGCATGGTTTACAATATCGTATTGGCTAGGCGTTTTTTCGATAGTTTTCGTTGCTGATAACGCCGCGCGCTCAAAAGCACGCAAAGAAGGAGTAACGGAAAATGACGAAAAAGCGATCGTCAAGACGGTGTTGCAAATGCATGCGTATAGCTTTTTAACATTAGCGCAACAGCAATTATAGAAAAATTAATTGATAAAGGATGATTTCATGAAACTTAACAAATTCCCAAAAACCTACACCCTGCCAAAATTCGATATAGCCGCCGTTGCTGCACGCACACAAAAATCCCCAACATGGTTACACATTGGCGCGGGCAACATTTTTCGTATTATGCTGGCGGGTATGCAACAGGATTTGCTGGACAACGGCCTAACCGACACAGGCATAATAGCCTACGAAGGTTTTGACGAAGAAATTATTCCAAAATCCTTTACCCCGTACAATAATTTGACGCTGGGGGTGACCTTGCATGCAAACGGGGCGGTTGACAAGCGCGTAATCGCAAGCATCGCCGACGCTTTTTCTTGCGATGTCCCAGCCCTGTGCGAAGTTATTGCAAAACCAAGCCTGCAAATGGTAAGCTTCACCGTTACCGAGCTTGGATATTCCGTTAACCCGGAAAATGTGAGCGATTTCCGCAGCCCAAAAACTACAATGGAGCAAGTGACGGCTGGGCTTTACCACCGCTATACCGCAAACGCCAAACCCCTGGCACTTGTTAGTATGGACAATTTATCCGAGAACGGGAACCATGTAAAAAAAGGTGTCACCACCATAGCCGAGGTCTGGCACAAAAGCGGAAATGTGCCTGCAGAGTTTGTTGATTATGTAAAGAGTTTGTCCTATCCTTGGACAATGATAGACAAGATAACCCCCCGCCCGTCGGAGGAAATTGCAAAAATGTTAGAGGTCGATGGCTACAAGCACACCGCCATTACCAAAACCACAAAAAATACCTTTGTTGCGTCCTTTGTAAATGCCGAGTCTGCCCAGTATCTTGTTATAGAGGATGACTTCCCGAATGGCCGTCCGCCCCTAGAGGACGCTGGCGCATACCTAACCGACAGGGAAACCGTTCGCAAAACAGAACAAATGAAGGTATGCTCTTGCTTAAACCCACTTCATACGGTGCTTGGTGCGGCTGGGATGCTGCTTGGCCACCCAACAATTGCGGCTTGCATGAAGGACGGGCGGCTTGTTAAGCTGGTAAACAAAGTTGCGGAAGAAGCACTTGAAACCGTGGTTGATCCAGGCATCATCGACCCAAAAGCATTTTTAAACGAAGTTTTGACAGAACGCTTTCCGAACCCATATATCCCGGATACTCCGGCGCGTATCGCCTGCGATACATCGCAAAAAGTGCCTGTACGCTTTGGGGTAACATTGAAAGAGCGCGTAGCAAAGGGGCTTCCCATGGATGTGCTGGAAGGTATTCCTATGTTTATCGCGCTGTGGTTGCGCTACCAAATGGGTAAAGATGATACAGGGGCTAAAATGGAACTGAGTCCCGACCCGCGGTTGCCGAAAACCTTTGCTATATTGGAGGGGGTGGAGTTTGGGCAAAAAGTTGACTTGAACCCCATTTTGTCTGATGCGGATACCTTTGGTGTAAATTTGTATGAAGTTGGCCTGGGTGAAAAAATTGAAGCGTTGTTTTATGAGCTATCTGCGAAAGCTGGAACAATAGGGAATTTATATTTATAATCAACTTTTATCTTGCCCTGTCGGCTTCGTTCACGTTATAGTAATGCAATCACCCGCTTAGGAGGAACACACATGATAACACTCAAACCCATTACCATCACCAGCCCCGAAATGCCTACGTGCATCGCGCTTGATGTTGCACCGCACAAAGAGGATTTTGTGCGCACCAACGCGGTTTCGCTGGCGTGTCAGTATTATGACGGCAAAAAGGGCGAACCAATAGAATGCCGCGCCATCTATGATAACCAGCAGATGGTGGGTCTAGTCACGTACTATTACCACACAAATGACCCTGTTTTTGAAGAACCCTGTTACCGCATTCGCACCATTATGGTGGACAAAAACCACCAAGACAAGGGAATTGAAGGGTTGGCACTTCAATTAGCGGTGGAAGAGATTGAAACCAAACCTCATGGTGAAGCAACCGCTATTTTCGCCACCTACGACCCCGAGGAAGAAGATTTCGCGCAGGTTTACGCCGCGGGTGGCTTTACCGCAACCGATATGAATTGGGATGCAAAAGACCCTGACACCAAAGACGTTATTACAAGGAGGGCGTTATGATAACCATAAAACCTATTTCCATTTTAAGCGAAAACATGCCTGCGTGCATCGAGTTAGATGTACACCCAGAACAGGTAAAATTTGTAGCCGACAACGCCTACAGTCTGGCACAAGCCTATGACACAAACAAAGCCGGAGCGGATGACGGCACTGCCGCCGTACCCTACGCCGTATATGAAGACGACACAATGGTGGGTTTCGCCATGTATGGCTACTTCCCCGTTGACCCAGATGAAGACGAAGACGACGAAGATAGCTACGACAGCAAAAATCCCGTCTACTACTTCTGGCGTTTGTTAATAGACAAAAACCACCAACGCAGAGGTATTGGCGCGGAAGTTGTACGCCTGGTAATGGAAGAAATTAAGCGCAAGCCTCAAGGCGAGGCCCTCCACTGCTATGTGTCCTATGATGCTGAAAATATCGGTTCGAAAACTACATTTACAAACTACGGCTTTGAAGAGGACGGGCGTGTGATTGGCGGGGAATTAGTGGCGAAGTTCGCGCTGTAAAGCAACACAATGTTCTAAAGTAAGAAGCTATACGCATGGTTTGCAATATCGTATTGGCGAGGCGTTTTTTCGATAGTTTTCGTTACTGATGACGCCGCGTGCACAAAGGCACGCAAGGAAAAAGTAACGGAAAGTGGCGGAAAAACGACCGTCAAGACGGTGTTGCAAATCCATGCGTATAGCTTCTAATAGCACCCGCGAGGGTGCTTTTTTAATGGGCTCGGATGTCAAACGGTAGCCACACCCCTACGTGTACTGACCAATGCGATGATTCCGGAGCTTTGTGGTATAGCGCAGTACATAACAGCTTCTTTTTGACTTCCTTATACTAGTGTCTCATCCGGCATAATATCAGTGTTGGTTGCAAAAGCCTGTTTGTTGTGCCGTCGCCTAGGGAACCCCATTCGCCGTCGCTGCCACCCATTGCCCACAATGCGCCGCATTCTGTGATAATAAAAATAGTGGTGGACACTACCCAGCCGTGGTCGGTAGCATAGCTGGTTGCAATTTGGCTTACGCTCTCCATTATCAAAACAGGGGAAAGGCTGCCGCCAATTATACATGGCTGGTTTGCGTTGCCTAAGCCTGTGTTGCCGCCCCACCCAAAAAGACGACCGTCGCGGGTTATGGCAAAAGCGGTGTTACCCGCAACTTCAAAATGCGCCACATTGCTAAGGATGTACCCGGGCAAGTCGTCATGTGCGGCAGATGTACCGTTGCCAAGCGGCGGCCCCCAGTTCCAGTGGTCTGCGGCGTCTTGGTTGCCGCCCCAGGCCACAAGGGTGTGGTCGCTTGCAATAACAAAAATGCCGGTGTTTGTACGGCGTGCATATATTGCGCCTTGGAATAGCAGAGCCGGCTCTTGTACCTTAAATGGTTCGCCATATGGCTGGAAAGCGTGCAGCTTCAAATCCCACAGGTCGCCAGTTGTGCTTATGGCAAGGCCGCAGGCAGTAACTTGCGCGATATTGTCCATTATGTGTTGGGGGGAAAGGATGGGGTCGAAGTCGCCCCATGGGTCGCGCCAGATGTTACCAAAGCCCCATAGGATATTGTCGTTTGTGATAACTAACGCGCCGGTAATTGTTGGGGTGACGCTTGCCACATTGGCCATGATATGAACAGTTTCGTGGCGGTGGACATCCGTACCGTCGCCAAGAAAACCGCGTATATCTGCGCCTTCGTTACTGCCCCATGCCCACAAGCTGTTGTCTGCGCGAATGGCAAAGCTGCGCATAGAGTACATTGCATGGGCATTGTGCAGCCCGGGTGCTACGGCGGCATATACTACATTATCAAGCACGGGAATTGGCCGTGCAGAAGATTGGTTGCATTTTCCCCATACCCAAAGGGTGTTGTCGCTTGTGATATATAAGGCGTGCGCATGCCCGGAGTCTATAAATATTACGTCGCCTGGTACAATTGTTTGCGGATATGTAAACGTGTTGCCAAAATTGCCTGGAGTATCTCCCCAAGCTAAAAGTGCGCCATCTTGGTTTATTGCCAAATGGGCGTTAGAGTTGGTACAAACTGATGTAATACGGGTAGACGTTATGGGGTCACCCCCATCAACAACTGCGGAATGATGCTGGGTTTCATTTTCACTCAGGTTATCCGCGTCACTCTGGTTGCCATCATCATTATGGGATTGCCCTGGAATCTTATAGGCTTCTCCTTCATCATTTCCGTCAATTTCCCATTCGTGGGAATCGTTACTGTATTTGCTGGTGGGCACCGGACTGTCCGAGACACTAGAGTCCCCACACCCCGCAAACATTACAACAAAAGATAATAAAAATAACACAGTTACAATTTTCATGTTCTCTTCCTTTCGGTTTGCTCCTGAATACGCTAAAAAGTGTGGATATGTATAAAAAACATCAAAATTTGTGGCTGCTTATAGTATAAATTATGGTGACAAAGTCGTGCCTAATGGGAATTAATAAGGGCTGTCTCCTAAGTGAACGTCGAGACAGCCCCTATTGGGCTAACAGCCTTATTTAGAAGCTGTACACATGGCGTTACCATATAGCTTCTTATTGCGCTTTGTTTTGTACAAACGCCTTCATTTCTGCCAAAAGTTCATCAGGATCTAGGCCATGTGTTACTGCGGCTTGCTCCAATGTTTCACTTGCGGCAGATGGGCAACCAACACAATGCATTCCATGGTTCATTAATATCAATGCAAGTTCCCTGTCTACGGTTAGCACATCTTTGATAAGCATTTCTTTAGATAATTGCATCTTAAACATCCTTTACATATATAATTGTCTTACGTATTTCTTAACATTCGAAACCCCGGGAAGTAGCGGAACACAACACGTCCCAGAATATCCCCTTCGTAAATAAACGGCGTAGTTTGCCACCGCCTACTATCCAAAGAATCCTCCCGGTGATCCCCAAGTACAAAAAAGTGATGCTCTGGCACTTCGAAGGGGCCAAAATTACCGGTAATCGCACCTTGAACAAAGTCGTCCCGTAAAGGGATGGGGCTGTTGTTTATATATACTTTACCGTCTACTATATTTACCAGTTCCCCAGGCAGGCCTATTGCGCGCTTTACATTCAATGTCTCAGGCTCGACCGGGCTTGGGAAAACAATAATATCAAAACGATCTGGCTCAGAAAACAAGTAAGAAAGTCTGTTTGCTACAATCCTGTCGTTAGTGCGTATTGTACCTTCCATTGAGCCACTTGGAACCCTAGCGTTTACAATTACAAAACGATTAAACAATAACGCGAAAATAACAGCTATTAAAATTGTTTTTATCCAGCTAAAAGCTTCGCGCACTAGTTCAGTTTTAACACTTGGCATTAATACACCTCTTATACAATAAAATCTCCGCAAGTATAACATATGCTACAGAAAAAGGAAAATGAAATTTTAAAACCTGAGGCAAGTGTTTTATTCCGTCAATCATCCCGTCGTTGTAGTGTACCTTTGGGTATGTGGCGTTGTCGCTTTTTGCAGTTTGTCAAATATAGTCACAGAAACGCAAAACCGTCCATTCTTGCTTGCAATTTGTGTACACTACTGCGTCAACGGTCCTCTTGACTTCATGCCTAAAAAGTGATATATTTATCACGTTACAAATATATCACCTTTTAAGGAGGCAACTTTATGAATTTCATTTTACGCATGAAACATCCAGCTCTATTAGGCATTCTTGGATTTTTTGGATTCATGGCTTTTTTCGGTTTCCCAATCGCCGGGGTAGCCTTCACCTTTTTTGGGTTTTTCTTTATCGGGCGATTAACAAAAGAGAAACCGGACGAGCGGCTTATTGCGAATTTCAATAGAGGTATGCGTATAACAGCACGTTTGGGAACGTTTTCGTGCTTCCTCGTCCTATTTGCATTGCATTTGGGAGTGGCAACCGATATTGTTCTACTGTGGGGTTCTGTCGGTTTAGGTGTTATCTCTGCATTGGGCGATGCTTTAGCGTATTTCTTCGATAAGAGGGGGTAACTATGGCTACATTCGTATGCAAACTTAAGGAATATAGAGCTTTAGCGGACATAACTCAAGAAGCACTTGCTGAAATGGTCAATGTGCGCAGGGAAACCATCATTCGCTTGGAAGCAGGAAAATACAATCCCTCATTAAAGCTGGCTATTGATATTTCACGGGCGGTCAAAGCACCCATCGAAGAAATATTTATTTTCGATTGATTACTCGTAGAAACCTTTTTTCGGATTATGATTATATTACCAACCCCTTGCTCCTTTTTAACTTAACGTGCTGACTATACAGGTTATTATAATTGTCCGCCCAACGCTTAGCTTCGCTTTTTTGATGGTTTAGCTTTGAGATTGCTTCGCATTTTGTGCCATGCTCTTTGCCGCTCTGTAGCAATTGCGCCCTTGATGCGTGGGCGTGTTTCCTCAGCCAGTTTGCGGTTGAGTGCGCCTATTTCATCGGCGGCGGCTTCCTCGACTTCTTGAATAAGGGATTGTTTATGCTCTGTGATGAAGTCATGGCGCAACTCACATTTGAGTTCGTCCACTAAGTCGGGGTCTGCTCGTAATTCGTCCTTAACCTCATCACACATTTTTTTGTACTCGTCGGGCGTGAGGGTGTGCCCTCGCCCTTTTGATTCCTCGGCAACATCCAAACCGTATTGTTGGCAAAGTTCACGCAGGATTTTACGCTCTTGTATGCGCCACTCGTTGATGGAGTTCTTGTTTTTACCAAAACCCATTTGCTGTAATGCAACGGAATGACTGTTACGAACCGCCATTCCGTTTTTGTATTTATTTGCAATCGGCACATAATCAATATGTTATTATCCCCCTGTGGCTATAGTATCCCATTTAAAGTGGCAAATGACTATAGCTTGCGGTGGTGCTGGTTCTTTAAAATAAAAAAGTGGTGTTGAACGCAATAGAGGCGAAGCTGTCTTAGTTAATTAAGGCCGATTCGTCTTTTTTTGTAAATTATGCATAAATTTATTTTCAATTATCTTGTAATTGCCCCATTGCAACAGTATAATAAGACAAATAAAACGTAGGTAGTGTAAACTCGCATATGCAAAGTTTCCAATGCCAAAAATAGGAGGTATTTATGAAAGTTTATTCAGCAGACGAAATCCGTAATGTGGCGGTTATGGGTCACAGTGGTTGCGGTAAAACGTCGCTAATGGAAGCAATGCTGCACGTTACCAAGGTTACAAACCGCATGGGACGTGTAGAAGACGGCAACACCGTTTCGGACTACGATTCTGAAGAAGTAAGGCGCAAAGCATCTGTTGGCGCATCGGTTATTCCAATCGAATGGAATAACACCAAAATTAACTTCATGGATACGCCTGGCTTTTTTGACTTTGTTGGCACGGTAAAAGAGACCTTATCGGTTTCTGACGCGGCACTTATCCTGGTTTCCGCAAGAAGCGGCGTTGAAGTTGGCACCGAGCTTGCATGGGAGCACGCACAGGAACACCCGCGCATCATATTCGTAAACGGCATGGACGACGAACATGCCGACTTTACAAAAGTAGTTGCCGACATGCGCGACAAATTTGGACATACGGTAGCCCCGCTGCAAATTCCTTTCTCGGAAGGCGGCAAAGTTGTGGGTTATATAGATGCATTTACAGGCAAGGCATATAAATGGAACGGCGCGGAAACCATCCCCTGCGACGTTCCAGCAGACATGCAGGACGCATACGAAGAGCATCACCAATTCCTGCTTGAAGCAATCGCGGAAACCGACGAAACCCTTATGGAAAAATTCTTTGGCGACGAAGAGTTAACAGACGAAGAAAAAACCCGCGGCCTGCGTTCAAGCATTGCAAACGGCAGCTTATCTCCTGTACTTTGCGGTACCGCAACAGGCAAAGATATGATTGGCGTAGCGGCTATGCTTGACATGTTAACGACCCTTGTTCCTCCAGCAGCAGAGCTTACACGTAAAATTTCCGTTGTCAAAGATGGCGAAACGGTTTCCATCCCATGTTCGGAAGCGGGCGCGCCATGTGCGTTCGTGTTCAAAACCATCTCGGACCCTGCGGTTGGGCGTATCAGTTTGTTCCGTGTTTTCTCTGGCGTTATAAAGCGCGATACTCCGCTGTACAACACCAACCACGAAAATGCCGAAAAATTCAGCACCCTGTTTATCGTGCGCGGCAAGGACAGAATTGACGTTCCTGAAATTAAAGCGGGCGACATAGGTGCTATATTAAAACTTGATACCACCAACACCCAGGATACTCTTGCCACAAAAGCGGAGCCGTTTAAAATCCCGCCTGTGGTGCTTCCAGAGTCGCTATATTCACGCGCAATTGCCTCTAAGGGTAAAGGCGACGAGGACAAAATGTCTTCATCCCTTGCAAAACTTTTGGCAGAAGACAAAACGCTACTCTTCCATATTAATAAAGAAACCAAGCAAACCATAGTGTCTGGCGTTGGCGAAGCACAGCTTGACGTTCTTGTTAACCGCCTACGCAACCGCTACAAAATTGAAGTTGAACTGTCCGCTCCGCTTGTGCCGTATCGCGAAATGATAAAAGGCAAAGCCAGCGTACAAGGCAAATTCAAAAAGCAATCCGGCGGCAGCGGCCAGTACGGTGACGTTCGTATGGACTTTGAGCCAAGCGGTGACCTTACCACGGCATATGTATTTGAAGAAACCGTTGTTGGCGGCAGCGTGCCGCGCCAGTACTTCCCTGCAGTTGAAAAGGGAATTCAGGAGTGCGTAAAAGCCGGCCCGGTTGCGGCGTACCCGGTTGTTGGACTTAAGGCGCGCTTGACAGACGGTAGCTACCATGCCGTAGACTCGTCCGAGCTTGCGTTTAAAATGGCATCTATTCTTGCGTTCCGTGATGGTTTTATGAAAGCAAAGCCGACATTGCTTGAGCCTATTGTAAAAGTCACCGTTACTGTTCCGGATGATTACACAGGTGACATAATGGGAGACATGAACAAACGCCGTGGCCGCATTTTGGGCATGGAGAAGATTGGCAAGAAGCAAGCTATACAAGCCGAAGCTCCGCATTCTGAGATGCTGAAATATGCAATTGATTTGCGCAGTATGACCCAGGGCCGCGGTAGTTTTACCATGGCGTTTGAGCGGTATGACGAAGCACCGAGTGATGTGCAGACAAAAGTTATTGAAGCGCGCAAGAAGATACTAGAGGAAATGAAAGATAAGGATTAATTTATAGCCATATAAGCTGAAAACCGTCCAATGTAACGCAGTAATTTGACGCAATACGAGGAAGCGACTCCTAGCGTACCCAAAGGTACGCTAGGAGTTGTTGATTGCAAGCAATCAACTTGCTGACGAAGTAGTGCGGAAAAATTATAGCTAGCGTACTTCAAAACCGTGAGCGAGAACGCAGCAATTTGATACAATGCAAAGAAACGACGACGCGGCGTGCCCAAAGGCACGCAAGGAGGAGTTGATGCAGCAGTGTGGAAAAATTGCAAGTTATCGTTCATGGTTTTGGAGTA
>Ga0123355_10017914_pt1 | contig 11212 bp, 9 predicted proteins | sample TergutEmb28metaG_3_FD_89872 | JGI IMG/M metagenome (GOLD analysis project Ga0123355, IMG submission 89872) | Embiratermes neotenicus P1 segment gut microbial communities from Petit-Saut dam, French Guiana - Emb289 P1 | ecosystem: Host-associated > Arthropoda: Insects > Digestive system > Gut ...
TCACTAGCACCGCTGCGGTATTTAGGATGCAAGAAAGCCCTGCAAGGGCTTTTTCCCTAAAAACCCATACCAAGCCATGAGAATCGATTTTATGGGACAAGCCAGTCATGGCTACCAGGCGCCGTCGGGGGGAGCAGGCGCCCGCGGAGGGCATTTGGAGCGAAGCGACCTGACCGACGCGGGCGGGCTGCTCCCCCGACGGCAGGCCGAAGGCCAGGAACAATGCTTCAATAAGGCAAAATTGATTCCCGTGAGGCTCAATCCTACATGTTGATGACCGCTTCGCTTCTGAAAAAATCGAACATTTTTTCAGCCAGGCACTCCAATTGCATTTTGGACGAGATGCCAAAGGCGCTCAGCACTTCAGGCTCGAATTGATCGAGGGCGACGGCGGCGAGCTCGTACTCGCACAGCATGTTTGAGAGATAGATGCACTGCACCAGCCTCAGGTGGGAGCCGGGCGTCAGCAGGGGGTTGTGGTGGTAGCGAATCGCCATTACCAAGCCCTCGGGGAAATTCCATTTTTCCGCGATCAGGGCGCCTATCTCCGCGTGGTTCATGCCGGAGGAAATGTCCTCGAACATGGAATGCGGAATGTCCCGCGACGTGCAGAAATCGTGAATCTTTTTCATCAGCCTGGGATGAATGTCCGAAAGGGCGATTTTCCCTATGTCGTGCAGAAGGCCGCTCACGTACACGCTGTCGATGACATCCTGATCGAACCTGAAGTTCTTCGCCAAGTTGTAAGCGTAGAACGCGGCTTTGTGGCTGTGCTCCCACAGGCGCTTTTTTTCCTCGGTGTCGCTTCCCAGAATCCTCTGGGTCTCGTAGGAATACACCAGGTTCCTTATCCCCATCCTGCCAACCATGTTCACCGCGTCCAGTATGCTGTTCACCCGCGTCCCAAGCATGTAGTGCGCGGAATTGACGACCTTTAGCAAGCCCGCGACAAACGCCGGATCCGTGGACAGCCGCTTGGCGATTCCGCCCATCTCCACGTCCACATCGTCAAGGAGCTTCAGCACTTCCACGATGTGCTCGGGGAACTGTGGAAGCGAGCTGACGCTGTTGGCGATTTTCATGGAAAGCATCGACACGTTTTCAATGTGAACCTGCGACAGGGGAATGGTTATCCGCGCGACGGTTTCCTTATCGCTGACGCTGATGTCGAAGCAGTCCTCGTCGAGGCCGATTTTTTTCAGCATCAGGATGAGGATGACCAGGCCAAGCCCGGCGCCCTCGGTGTCGTCGAACACCTGCGAAAGCGCCTCGTCGAGGGTCTTGTACTGGCGCGTGCGGGCGAGCCTGTCGTTGATGCGGATAAGCTCGGCGCGAGTCGCGATGGAGTTGTTGCGGACCTCGACGTAAATAATGTTTTCCCGTATCTGCAAAACCAGCTTGACGTAAAGGTTTTTCTCTTTTTGCAGCCGCAGGTAATACGCGATGTTGTTCAGCGTAACTTCCTTGAAGTGCTTCATGCCCACCTCGTAGTCGCCCGAGCGGAAAAGGTCCAGTTTTCTGTCGGAGAAAAACACCCGCTTGACGTTCGCTTTTTTCGCGTTCGCGACAAGCTCGTGGACGCAGTAGGCGACGTGGTTTTTCAGCCTCTCCTGCCCCGCGGCCTTGAGAAAAATGGAGATGACCTCTTCCATATAAACCTTGATTTCAGGGGTTATCGTGAAAGTGTTGATGGTTATGGGAAGCCCCAGCAGGATGGCTTTTTTTACCTTGGCTTCATCTATAATTACTTCGTGTGCATTTTGTGTGGAAGCCATTCTTTGTTCTACCTACCCCTCGCATTCAATCCATCTATAGCATATAGTGTTTGGTATGTCAATAAAGGAAATCTGGGTGCCGGAGGCGCTGGCGGTGCTTTTCCTGGGCATACCGCTGTTCAGGCCTTTCGCCAAAGGGCTCCAGTCGCTGGACGGAGTCGCCTTGCTGCCCCCTGTTGCCTTGGGCATACTGGCGGGGATTTTTCCCGCCTACGGCTTTCGCCTTGAAGTCGTCCCCATCCTGGTTTTCGCTTTTCTTTGCAATATATCCAATTTGCTTTCATGCATCGCAAGGAAGATGGGTCGAGCCAGCGACGCGCAAGAGGGAGGGCATCTCCGCGCCGCGCTTGCAATGGTCGCGCTCGCCGCCGTGGCCGCCCCCATGTTCATTTTCACGCCCCAAGTTCACGCCAGGCACAGGGAGATAGAAGCGGTAAGGAACTTAGCCGTGCCGCGGGAATCCGCGGGCGCGGAGTACGTCCTGCGGGTTTACGGCCCTGTCGAGGCGAGCCGCCCCCTCGTGTTTCTTGTCCCGCCAGAAATAGGATCCGCGGCCTCCGTGAAGCTGATATGCGAAAGGCTGATGGAAAAGGGCTTTACGGTCGTTACCTATTTTCGAAAGGACTACGACACCCTTTTCATTGACGAAAAAGGGCGAAGGCACGCAACCCCAGCGAGGCTGCTGAGGTACTGGCGCATCTCCAGAAGAGCCGCCGATCTCGCCTCCGCGAACGAGCAGGGAAGGGCGCTTGAAGATGCGCGGAGAACCGACATTGAGTTCCTGCTGCCCCGCCTTCCCGCGTTGCTGGGGGCCGCGGGGCATGGCGACCTGCCGCCGATTCTTTTCGTGGGATACGGCGCCGGCGGTTCCGCGCTTGCCTACATGGCCGGGGAAAACGGGTTTCTGGACAGCCACAGCAACGCGCTGGGCGTGATCGCCGTCGAAAGCCGCTTGTGGTCCTCGTTCCAAAACATACCCCGCACAATAGAGCCCCTGACCGACGACATGGACACGATCCTGCGGCTGCAGACAAACGCCGCCAACTGGCTTAACGACAGGAGGCGGCAGCAAGTGAACCGCGCGGGATCTTTGCCAGAGTCGGGCTTGCCCGTCCTGTACCTCGTTTCCGGCAGGGCCCTGGATACTGGCAGAAGGCAAAGGGCGTACCAGGCTGTCCTCGACGCCTTTCGCTCCAACTACGGCCCTGTCGCCTTTGCCGCCGTTAAAAGCGCAGGGCCCTTGGATTACCAGGATTACCCGCTTACCCAGCCTGCGCTTTCCTTTTTCCTCCGCGGATTGAGAAGCGCAGGAAGAAGCGAGAGCCCCGCCGATGACACCGCGGGCATAATCGGCAACTTCGCGGCTTTCCTGCTGGAACGCAGGCAGGCGGAGCAGGGGCAACTTGCGGAGAACGGGCTGCCGGAAGGTTATGGCTATACCGTGGAAGCTGAAGAGACTGGTACCGCGGAGGAAGCCGAGGAAACAGCGCAGGAAATACCTGCCAGGCAAGAAGTCAATATTCCACCTCGCAGCATTATCAGAGGCGCTCTGCACGTGGAGAGCAGGGGCTTGCCAGCATTTCAGTTGTGATGCGAGTTTTCCCTGCCTTTAAAATGTTTCACGTGGAACATTTTGGGAAAGCGCCATGTTTCCGAATAATGTATCTCCCTGCCCTGAAAAACAGAGTATAAAATCCCACTGCGAAATAAATGCCTAGGCAATTGCCGCAATTTAATTGTAATTTCATGCCCGCGGTCTCTGGCGAGGTTTTTCCAAGAAAATGTTTCACGTGGAACATTTTTCGAAGGCGAGGATAGACATTCAAGAAATTTTAGCGTACAATATTTTTTAAGGTAAATATAAATGGGTAGCACGCTTTACGACATGCACATACACACAAAATATTCATGCGACTCCACTGCGGAACTCGAAGCGTATTGCGCGGAGGCGATCAAGAAAGGAGTAAGCGCCATTTGCTTTACCGACCATGTTGATTACAATGTCAAAGATTGCGGATACGGGTATTACAACGCAAAAGAATTCCTCCGCGAATTCTCGCACGTAAAAGAAAAATACCGCGGAAGCCTTACTCTTCTATGCGGGGTTGAATTTGCGGAGCCGCATTTGTACCAGGATAAATTAGCAGAGCTTTCGGCTCTGCCCTACGACTACATATTAGGCACCCTCCATTTTTGGTACAAGGACATGTTTCCAAGCAGCATGATAGAAGCAGGAATTCCCGCAGAAACATGCTACAAGCACTACTGGGACGAAGTCTTGGCGGCGGTAAAAGCAGGCGGGTTTGACGCCCTCGGGCACATGGATTTTCCCAAGCGATACTACAACAGCCTGATTTTTGATCATGATAAAATAAATGAAATTTCCACCGAGATGGCAAGGAAAAATATCTGCCTGGAAATCAACACCTCATCATTGGGAAAAAACATAGCAGAAACAATGCCCGACAAAGAGATTTTATCAATTTACAAATCTTGCGGGGGCAAATATGTAACGATAGGGTCAGATGCACATACGGCTGATCAATTAGCCGCCGGTTACACATACGCTAAAAAGCTAATCGATTATTTTGCCTTCGAAGAAGTCATTTTCGCCCAGCGAAAAATGCATAATATTTAATTATGTAAATATGTTTAAGTTATACATTGATTTTCTATTTTTCTCAATAATTCAAATTAATATTTTCTAGCCACCATTGCACTAACGTTCTAGGTAACTGACGGTTTGTCAGCCCGAATAAGCGAAACCGAAGGTTTTGCAGGGCAGACAAAATGTGGTGGAGCAAAATGCCGCAGAGGGCAAAGCCCGAACGGTGTTTTGCGGAACCCAAAAATGCCGCACAGGCATTTTTGCGCTAATCGTGTGTTGTGTTATACAACGCTTTTTGCTTTTAATAAGTATTTTAATTTTTTATTTTATTTCCAAGCGTAAAATATATAGTTTGATCGAAGCGACGTTCTGGACTTAAAAGTTTTTCACCACCACCTAAAATAATATCCGATAAAATACTCTTTTCCATTGCAGGTTTCAATCTGCGTGGAGATTTCATAAAATTACGGGTAATTCTACCACTCACGGCAAATTCCTTGTCGGTCTGGTGTTCAAAAGCCATTTCTGTATAAATTTGATAAATGTTCGTTTTGCGTTGAGTGCTAATTTCATATAAAATACGAGCAAGACGTGCTGTGCTTCTTGTTGCACGAGAAATATTTGATGGATTACCTTGAGCGGCTTCTATGAAAAGACGACTCAACGCAAAATCACTCCAAACAAATATATCAAAAGCATTTTTATCTAAAATAGGACTTTTACCTTTGGTTTTCCAAATTGGTTGCATTAAAAGTGGTTTTTGGAATTTTATAAAATTCTTTTCAAAAACATTCAATGCGTCCACAAGTGCCGTTGTTTTATTAGCAATTTCGTGTTTGTTAGACCAATGTTGAATATCAAAACATACAGGTTCGAAAATTTCACGTACATCTTCCAACCGATTCTGTATAGATTGAACCATACCGAGTGCAGCGTATTTTGTCGTAGCGGGTCTTATTACTAATTCGCTACCCCAATTAGATTCCTTTAATTTAGATGTGCCATCATCAGGTAATACAGTTAATTTTATTTCAAGTGGTGTTATAAAATTACCTTTCGTGTCTTTCACAACCAAATCAATACCGCCTATGTCCTCACGAGAAAAAGCCTGATAAGGCTCGAATTTTGATTCAAAACAGAAATTTAAATTTTTATTGGGAAGTTTAGTTCTAAAAACATCATCAAACGAAACTTCCGTATTGACGATTTCAAAATCGGGGGAAAGAGATATATAAACAGGTTTTATATTTTTATCTCGCATATAACAGGCAAGAGCTACAGGGAAAGCACTGTTAAATTGATTTTTACCCCAAAAGTCCTTTTTATCCCTGTTTGAATGTTCAATTCCGTAGAGCGTGGGCTCCATAAAAACATCTCCTTTTTTTGGCGTCAAGTACTTGACGCCTTTTTATAAATCCTGTATATTACCTTTATGTATAGCACAAAAGCACCATTGAAAGCAATAGATCTGTTTTGTGGAGTTGGGGGACTTTCTCTAGGTTTTGAACAGGCAGGGATACCCATTTTAGCCAGTTTTGACTACTGGGAGCGTGCTTTAGATGTATATAATCAGAATTTTACTCATAAGGCAGTAAAACTTGATCTTTCCGACGTTTCAGTGGCAGTTACAGAACTTCAAAAACACAAAGCTAATATAATTATTGGAGGTCCCCCCTGTCAGGATTTTTCTCACGCTGGCAAGCGAACTGAAAAAGATCGAGCGGAGTTGACTAAATGCTTTGCAGAAATTGTTGTTGCTATAAAACCCAAAATTTTTGTAATGGAAAACGTAGACCGTGTTATTAAAAGCAAAGTGTGGGGAAATGCCAAGAAAATTTTAAAAGCTGGCGGTTACGGCTTAACTGAAAATATTTTAAATGCTAGTTATTGCGGTTGTCCACAAATACGAAAAAGGTTTTTTTGCATAGGCATTTTGGATAAACCTGATAATGATTTGATGTCATATATTGATAAAAATATATCAGATAAACAAATGACTGTCCGTGATTATTTTGGTAAAAATATTGATATAGATTATTATTATCGCCATCCTCGCAATTATTCACGAAGGGCTATTTATTCTATTGATGAGTCAAGTCCAACAATTCGTGGCGTAAATCGTCCTATTCCTAAAGGTTATCCAGGACATCCTGGAGATTCTGTAAAAGTTTCTACAAAAATTCGTCCATTGACTACATTAGAGCGTTCACAAATTCAAACATTCCCCAAAAATTTTATTTGGGCTGGTAACAAAACAGATATTGAGCAAATGATCGGTAATGCTGTTCCTGTAAATTTGGCTAAATTTATTGCTCTTGCTATTATTGACTATTGCAATACTGAAACAGGCAAAAAATGAATGAAAAATACGTTGATTTTTGTGAATGGTTACAAAAAACTAAATTTTTAACAAAAAATTCAGCCGAAGATGTTGTTTCACGTATTAAACGTGCAAAAAATATTATGGAACTTGATGTACCTATTGATATTGAAACATTGTTATTTCATTTTATGGGAAAATCAAAATTTAAAGCATTAACAACAACTGTTAAATCACAATTAAAACGTGCTATAAAATTATATAATGAGTTTAAATCTTAATTTTATATTTTCCAAATTAAAATTATTTCAAAAAGTGTCGCATAACGTATTATATACGACACCCTACGTTTTTATGTTATGCGATTATGAAGCATGAGTCAAGCGAATTATGAAAAAAATCAAAATTCACTCTTGTTTTTTGATTTAAGTTATGAACGTATAAATATACCGTGGATATGTAAGTAAGACGGTCGCCACCTGTAAACTTTGTCAATACGAAAATTGGAGTTTATTCGTGGCGAGGGGTTAATACCCTGCTGCTTGTAGCGGTTGAAATCAACAATATGCATTTAGCCATCTATATTTTTTTCCATCCGCATTAACAACTTTTTTAGGGTTTCGTTTTTAATATTTTCATACCGAGGATCTAATTCCTGCTCATCCGCGGTGGAAACTATGTCAAGGGAAACGGCTTGCGGATCCTTTTCTATTACCGCGGTCTCGACAACAGGCTCGCTTTTTGCGCTTTCTGGACGAGTATCATTACGACAAAGCATTATCGATATGCCTGAAATTTCCAGCTTCGGAAAACGGTAGCGAAAATCATGAAGCAACTTTCTTTCTTTAGTCTGAAGTATCTGCTTCCAGCCAGGGTGGTCCACCTCTATCCAAACCAAGCCATTGTCGAGACTTTTTATCCGCGAATAAGCCGATGCCGATGGAATACCGTTTTTTTCGGTCATGTCTTTCCAGCAGGAAAAAAAAACCGAATACCCATCAGCACCTTCCATCATTTTTTCATCAAAGACCGATGTAATTATGTCTCCAATGCGTTTCATTGCGCTTCCTTAGGCCTTGCTTTCCGCTTCTAATTCTAAGTGCCCGTTTTTGACGCGGTACACCAGAGTATCTTCCCCCTTATACTGGCGAAAGGGCTCCTCTGGCAAAAAAGTAAAAAAAGCCTGATTGTATTCTGGTAGCACGGAAAGAAAACGGCGGCGTTTTTCACCGTCCATTTCCAAAAGCACATCGTCCAATAATAGCACGGGTTTTTTGCCCGTCATCTCGGAAAAACGACGGGCTTGGGCAACCCTTAGCAGTAGCGCCAAAAGGCGGCGTTGTCCAGTTGAGGCATTTACAACAAAATCCTTGCTGCCAGTAACAAAAGAATAACGGTCGCGGTGCGGTCCAGTCAAAGAAATTCCAGCCGCCATGTCCATAGCTCGTCGCTTATGTAACAATTCCAACGTTTCTTTTTCGCTAAAACTTTTCCAAGAGGGCGCATATTTAACAGTCATGCCAGAAATTCCAGAAACCTCATTGTAAAGCGGCGTAAAAATATCCGAAAAAAGCTGCGCAGCCGTTTCACGCTTTTCCATAAGCCTTGTTCCATAAAAGGCGCACTGATAATCCAAAGCATCCAACAGCGTTTCAGGGTTACTTCCTAATTTTTGCTTTAAATTATCTTGCAAAATTGCATTGCGCGACTTGTTAGCCCTTCTATAGCAGCGCAGATCTTCAAGGTAAACAGGATCGTAAAGGCTAAGAACCTGATCAAAAAACCAACGCCGTCGTTCTGGGGTGCCCTTTACAAATTCCATATCCTCATGGCAAAAAACAATGCATGGGATAACTGAAAGCAAGTCTTTTCTATCTTCTATTTTTTTCCCGTCTATGAGTATGGTTTTCTTTTTTTTTTCTAACTTGACAAGCACGTTATTGCAAATGTTTTCTGCACACGTTTTTTCTGCAACCGTAATGGAAACGGAAAAATCCTTAGCTTTGTCATTTACAAGCTCGCTGTCGTGTGCCCCCCTAAAAGACGAAGCATAGGCGCAAAAATAAATAGCCTCAAGAAAGTTGGTTTTCCCCTGTCCATTTTCCCCTACAAGAAAAATCGTTTTGGAAGAAGTGCCGACTACTAAATCCGCAATGTTACGAAACGCCACAGTGCGCAAGGATGAAATTATCACGGCTATGATTGCATAGGCATCACAATATGAAAGAAATCAGCCTCAGGAACTGGCATTATTGTTATAGCCTTACTTGGATTGGTAAAGCGAATACAAATTTCATTGGTATCAATGGCTTTAAACGGCTCCTCTATGTAGCGATAGTTCAAAGCCAAGGATATTTCTTCCCCTTCAAATTTGCAGGGAATTTCCTCTTTGGCATTGCCAATTTCCCCTTCCTCAGAGTAAACTTCCATTACCCCTGACTTAAGCCCGATGTATATGCGATGCGACTTCTGTTCCACAAGCAGCGACACGCGTCGAAGGGCATCCAACAGCTCTTTTCTGTCTATAACAAAGGAACTGGTTTGCTCCTCGGGTATAACCTTCCTATAATTCGGAAATTGCCCTTCAATCAAAACAGAAGAAAGACTGTATGACCCGAAGTTAATGAATATTACCTTGTTGGTAACGGAAATAGCTATGAGACCCTCATCTCCAGCTTTTTTCGTTATAATATTAAGAATTTTAGGGGGAACTATAATCCCAGTAAAATCCTGTATGTTATCAGCTACTTTACTGATGTGCGCAAGCCTTCGTCCATCGGTAGCAACCATTACCAGCTTGCCTTCGGTTTTCTCAAGAAAAACACCATTCATAAAAAAGCGGGTCTCATCATCGGAAACCGCAAAAACCGTCTGGCTGACCATTTCCTTGAAGTCCTTTATCGGCATTTCAAAAAACTCCGTGCTGGACATCGGAAATTCAGGAAACTTATCGGAAGCCATGCTTTTAAGCTGAAAATTCGCCTTTTTGACGGAGGTCTTTATTTTTACCTTGTTGTCCTTATACTCAAATTCCATCTCCCCTTCAGGAACGGAACCGAGAATGCCCAGAAACTTGTCCCCGAATACCGTTGCGGGGCCTGGCTCCAGTACCGTTACTGGCACTTTTGTCTCAAAGTTGACTTTGAGATCGGTCGCTCTTATGGTTAGGCTATCGTTTTCCGCCTCAAGATAAATATTGGACAGTATGGAAATGGCATTTTTTGACGCAATGACCTCTTGCGCTATGGCGATTTCCTTCAAAAGAATATTCCTTTCGCAGACAAACTTCATGGTCATCTCCTATGCTATTATTATATACCCATATATATAATAATAGAAGTAGTAATAGGTGGCTGGAAAAGTTAAAAACTAACCTAATTCCTTGCCCCACATAGACTTATAATTCACAAAAGCCAGGTAAAATTATCCCGCTTTTAAACATTTTGCACAAGTCCCTGGCTTGTCAACGGCTTGTGCGCTGTTTTCCAACAAGTTTTACAGCTTCGCGCTCATTTCCTTTACTTGCCGTTTTAAGGTTTCGACGGTGGAATCAAGGTTCGCATCAATGGCAAAGCGCCCGCGTATCTTCTCGACGGAGTAAATTACCGTGGAATGGTCCCTTCCCCCGAAAATCTCCCCTATTTCCGTGCTTGAATATTCGGTCATTTCCCTGCATATGTACATGGCGAGCTGCCGCGGGTATGCTATATTTTGGCTTCTTTTTTTGCTCTTCAGGTCATTTACGCTGATGGAAAAATAGCTGGCCACGACTTTTTGAACTATTTCCATTGAAAGATTTGACTGTTTGCTAGAAACAAGCACGTCTTTGAGCGTTTGCTGGGCTATTTCCAGGGTAACTTTTTTTTTCATCAACTCAGCAAAGGCAATAAGCGTAGTGAGAGCCCCTATCAAATCTCTTACGTTTGAAGATACTTTTTTACTCACAAGGTCTATTACTTCGTCGGGAATGGATACCCCCCTATTTTCAGCGGTAGCTTTGAGGATGGCAAATCGAACCTCGTAGCGAGGCGGCTGCAAATCGACCTTGAGACCCTGGTCGAAGCGCGAGATGAGCCGCCCTTCAAACTTTTTTAGTTCCGAGGGGGGGCGGTCGCAGGTAAACACGATTTGGTTTTTTGCGTTAAGTATGGTGTTGAAAGTGTGGAAAAGCTCGTCTTGCACCCCTGGCTTGTCGGTAAAAAACTGGATGTCGTCGATAAGCAGCACGTCTACGCGGCGAAATTTATTTTTAAACGAATACATTTTGTTTTCGCGGACGCATTCAACATATTCGTTTAGAAAATCCTCGGAGGTAACATAAATTACTTTTTTGTCGGAGTTTTCGTGGATGTGGTTGCCTATAGCCTGCATCAGGTGAGTTTTTCCTAGACCTACCCCTCCGTAAATAAAAAAAGGGTTGTAGTTGGTTCCTGGATTTCGACTGATAGCGATAGCTGCATTGGCGGCAAAGTTGTTGTTTTCCCCTATAACGTATTTTTCAAAGGTGAA
>Ga0123355_10017916_pt1 | contig 11212 bp, 7 predicted proteins | sample TergutEmb28metaG_3_FD_89872 | JGI IMG/M metagenome (GOLD analysis project Ga0123355, IMG submission 89872) | Embiratermes neotenicus P1 segment gut microbial communities from Petit-Saut dam, French Guiana - Emb289 P1 | ecosystem: Host-associated > Arthropoda: Insects > Digestive system > Gut ...
GGGGAAGGGGGAGAGCATAAAAGAGGGAACAATTTTTATAGTTTTACCCCTAACCAAACATTTTTGGGTGAAAAAAATTAAAAAAAAAGGGGGGGGGGGGGGGGGGCTTGTGACACGTATGGGAGACAAGAGCGGTGCACACAGGGTTTTGGTGGGAAACCCTGATGGAAAGAGTCCAGTAGGAAGACCAAGGCCTATATGGGAGGGTAATATTAAAATGAATCTTCTAGATTTGGATGGGGAAGCATGGACCGGATTGATGTACCTCAGAGAAGAGAAAGTTGGCGGGCGCTTTTGAATGTGGTAATGAATGTTAGGATTTCACAAAATGCCACACAAAGCAGACCACCACACAAGGCACACCTCGACCCAAGTCACACCACCACACAAGGCACGTCATCTCACCAAGCACACCACCACACAAGACATACCTCAACCCAAGTCACACCACCACACAAGGCACATCATCACACCAAGCACACCACCACACAAGGCACGTCATCACACCAAGCACACCACCACACAAGACATACCTCAACCCAAGTCACACCACCACACAAGGTACGTCATCACACCAAGCACACCACCACACAAGGCACACCTCAACCCAAGTCACACCACCACACAAGGTACGTCATCACACCAAGCACACCACCAAACAAGGCACACCTCGACCCAAGTCACACCACCACACAAGGCACATCATCACACCAAGCACACCACCACACAAGGCACACCTCGACCCAAGTCACACCACCACACTAGGCACATCATCACACCAAGCACACCACCACACAAGGCACACCTCGACCCAAGTCACACCACCACACAAGGCACACCTCGACCCAAGTCACATCATCACACAAACTGGATATAGGGCAGGATTTTTCACCTCCGGGCTGCATGTTCGTCATCAGTGTACAGCCAGTAATGACTCCATTTTCTATTACCTACGTTGTACGCCATGCCTTATTGGTAAAAATAACTACCAACTGATGCGTTAAGTTGAAAGGGTTAGCACATGGTAAATTATAAAATTAATTGATGCTGGCATGGATTATCACGTATTAATTGAAAGTGTATCCTCTATATCGCTGACACGGCTATTGGCTAATTTGTAGCTCATACGTTGTAGCTGTACTTCCACTATCATTAAAATGGGGAAGGCTAAATACTGTGTTTGATGTTTTAAAAATGAGCCACAAACATTTAGAGATGTGAGACTGTAAATCTGATAAATACGCAATGGACCGCACTGAGTGCCTGCAATTCATTATATCCCAAACGGAAGGTTTTTCATAATTGTGAACGTATTTTCAATAACTCTTTTTCCAGAAAACTTAAAAAATTTAGCGAACAATCATTTTGGAAACGATTGAATTAGAAAAAAAATAAGTTACTGAACATTTTGTTCAAGTCAAGTCACTGTCAAAAATGTGTGCCTAATTGCGTAACTGCAGAACTCGGGACTGCTCAGAAAAAGTCGTCCAAATTAGGGCAAAATTATCACTGCAAAAAATGTGGTTTTCAGAATAGGTATCCGAACAGCGGCTACTTTTCTAAACAACATACATGCCACAAAAATTACACAAATTTTAAACGGTTAGATGTGCCACTTCTTGCGATTTGTACAAGTGCGGCCCGAGAACGAGCCCAGAGTAATTGGTGTGTGCCCTTTTCCAGAAAAGTTGGGATACCCCTGGCTTACAGTATTGCTTGAAACACTTCGCCATTAAAGTTATTCGTGACAGTCAGACATACAGATAGACAGACAGACAGACAAGTCTGAACAGAGCTGCCACCAATAAGCCCAGTTAGCTGAAACAAATCGATCCCTTCCCATAATGACGTCAAAACGCCCCAAGGCTTGTTACATAAATTAACTTCCGATAAAATGCTTCGCGCAGGGGTTTCGTTTGTGATTTCTGCTTTAGGCCATTTTATCACGAGACGTTACCTGATTTTGGAACAAACTGATGCACTTATGGGCGAGATTTTATCTCCAAGAAATCTGAAAATAATCGGACTGCGGTCCGAGGAGAGGTCCGTGAGACATGGGGAATGGCTGTGTGTACAATAAATAGGCATTCAGTAACGGTCAAAAGGAGGTAGTCCTCCAGCTTGGGGGTTCGATGAGGGCTAAATTTTGAAGTGTAAGAGAAATGCCACACCACTGTGAGGTCAGACCTGTCTTAATTGTTTTGTTAAATATGACGAGAGTTTATGTGTCAAAACAATGAACACCAATAATGAGGCTAATTTTGATGTTTTGCTGACCGCGCATCTCAGTATAATCTTAGTAATTAACCAACTTAATTGACAAATTCTTGTTTTATAATAAGTTTATTATAAGCCTCTACATGTTTCGAGCACTATATGTTCATCATCAGGAGGTCAAATTTGTGTTATACATCATCTGGTATCATCACACCTGTAGGTGGCCATCCGGTGCGTACCTGCACACCGGACGGCCACCTACAGGTGTGACGATACCAGATGCTGTATAATACAATTTGACCTCCTTATGATGAGCACAACAGTGCTCGAAACATGTAGAGGCTTATAATAAACTTATTGTAAAACAAGAATTTGTGCATTAAGTTGGTTACTTACTAAGATAATAATGAGGCTAGTTACAGCATGTTGCAGTGTCTTCCAGGGTCATTGTACCTCTGAAGTAAGGTTCAGAACTGCGTTCTTCTGAGTCATTACGCAGCGAATAGAAGTAATTTCTTACTTACCTTTCGGGAAAATCTGTTGGTCCCATCTTCAAGAATCTGGATTCTTGACCCTAGAAGACGGGACAGGTAGGTTGTAACGTAACGTCTGGAAGACGTTACCACTACTTTCTGCGTAATTACCCAGAAGGGCGCAGTTCTCATCCACTTCGTTGCGGAAGTCTGAAATCACTGAGGTTAGGCGAAAGAGGCAGAATGGTTGTCACGCTTCTGACTATCAAAGCTCCTTTCCCAAAACTACGGGAAGCAAGACGACGAAATGTTTATGGTGAAGAATATTTTCTTACAGAAACTTGCGTCCAGTACGACTTGCAGCCGTTCCAACTTGAAAACTTGATCGGAAAAAAAACAGTTACAAATTTTTTGGGAATAGGAAAAAGATATTACATATTCTTTGTGTACAACAGGGCATTTGGTGACGGAAGGGTGCCCCGCTTTCGCCCGCACGTCCTTCTGGCAAAGGCAGGCTAGAAACAAGGTAGATCGGTGGGACGCAAAGAAGGTAAGGTGATGGGAAGTGGAAGGTTTGAGTAAGCAGCAGGGAAAATAAGTAGCGCATTTGAGCCGAATTTCATTAATCGAAGACTCCAATAAATTTACATTATACCTTATATAAAGATTACGCTTCTACGTTACAGAGAACACAGCATGCTTCCATTAGCAAGAAGGCGCAAATAGTGCACACAAAACACAGAGCTTATGCTAAAAGCAGGTGGTGTGTTTACATTCGGTGTCACGGGATGAAGGCCGTGAAAATCATAAAATTCACAATTAAAAATGTAGACTTCTATTCACTAGCTTACATTAATGACCTTACCTGCCATTCGTGAAATTATTATCATTCCAGCCAGGAAATTCCGGTGACCCTCGTGCGAGCTGTTGCCCCACTCATTATCTCCATTTTTAAAATGAAATTTAAATCGCAACCTGAAGAATTATCATCACTCAGAGCGAAACATTTATCTTATCCTCATCATCACCTTATTTAGGTTATCGACACCTTTATGTATGTTATCAATATCTTAATGTAGGCTATCAACAACTTTATGTTGGTTATCAACAACTTTATGTAGGTTATCAACCCCATAATGCAGGTTATCAACACCTTAATGTAGGTTATCAACAACTTTATGTAGGTTGTCACCACCTTTATGGAGGTTATCAACACCTTTATGGAAGTTATCAACTCCTTAATGCAGGTTATCAAACCTTTATGGAGGTTATCAACACCTTTATGGAAGTTATCAACTCCTTAATTACAGGTTATCACAACCTTTATGGAGGTTATCAACACCTTTATGGAAGTTATCAACTCCTTAATGCAGGTTATCACAACCTTTATGGAGGTTATCAACACCTTCATGGAGGTTATCAACTCCTTAATGCAGGTTATCACAACCTTTATGGAGGTTATCAACACCTTCATGGAGGTTATCAACTCCTTAATGCAGGTTATCACAACCGTTATGGAGGTTATCAACAACTTCATGGAGGTTATCAACTCCTTAATGCAGGTTATCACAACCTTTATGGAGGTTCTCAACACCTTTATGGAAGTTATCAACTCCTTAATGCAGGTTATCAACACCTTTATATACGTTATGGTCGCCAAATTCTGCATTCAGAAACCATCAAGGGAATACAGATTTAATCTGGTAGAAAGTGAAATATCATTATTTACTGTTTCGTGCCTTATTCGCCTTGGAACCAACGACTTCACACTTTATGACACTGGAAATTAACAATGCGCATCATTCAAGCCCCAGATTAAACCCAACACAAAAAACAATAAAGAGTTACGCAAGCAATCACAAGCCTCAAGTACGGTAGAAGTCACTGGACAACTCGGTATTATTCTCTTGCTTAGTAGCTGCAGAATCTCTCCTTATTTACTTGGCTTTGTATTTCTCCGAGCTCCTTTTCTAATAAACGTGTCCTCGTTACACGCGAGGCAACTGAACGAGACAGCGAATAGGGATGCAGGTGAGGGCCGAACGTCGCAAGCTTGTTTCCCTTTATTTCATTCTATTTTAAGAGCCATTGCTGTGTTGTGTGGCTACAGGTGAAGCTGGGTTTAAGCTGCTATGACCTGCTGCCAAGACAAGGCATTCAGTCTCCCCGTCCTGCCACGGTTTATTACTTACTTCCTGAAACCGACAATTTACAACGAAAGAAGCGAAGCGTCGGCATGAAAGTGTGCAAATATCCAATTTAGGACACGTCAATTTTTAGCAGTCCTTAAGCTAAACAAGACCCGCACTGTACTATAACGTAACGCGGAGGCGCGTTCATACAACCAGTGTTGCAGTGGAAAAGCAACAAGTATTACATATTGTGAGTGTACGTTTGTAGCCTTAGGTATCCAGCATGAAATGCGCATGCGCCATATTGTCATCTGATGCTCTGCAGTATTTTTCCACATTATCTCATAAAAGGCACGATTTTAGATAAAAGTTACTGGACACAAAATTTGTGTTTTGATGTTATCTAAAACTTTTGTCCGAAACATTTCTCATTCTAAGAAGAACTCAGAGAGATATGATCAAAAACCTATATTGGTCTTCATGTAAAGTGCCCGTTAACCTAACCTAACCTAACCTAACCTAACCTAATCTTGTCCGATTTTAAGTAAGCTTGAATTATGTGAATAGTTCGAAAAACACTCAAATATCAAATTTCATGAAAATCCGTCCGGTAGTAGCCGAGTTGTTCCATGCGCACCGAACCGAAAGATAGACATGACGAAGATATTAGTCACTTTTCGAAATTTTGCGAAAACGCCTTAGAAGAGTATATTTCGTCAAAATCATATCCGTCCGGCTCTCGTCTAGTATCAGCAAATGAACCCTGTAGAATTTTCAAGAAGTTTAGTAGAGAACTTGTTACATAATTTGGAACAATCGTGGTATCCGTGAGAACTGTTTCAGTAACAGTCACCATTTACTTTGAAGGCCCATGACGATCTTCTGTCATTAGTTCTCACGTTCCGAGGTCGATGTTCGTGAAATCCGTTACAGAATATCTATATATCTTTGTCGTTGATCGTTTGTGAATTCCGTCAAATTCTGCTTAGCGAAAGCCATACTTCACTCAAATCCAAAAACGTAACACTTTTTCCCGTACTTCCTACATTCTTTATCTGATTTCCATAAAATTTAATACAAGGGATGTCCAAAAAACTTTACCACATGGTTAAGAGTTTATTGCAAATAGGCACATTTAAAGCCAAAGACACTGAGGTGCGTTAATTAACTTGTATCCGTATTTTCCATACTTATTTTCAGATGTCGGGTATAATTAATGCAATTCATGCTGTTGATAAGAACTGAACTCTTCCGGGTTGATATTATTTCATTTTTTCATCCTTGATCCCTGAAGAAGGGACCGATATGTTGTCCCGAAACGTAGGTAAGAAATTACTACAACTCGCTGCGTAATAACCCAGAAGAGCGCGGTTCTCTTCTACGTTGCTGCGGAAGCCTTAAATAACGAATGTTGTTACATTGTGAGTAGCAATAAGCGGTGGGGGCAAGCCGGACTTACATGACAGGAGGGAAAGAAATGTGTGTGTTATGAAAACAAGACCTTGGAAGGAACGAATGTCTGCACAAAGTCCCTGTACATCACTTAGTACTCAATTTGCTATCGTGTTAAACTCGGTTATGTTCTGTTTTTTTCTATAACTGCTTTGTTTAGTATTCAGCACAGGAATAAACAGACAATTATTCTTTGCAATGTAACTTTCTAACACCAATAGTCATGAAGGCTCAAGTCTCCTGATATACAAAGTTGTGAGGTAAAAATGCAATTTCCCTTGTCCACGCTACGAAATCATAAGGGCAGGGGAGGAATATATACACTCATTCTTCACCTCCGCACTACATTGTTGTGAGTGGTCAGTTTCCTACCCTGGACGCCTTATCCGCAGAAAAGGAAGCTGTGGGGTGGGTCCTACATCTGGGATACGTTCCGGAGAACAGCAAAATGTACAGTGCTCACCGGCAAACGAAACACGGATCATCGCTATATGAAGGGGCTATTCCGGCGTACACAGTTTTATAACTAAATCCATAAGTAATCACCGTTTATTTAGCCTTGTTGTCAGCGGCTAAAACCTAGCGTCATCAGGGAATAATAAATTGATATAAAAAGGTGAAGCAGTCCCGTTACAGGTCGAGAGTGACCCAAAGGGTTCCAGGAATTTAAGGTTCCCAGATTTCATGACAACGGCACAGGATGGTGGTAAGTTTGACAGCCTTACGCACCGGCCGCCTTTACCACCGAAAACTCTCCTGGTACTCATTTCTGTTAGAGGCTAAGTCGACCCCAGGGCCATAGTTCGATCAGTAATCGAACCAGGACTTTGTAGCGCAGTAGCCTAAGAACTGCGTTACCGCAGTCCCAATTACTGATAGGTCAAGCCTAATTTCATGTAACGCTCAGGCAATATTAAGGAAGATATAAAATGACTAAAGTACAATATTTCGAAAGGCGAGCTTTGGTGGTGACAAAAACCTGGCTAATACAAACAGTAGGTCACTACTGTTAGAGATACAATTAACTTTATAATGGCTATGTTATTTAACATTGCTTTTTCAGTGACAAAGACCACACAGTGTAGGTAAAAGATGAATGAATGAGTATGGAGTTTTGGTGGAATGATACTGACAGGGGAAAATGAAGTACTTGGAGAAAAACATTGTACAGCGTGGGTGGTAGAAGAAAGAATGAGCATGGAAATGGTGGAATGATAATGAGAGGGGAAACTGGAGTGCTGGGAGAAAAATATTATATAGCGTCAGTGGTAGATGAATGAATGAGTATGGAGCATTGGTGGAATGATACTGACAGGGGAAACTGAAATGCTGGGAGAAAAACATTATACAGCGTGGGTGGTAGATGAATGAATGTGTATGGAGCATTGGTGGAATGATACTATCAGGAGAAACTGAAGTTCTGGGAGAAAAACAATATACAGCATTGGTGGTATATGAATGAATGTTTATGGAGCATTGGTGGAATGATACTGACAGGGGAAACTGAAGTGATGGGAGAAAAACATTATACAGCGTTGGTGGTAGATGAATGAATGTGTATGGAGCATTGGTGGAATGATACTGACAGGGGAAACTGAAGTACTGGGAGAAAAAATTATACAGCGTGGGTGGTAGATGGATGAATGAGTATGGAGCATTGGTGGAATGATATTGACAGGGGAAACAGAAGTGTTGTGAGAAAAATATTTTATAGCGTGGGTGGTAGTTGGATGAATGAGTATGGAGCATTTGTGGAATAATACTGACGGAGGAAACTGAGGTACTGGGAGAAAAACATTATACAGCGTGGGTGGTAGATGAATGAATGAGTATGGAGCATTGGTGGAATGATACTGACAGGGGAATCTGAGGTACTAGGAGAAAATTATTATACATCCTGGGTGGTAATTGGATGAATGAGTATGGGGCATTGGTAGAATGATATTGACAGGGGAATCGGAAGTGCTGGGAGAAAATCATTATACAGCATGGGTGGTAGTTGGATGAATGAGTATGGAGCTTTGGTGGAATGATACTGACATGGGAAAATGAGGTGCTGGGAGAAAAACATTATACAGCGTGGGTGGTAGATGAATGAATGAGTATGGAGCATTGATGGAGAGATACTGACAGGGGAAACTGAGGTATTAGGAGAAAAATAATATAAAGCATCGGTGGTACATGAATGAATGAGTATGGAGCGTTGGTGAAATGTTACTGACAGGGGAATCTGAAGTCCTGGGAGAAAAACATTATACAGCGTGGGTGGTAGATGAGTGAATGAGTATGGAGCATTGGTGGAATGATAATGACAGGGGAAACTGAAGTGCTGGGAGAAAATCATTATACAGCTTCGGTGTTAGACAAATGAAGTAATATGGGGCATTTGTGGAATGTTACTGACAAGGGAAACTGATGTGTGGAAGAAAAACTTTATACAGCGAGGGTGGTAGATGGATGAATGAGTAAGGAACTATGGTGGAATGATACTGATAGGGGAAACTGAAGTACTGGGAGAAAAACCTTATACAGCGTCGGTGGTAGATTAGTGAATGAGTATGGAGCTTTGGTGGCATCATACTGACAGGGCAATCTGAAGTGCTAGGAGAAAAACATTATACAGCGAGGGTTGTAGATGAATGAATGAGTATGGAGCATTGGTGGATGATATTGACAGGGGAAACGGAAGTGCTGGGAGAAAAACATTATACAGCGTGGGTGGTAGATGGATGAATGAGTATGGAGCATTGGTGGAATGATACTAACAGGGGAAACTGAAGTGCTGGGAGAAAAACCTTTTACATCGTTGGTGGTAGGTGAATGAATGAGTATGGTGCATTGGTGGAATGATACTGACAGGGGAATCTGAAGTGCTGGGAGAAAAAAATTATACAGCGTGGGTGGTAGATGAATGAATGAGTATGGAGCATTCGTGAAATGATACTGACAGGGGAAACGGAAGTGCTGGGAGAAAAACATTATACCGTGTGTGTGGTAGATGGATTAATGAGTATGGAGGATTGGTGGAATGATACTGACAAGTAAAACGGAAGTACTTGGAGATAAACGTTATAAAGCGTCGGTGGTATGTGGATGAATGATTATGGAGCATTGGTTGAATGATACCGACAGGGGAAACTGAAGTACTGGGAGAAAAACATTTTACAGCGTGGGTGGTAGATGAATGAATGGGCATGGAGCATTGGTTGAATGATACCGACAGGGGAAACTGAAGTACTGGGAGAAAAACATTTTACAGCGTGGGTGGTAGATTGATGAATGAGTATGGAGCATTGGTGGAATGATACCGACAGGGGAAACTGAGGTGCTGGGAGAAAAACATTATAAAGCGTCGGTTGTAGAAGGATGGATGAGTATGGAGCATTGGTGGAATTATAATGACAGGCCAAAACCGAACAACTGGCAGAAGAGCACATCCGTTCCCAGCGCCACTATTTTGTTATGGTCCTCCATGATAGTTTGGAGGCGACTGCTCCCCCCCCCCTCCCCCAGCCACTGCAAAGTACCGAACTAAGTTAACCGGTCAATTTAATAAGCAACGTTACTTTTAAAGTATGTTATTGCGGTGTGAATATCAGTCTTAATTGAGTTTAAAGCTACGTTACAAACCATTTTCTTCGTTGCACCGTGCATTTCGTAAAATAATTTAATTAGCACACCAACTAATGCACATATATAATTTTTTTTTCATTAAAACGTTTAAAATCGCTCCAACATATTTCGATCCTAAGACTTTAGCAAGGAACAGTGTAGCTCCCTGAAGATGATCTTAGGATCGAAACATGTTGGAGCGATTTTAAATGTATTAATATAAAACATCTTATATATGTGCATTAGTTGGTGTGCTGATTAAATGATTCTACGAAATGCACTCTGCGACGATGAAGATAGTTAAAGTCAAATAGGCAAAACTTAGCAGCTACAAGAACACCAAGCTAAAGTTTCTAATGACGAATGCAGGAATATGGTTTAACAAGATGTGCAAAGTTAAGTGTATTTTAAAATGTGACTTTAGCAACGAACAGAATAGCTCCCTGAAGATGATCTTAGGATCGAAACATGTTGGAGCGATTTTAAATGTTTTGATGTAAAATGTTTATTCATGTACATTAGTTGGTGCGTTAATTAAATAATGTTACAGACCATTGTTTATTTTGCCTTAAAATTTATCAGATTTGTTTCCGCTGATGCTAGCTTTATACTGCCCATTTTTGCGTAATAAAAGTGAAATCTGTAATACCTACTGTGTATACTGGAGAAATATTCATAACATTTTCCAGTTCAGAAAATGTTGTGTTGTCTGTGTAAACCTATTGAGTTTTTGACAGGTTTTGCTTGTGTTTATATAACAACACTAGAACATCATCATTATTGTGTTATTTTCTTTCAAACGTGACGTCAATGCAAAACAACCAGTATAATTTATGCGTGCAACTAACAGTAGCCATTTTGTGATACACAATGGACGGTAGTATAATGACGTGTACGTGTAGAGCGCAACTGGTTCAGTGCACAGTATCAGAACCTGCCTGCCCTAACTACCCAAACATTTTGAACAAAAGAGTGTCAGATTTTGAGGCAGGAAGGGTGAGTCAAGGTGCCAATATCTGGGACATTTACTGACAAGTCAAGTGATACTGCGTCGTGTGTTCGGGCGGCGTGTTATGAGAGCTGCGTCATTCTGTAGCAGGCGAACGTAAAGAGAGACGAATTGCGAGGGTGTAGCAACTTACTGACAGGGAACTTAGGGTAAAAATTAGTATAAAAGGTGCTCATATACAGGCGCGCTCACACACACACACACACACACACACAAACACAACACACACATACATACACACACACACATACAAACACCACACACACACCACACACACACACCCACTCTCACACACACACACACACACACAAACACAA
>Ga0123355_10017917_pt1 | contig 11211 bp, 8 predicted proteins | sample TergutEmb28metaG_3_FD_89872 | JGI IMG/M metagenome (GOLD analysis project Ga0123355, IMG submission 89872) | Embiratermes neotenicus P1 segment gut microbial communities from Petit-Saut dam, French Guiana - Emb289 P1 | ecosystem: Host-associated > Arthropoda: Insects > Digestive system > Gut ...
GTATAGTTGTACTGCAATGTCTGGGGTACCAGCCCCATGTAAACCGCAAGCGAAATATCGTCACGCGCCCAAGAGCTGGCGGTGTCGATATTAGGTGCCTGAGGTGTTGTAGCTAAAACAGGCATAATTAGCCCGATACATAGCACCAGAGCCATGATGAAACAGAGTGATTTCTTTCTCATTTTTTCCTCCTTTTAAATGGGGGCGCTGCCCCCAAACCCCCGCCGCTGCGGCGGGCAAAGCCCGTCCTCGCTTCCTCGCTGCGCTGCGGGTCGCGCACTTGTGCTGCGACGACTGCGGCGAGGGTTAGCTTTTGTTTACTGCTGCGCTATGGACGCGCTTTGTGTGGTTTTTTATTCATTTTAATGAGTTGTTTCGTGATAATTATTTATGTAACAACCCATTCCAGCACTTGTATATCACAATAAGGGGAAAAAGAAAAGGGCTTGCAAGCATAAACTTGCAAGCCCCATGAGGTTTTGCTAAAGCAAGCACATAGGTCTTAGTCCATAATACAGTTAGACTCTACGTCGCTTAAGAACAGATATTGGAATGCCCCCCAAAGGCCGCCGACATGTGAGCCGACTCCAATATACCTATGGTCATCAAACAGAATAAAGGCTCTGTGATTGGGGGATCTCATCCACTGGCTTACAAGGCTTTGGGCCGTATTACGATCTCCGGCGCCGCCATTACCACCATTCCAGCGCAAGCTTCCTCCAAATGCCTCCGCAACTGCGCGTGATGCGTTGTGGCTATGATTAACACTTGCTACAATGCGGTATGGCCCTTCGTTATGGTTTAGATTGGTGTCAAAGTTAGCCATTATTTGTGAGTAAAAACGCGCCGCCATCATAAGGGGATAATCTATTTGTAAGTAGGCTAGGTCATGCTCCAATCTTACTTCGTTTATGAGCCGAACTACCTCCAGTTCAAAGGCGAAGGGGCCGCCCATTTCCCAGTATTCTGCAATCCAATCGGCCCTTTCTTCCGGGGTTAGATGCCTGTTGGGCAAAGTTATCCCGGATTGTGGGAAGGTTCCTTGGACGATAGGAGTTGTATCATATTCTGAAGTTAAGGTTGTTTTTGGCATTGACTCTGATATGTATGACATGGGCAATACTTCTGCCATACGACGTTCACGAAACTCAATTAATGCAGTTATCCCCACCGCACAACCTATAAAGGATGCCATAATACCTGATACAAGTGCGGTAACTTTTATTGCGGAAAGCATTACATGCCTTTTAGTTGTTTTTTTATTGGACATAGCCTTTCCTTAGTCCATAATCCAGTTAGATCCTAAGTCGCTTAGATGCAGATATTGGAACGCTCCCCATTGGCCGCCGGCATGGGCGCCAAAGCCTATAAACCTATGCTCTGGGTCTAGTATGAAGTTCCTATGAACTCGGGAACTCATCCACATATCTACAAGCTCTTGCGGTGTATATAGGCCGGCTACGGCAAGGCCGCCGGCTTGGCGCACTTGCCCTCCAAACGAAAATGCTACATTGTGAGACGCGCCATATGTCGCGCCGCGTACCCTGTATGGCCCTTCATTGTGACCTAGTTCTGTGTCCAGGTTGGCCATTATTTGCGCGTATAGGCGCGCACCCATCAGAAGGGTCTTGTCAATTTTAAGATAATGCAGGTCATGCTCCAGTCTAATTTCGTTTATCAGTTGTATAACTTCCAGTTCAAACTCGAATGGGCCGTCAAGTTCCAGCCAGTATTCGTCAATCCAATAACCTCTTTCTTGCGGGGTTAGCCGCCTATAATAAGGTATGATTATCCCGGACTCGGGGAAAGTAGTTTGCTCGTATTGTGCCCGTATTTCTTCTTTTTCATCTTCGCTTTCTTGACCGTTAATAAAGTCAAAAAGTCTCAGCATTGTGATAATGCTTTCCTCGCGAGTGAAGTGGCCTTGGGGAGTAAACAAGTTATCATCTATGGCGTCCATAATGCCTGTGGCTTGCATCTGGCCTATACTTTCAGATGCCCAGCTCGAAATGGCGTAATAATCTGCAAACGCAGGCTCTTGTACAGGAAGCGCATAACCTATAGCATCGGATAACCGCGATATAATTACCGCTACTTCTTCACGAGTTATGGGGCCATCCGGTGCAAACATATTGTTGCCTACCCCGGCCGCCACGCCGAGATATGCCATTTTTTCTGCGTTAATATCCGTTGTGTCTGCAAAGCTTGTCCGCCCGGCAATTTCACCGTTTCTGCTTTCATATAGTGTAACAGCTAAAGCCGCAAACTCGGCACGGGTAGCTACTTCGGAATAGTCTAATTGCAGTGCCTCCGGCACCAGTCCTATGTAAACCGCTAATGAGATATAGCCTTGTGCCCATTCGCTTGCGGTTTCTACATTGGGGGCGTATGGGGGAGTTGGCGGTTGATTAACTTGCTCTGCCGCAAAAGCTGGCAAAACTAGCCCTATGCTAAGCACCAGGGCCATGATGATGCAAATGGCTGTTTTTTTCATTTGGTTTCTCCTTTTAGGTTTTATTAGCATACTGATGATGAATATGTATGTTCTTGATTTGCTATATCTGTATACCATAGGAATCTTATGGGTACAAGCAACTTAACATGTATGTTATTTAAAACTAATATTTGTTGTTTTGCTGTAACAAAAAACGCCACACATACCGCAGGAAGGCCCTGTATGTGTGGCGTTTATATTTGTTTTAAACTGCTTTATGCTTACTTATTTTTCAAGTTAAACCATGCCCCAAGCCCGGGATATTCGGCTACGTCCTCCAGCTCCTCTTCGATGCGGATAAGCTGGTTGTACTTTGCAACCCTGTCTGAACGGGCAGGCGCGCCGGTCTTGATTTGCCCGGCGTTTACGGCCACACAGATATCCGCAATTGTAGCGTCCTCTGTTTCGCCGCTGCGGTGGCTTATTACTGTGGTCATGTTGTTGCGGTGGGCAAGCGCTATGGTTTCGAAGGTTTCTGTCAGGCTGCCTATCTGGTTTACCTTTACCAGGATGGAGTTGCCGGTATTGGTGTCTATGCCTTTTTGCAGGCGCTCTGTGTTGGTTACGAACAGGTCGTCGCCTACGATTTGTACGTGTTTGCCTACGCGCTCGGTCAGGAGCTTCCAGCCGTCCCAGTCGTCCTCGTCCAGGCCGTCCTCTATGGAGATAATAGACGGGAATTTCTTAACAAGGGCTTCGTACATATCTACCATTTCAGCAGAAGTACGGTACACTTCTTTGCCGGTCATTTTGCTTTCGCCGTCGAAGTAGTACATGCCTTCTTTGCCTTTTTTCTTCGCGTCGCCGTAAAGCTCTGTTGCGGCTACGTCCAGTGCCAGACGTATTTCCTCGCCGGGTTTGTAGCCTGCTTTTTCTACGGCTTCCAGGATTAGCTCAATAACTTCGTCCGGGGTGGCCATGTCTGGTGCAAAGCCGCCTTCGTCGCCTATTGCGGTGGCAAGGCCGCGGGCTTTAAGGAGTTTTTTCAGGTTATGATAAATTTCTGCGCACCATTGTAGGGCCTCTTTGAAGCTTGTAGCGCCCACGGGCATAATCATAAACTCTTGGAAGTCTACGGTGTTATCCGCATGTTTGCCGCCGTTTAAAATGTTCATCATGGGTACCGGCAGCTCTTTGGCGTTGAAGCCGCCAAGGTATTGGTACAACGGCATTTTTAGGGCTACCGCTGCCGCTTTGGCAACGGCCATAGATACGCCAAGGATGGCGTTTGCGCCCAGGCGGGCTTTGTTGGGTGTGCCGTCCAGGGCCAGCATTGCTTTGTCTATGGCTACTTGGTCAAGGGCGTTCATACCGCAAATTTCGTCTGAGATGATGTCGTTTACATTGGATACGGCTTTTTCTACGCCCAAGCCCAGGTAACGGTCGCCGCCGTCTCTTAATTCTACGGCTTCAAACGCGCCGGTAGACGCGCCGGAGGGGACTCCCGCCATGGCCGTGTAGTGGGTGCCTTCTTCGTCACACACGATTACTTGTACTTCTACGGTGGGGTTGCCGCGTGAGTCCATAATCTCACGGCCGCGTACTTCTACTACTTCGATGAATGTTTTTAGCATTTGTTTAGCTCCTTTGTGGTATTTGGCTGTATATTGGGAATCTAATCTTGCTCTTCCTGCTCAAGTATTTCTTTAATTTCTTTGTAGCTGGGCAGGCTTAGCCCTTCTGCGTTTGCGGCTCGTACTACATAGCCGTAAGCTTCTTTTAAACTTTTTGAACGAGCGATAGCCTCTGCAATCATGGTTAATATTACCTTTGTCTCATATGCCATGCGCTACCTCCTTCTGGTGTTAGTCCGTTATAAGCGGTATCCGTTAAACTAACAATGATTTGCCGGTCATTTCCGGCGGGATGGGTAGGTTCATAAGTTCCAGTAAAGTTGGGGCAATGTCGGCCAGGCGCCCGCCTGGGGCCAGTTTGTGGCCGGGGCAGTTGAATAGTACGAAGGGGACGGGGTTAGTGGTATGGGCTGTGAATGGGCCGCCTATGGTTTCGTCTATCATGCTGTCGGCGTTGCCATGGTCTGCACAGAAGAACATGCGTGTGCCGCTTTCCAGCATTGCGCCCATTGCGCGGGCCACACATTCGTCCATAGTTTCTACGGCTTTTATTGCGGCTTCCATCACTCCCGTGTGGCCTACCATGTCACAGTTGGCGTAGTTTACTACTATTAAGTCGTACTTTTGAGATTGGATGGCTTCTACCAGCTTGTCGGTTACTTCGTGGGCGCTCATTTCCGGTTTTAGGTCGAATGTGGCTACGTCTGACGTGGGTACCAGAATGCGCTCCTCGCCGGGGTAAGGTTCTTCTACGCCGCCATTAAAGAAGTAGGTTACGTGGGCATACTTGGTAAACTCCGCAAGTCTAAGCTGGGTCAGGCCCTTGCCGGAGATGTATTGGCCCAGGGTATTGTCCATGGACATGGCATAAAAGGCCACATGCTTGCTTGTAATGGTTGGGTCATAGTCTGTAAAGCAGGCATAATACAACGGGAAACAGCCTTGTGGCCGCTCAAACCCGTCAAAAGCCGGGTCACAGAATGCCCGGGTAATTTGCCTTGCGCGGTCTGGACGGAAATTGTAAAAAATTACAGAGTCGTTAGGTTGGATTGTTGCGGTGGGCTGGCCATCTGCCGTGATTACCGTGGGGATAACAAACTCGTCTGTGACATTGGCGGCGTATGTTGCTTCCATACAGCTTTGGGCGCTTGTGGCGGTTGGGCCCGTGCCTTGGGTTAGTACGTCATAGGCTAGTTTTACCCGCTCCCACAGGTTGTCGCGGTCCATGGCGTAATAGCGGCCCGAAATTGTTGCGATTTTGCCCACGCCCGTTTCGGCCATTTTTGCTTCCAGTTCCTTTATATAGCCCAGGCCGGAAGAAGGTGGGGTATCGCGCCCGTCCAGAAAAGCGTGTACATATACTTTGGAAAGGCCGTGGGCCTTTGCCAGCTCTAACAGCGCGTATAAGTGTGTGTTGTGGCTATGCACCCCTCCGTCCGAAAGCAGTCCGTACAAGTGCAGGGCCGAGTTATGCGCCTGGGCGTTTTTTATTGCGCCGAGTAATGCTTCGTTTTCGAAAAAGTCCTTGTCTTGGATGGACTTTGTAATGCGTGTAAGCTCTTGGTATACCACACGGCCTGCGCCTATGTTGGTGTGGCCTACTTCGGAGTTACCCATCTGCCCGTCTGGCAGACCTACATCCATGCCTGCTGCTGCGCCGGGTTGGAATGGAAATTTGTCCATTAACCAGTCCAGGTGCGGGGTTTGGGCCAGGTGGATTGCATTGCCGGGGGATGCTGGGGCTAGGCCGTAGCCGTCTAATATCATTAGTACTACGGTTTCTTTAATCATTAGCAGGCACCCGCCTTCACAACATCCTCAAAGCTGGGTTTCATACTCGCGCCGCCTACTAAGCCGCCGTCGATATTAGGCATCTCGAATAGTTCTTTGGCGTTGCCGGGGTCAACACTGCCGCCATAGAGTATGCGGACTTTTTCGGCAGTTTCGGCACCATATTTTTCTGATACACGGCTGCGTATTGCCTTACAGGCCTCTTCGGCTTGCTGGGTCGTGGCCACAACGCCTGTGCCTATTGCCCAAATTGGCTCGTATGCGATTATAACTTCGGCAACTTGTGCCGCCGTTAATTCGTCCAGTGCGATGTTGATTTGCTTTACAAGGACTTCTATTGTTCTTTCTTCCTTGCGCTGTTTTAGGCTTTCGCCTACACAAATTATGGGAATTATGCCGTGTTTTATCGCGCTTATAGCACGCAGGTTTACTGTTGTGTCTGTTTCGCCAAACTTCTCGCGCCGCTCTGAATGGCCCAGCACCACATATGGCACGCCCATGGCTTTTAGCATGGTGCCGGATATCTCTCCGGTGTATGCGCCGCCATCCATATAGTGCATGTTTTGTGCCCCTGTTTTTATATTGGTGCCTTTAAGCTCATCCATTACCGGCTGTAAGGATACATATGGCACGCAAAGCACCACATCTGCGGTGTCTGCGTTGATTTTGTTTTTGATTTCTCCGGCAAAATTTTTAGCTTCTGCCGGTATGAAATTCATCTTCCAGTTGCCGGCAATAACCTTCCTGCGCTTATGCATTTTGCACCGCCACAACCCCGGGCAATTCTTTGCCCTCTAAAAACTCAAGTGACGCGCCGCCGCCGGTAGAGATATGGGTCATCTTATCGCCATAGCCCAGTTGGTTAACCGCCGCCGCAGAGTCGCCGCCGCCTATTACTGTTGTGGCGTCTATTTTTGCCATTGCCTGGGCCAAAGCAAGGGTGCCTTTTGCAAAATTGGGAAACTCGAATACGCCCATAGGGCCGTTCCAGATAACGGTTTTTGTGTCTTTTATCGCATTTGAGAACAGTTCGCGGGTTTTATCGCCTATATCCAAGCCCTGCCAGCCATCTTCTATGCCGCTTGCGGGGACTACTTTATGCTCCGCGTCGGCTTTAAAATCTTTGGCCACGGTGGTATCTACAGGTAAAAGTAGTTCTACGCCCTTATCTTTGGCTTTTTGGATCATATCTTTGGCATACCCTATGCTTTCTTCTTCTAAAAAGGATTCGCCTATGCCATAGCCTTGAGCCTTCATGAACGTGTAAGCCATTGCGCCGCCGATTATAAGCTTGTCTACTTTTTCCAGCAGTTTGTCTATAACTTTGATTTTGTCGGAGACTTTTAACCCACCCAAGATGGCCACAAAGGGGCGGGCCGGGTTTTCTACGGCGCTGCCTAAAAATTTTAGCTCTTTTTCCATCAGGTAGCCTACGGCGGATTCGGGTACAAACGTGGTCACGCCCACAGTGGAGCAGTGTGCGCGGTGAGCGGTGCCAAAGGCGTCGTTTACATATATATCCGCAAGCGAGGCCAGGTCTTTAGAGAAGGCTTCGCCGTTTTTAGTTTCTTCCGGGCGGAAGCGGGTATTTTGAAGCAGGGCAACATCGCCGTCTTTCATTTCGTTAACGGCTTTTTGCACGGTGCTGCTTACGACTGCATCGTCGGCCAAAAACTTTACCGGCTGCCCCAGGTGCTTAGAAAGGCTGGCTGCAACCGGCTCCAGTGTCGCTTTTGGGTCTGGCCCTTTGGGTTTACCCAAGTGCGAGCATAGTATAACGCGCCCGCCGTCCGCGATTAACTTCTTTATCGTAGGCAGCGCCGCAACGATGCGGTTCTCGTCCGAGATTGCGCCGTCTATTAGCGGCACATTAAAGTCGCAACGCACTAGTATGCGTTTGCCCTTTACGTTTAGGGCATTGATTGTTTTCTTGCTTTGCATTGTGTTGCCCCTTTCAGATATGGATTAATTTTGATGACTGAATAACCAGTGATGACAGCTAAACAATTGCTAGATGCCGTTTTTTCATATGCTAGGAAACTGCTTCGCAGTTCCCGTCGGCAAGTGCTGGAGCAAAAGCGGCTATGCCGCTTTTTCATAGATAAATACCAATAAGCATTACAAATTATTTTAGCATTTCCATATTATGAAATGCAAGGGGCGGCATAATGCGCCTAGGGTTTATGCACCAACCCCAAACGGCACAACGCCGCCCTAAACTGAAATAAATAACTCAAACCCAAACCGGAACATATAGAATCAAAAAAAACGAAACATTATGGATTGATGATTTTGACAAAAGCGCTCCAGCCCTTTATTTACAGCAATCTGCACATTTTCGCCCAATTAGCAACGATTCCATTTTGCGGAATCGTTACACCAGCGAAGAATAGCCAATAAAAAATCCGCTCTGGATACGGAAAACAACTTTACACCAAAGGAAATACTTACTATTGTTGACATAATATTATACGACATATAATATTGCGTCAAGCGCCGCAAAGAGACAATGACAGGCTCTCCCGCCCACGAGCGTATGGCTCACAGCAAAGCGAGGCGGGCTTTGCCCGCCGCAGCGAAGCAAGGAAGCACAGGCCGGTTTTGCCGTAGCGCAGGCGCACGGCCGCCCGCAGCGAAGCAAGGAAGCACAGGCTGGTTTTGCCGTAGCGCGGGCGCACGGCCCGCAGCGAAGCGAGGAAGCGAGGACGGGCTTTGCCCGCCGCAGCGGCGGGGGTTTGGGGGCAGCGCCCCCATTCAAATGGAGGTATACAATGTCAAGCATACAACCCGGATATCTAATCAAACTTGTACGCCTAAGGAAGGCCATGACCCAACCCGAATTACTAGCGGAAAGTGGCCTAGAAAGCTTGCATTTTTTCCGGCTCGAACACGAGCGCCACAAAACAGACCCGGTAAACCTGCAAATCCTAATGGATACCCTATCCGTCCAAATGGGCGAATTTCTTATACCCCTTTTAGAAAACCAACCGCCGGAGGTAATCACCTGGCGTGATAGGTTAATATGTGCATTGGACCGGGGCGATGTAGCCCAGGCAGCGGAGATACTAAAATTATTTGACACGTTAGATGGCTTTGAAGAAGGCATAAACCGTCAGTTTATCCTAAGCCACCGCGCCAGATATCTGGAGCAAACCGGTGCGCCAGCTAGTGAAATCCTCCCCTTAATAGAGGAAGGTTTAGACATAACATTCCCCGAATACCGGGAATGTACGGTAGCTGACGCAATACTTATTTTCGAGGAATCTGAGCTGCTTCACACCAAAGCTCGAGTTCTACATAAAGACGGCAAGCTAGAAGAAGCTATTAGTCTGCTAGAAAATGTCCGTGCCGGCCTTTCAAAGCTCCCTGTTGACGACTGCGAGCGCGAGAGGCAGTTGGGGCCTGTGCTCCTGACGCTGTCTGCATATCAAATAGAAGCAAAAGACCATGCCAGCGCCTATGAAGCCACAAAAGAGGGCGCACGTATATCATATTGGCGCAAACAGGGCAAGTATATGCCGGACTTCTTGCATAACAGGGCAAGAAGTTATCACGGTCTTGGCATGGAAGATAGGAGCCAAAGCCTGCTCAAGGCGGCGTATTTTGGCTATAGCCTAGTGCGTGACAGTGTAGGCGCGAATAGGGTACTTGCCCTAGCCAATGAGCTTGGAATAAAATTTGATACCTATGGTGCGGAAAAGTTAGCCGAGTTGCCCCGCCCGCACGAGCCCTATAGCCGAGGCGAAATCGTAGCAAGCGCAAATATAGGCGAGTTCATATTAAAGTTGCGCAAAAAGGCCAACCTGACCCTAGACCAACTATGCCAAGGCATCTATAGCACAGGCAACCTGTCAAAAATCGAAAAAAATCAAATCACCGGCAATGTCTACGGTATGGAAGGCATAATGCAGCGCTTGGGCCGTCATATAGACTACTATTTAAATACATTCTTATCCGGCAAAGATTTTGACGAAAAGCAAATGCGGGACAAAATCATAGCCCTGGCTGTAAGTCATGAGTACGAAGCCGCCGAAGAGCTGCTTAAGGAACTGGAAGCCAAAAGAGCTTTCCAAAAGGGCATATGCTTACAGTTCATCAAAAAAATGAAAGCTATTATATACAGCGCAAAAAACGGTCCAACACCAGACTGCTTGCAAATGCTGCGTGAGGCACTACAAATCACATGGCCAGACTTTGACGAGCGCGATGCACAGTGCATCCACAATATATCTAATCGCCCATTGGCATATTACGAGATTTCTATTTTAAACCAAATAGCGATGCACTACAGAGACGCAGGGGATTACGCGCGCGCCGCCATGATGTACGACAGGATAAAGCATAGCATAGACAATAGTTATGTAGACGAACTTGAGAAAGCTCGTATGTACGGCGCGTTATTATATAATTACTCCAAGACCCTAAGTTTGATGGCGCAATATGAAGAGGCGCTTCAAATAATAGATGAAGGCGTTAACTTTGAGCTGCGAGGACGCCGGCTGCAAAATCTCCCAGATTTTGCAATAAACAAGGCCTGCTGCCTGTTAGAGTTAGGCAGAATAGAGGAGAGCATCCCATTCTTTGCCCAAGCCTACTACGGCGCAAGCATGTTTGCCGATTTTGGAGGAAGCCAGAACATGGCCATTATACAGGAGTACACCCGGGAACGACTGGGGATCGTGTTTGAGTAGGTTTTGATCGGCGTTTCTGTCTAAGAAAAACACTTAAACAAATGCATGCCGCCTTCTTGATGATAATGATAAAAGCGATCCTTGGTTTTGCGTTTTGGGAGACTTGCCATGAAAAGTATCACAATAATGATTAAGCCAGCGTCATCTCTATGCGATATGCGATGCCTGTACTGCTTCTATTATGATGTAGCAGCTTCGCGCCATATGGCATCAATGGGACTTATGAAGCAGGACACGGCTGCAGCCCTAATCCATAATGTGTACTCCGGCCTGGAAACAGGTGACTATTTGACCTTCGCATTTCAAGGTGGTGAGCCCGGGCTTGTCGGACTTGAATTTTTTGAGTTCTTTACCCAAACAGCAAAAAAAGTAGCCCCACGTGGCGTAAAAACTACGTACGCATTCCAAACCAACGGCTTGATGATTAACCGCGACTGGTGCGAGTTTTTCGTTGAGCATAATTTCCTTGTAGGCCTGTCTTTAGACGGGGACGCAGCTCTACATAATCAAAACCGGGCAGACGCGTATGGTAAAGGGACATTTAACAGAGTAATGGACGCAAAAAGACTCATGGATAGGCACAATGTCCAATACAATGTCCTTTGTGTGCTTACGGCGGAAAGCTCAAGGCGCGCACGGCGTATATGGAACTTCATATTAA
>Ga0123355_10017918_pt1 | contig 11211 bp, 6 predicted proteins | sample TergutEmb28metaG_3_FD_89872 | JGI IMG/M metagenome (GOLD analysis project Ga0123355, IMG submission 89872) | Embiratermes neotenicus P1 segment gut microbial communities from Petit-Saut dam, French Guiana - Emb289 P1 | ecosystem: Host-associated > Arthropoda: Insects > Digestive system > Gut ...
GGGGGAAATTTTTTTCAAAGGGGTGCCATCGCGCCCCCCCCCCCCCACCACCAGAAAATACACCCTTGGGGTTTCAGAGAGGGGAAGGGGAACATTATCCTGTAACGTGGTTTTTATTCTCCAGAACAGAAGTAAAAATCACATACGTTGGTCTAGGCTTTGTGTATGATGTAATTACAGATCCCTCTGTTCTCTTTTTTTCCCTCCGGGCGTCCTGCTTCTCCTAGCGGTGCTGCGCGCCTCTTTCAGTCGTACTTTAATTTTATATTCTAAAATAATAATAATAACAATAATAATAAATAAGGCAATTCTTCCCGGAGTATTCATTATAGACTATAAAGATGTTTTTAAACCTGTTATTATACGACAGTTTTCTTCTGCTGAGTAAGTTAATCGTATTTTTTTTATGCTTATTGACATTAATTGTTGAAAAACTTGGCAGATTCTGCATGATATCGGAAAGATTATTCTATGCAGAATGACTGTAACGAGATTTATTTTACTGCCACGAATTATCATTCTACCAGATGATTATCAAGTTTAAGTACAGAAGCTGTAAAAATTAATGATCATTTTCAAAGAGCTCCTTCTTGGAACAGAGAAAAATGTACCGCAACTTTGTAAATGCAAGGTTCATTACACTATATTGGATTATTAATTTTAATGCTTGACATGCATATGTATAAGGGGATGAGAATTCTTCTCTTCTTGGTGCTATTATTATTCATCTCTTTCTTTCTCCTTTCTTTTGCATTTAAACATTCACTGAATAAGTGATTTCCTCTTCCTTCAAAATTAATTATGAAGCAGAAATATGGGTCTACAGGATCTGAATTTATGAGAGAGAACGATTTTATTTTTAACTAACGTAAAACAAGATTTTCTTTTATTAATTTACTTTAAAGGAATAGAGAAATTATCCCTAATATGGTGTCTTTGCGTCTGAAAGGGAACTATAGATTTTTCTGTAAATATGATCCAAATTAAAATACTAACTTCGTGACAGTTTCTCTACATTTAAAGTACGATGTTCCGTGAGACTTCTCGTGATGTGTTTACATAAGACACAAATTTTGAACTCTGTTGCGAACTTATTTTGTGTCCGCTATTTCTAAAGACACATTATTCAATATGTGAAATAGGCAGATGTCCTGCTACTGGCCAAGAAAGAAGAGATGTTATAAGCCATGATTGAAAGACTAATTGAAATTGGAAGACGCGATGGAATAGAAATGAATGTGGAAAAACCAAAGTGATGGAAATCCCTAGGCAATCATCCTCAGTAGAGATTAATAAAGGTCAAGAGCAGCCAGAGAAGGTGGAATATTTCAAATATTTGGGCAGTGTAATAACAAATGACGCAAGATGTAGACGTGAAATTAAATCCAGGATTAGCATGGCAAAAGTAGCTTTCAACAAGAATAATAATCTTTTCACCATCAAACTGGACTTAAATTTAAGGAAGAAAGTAGTACAGTGCTACATTTGGAGCAAAGCTTTGTATGGTGCTGAAACTTGGACACTTCACAAAGTAGATCAGAAATACCTAGAAAGTTCCGAAATGTGGTGCTTGAGAAGGATGCAGAAGATCAGTTGGACTGATCGTGTGATAAATGAAGTATTAAAAAGAGTCAAGGAGGAGAGAAATATCCTACAAAGAATAAGGAGAATAAAGGCTAACTCGATTTGTCACATCTTCCGTAGGAACTGGCTTCTAAAATGCGTTTTCAAAGAAAAGATAGAGGAAAGTATAGCAGTGACGGGAAGACGAGGACGAAGACCTAAGCAGCTACTGAATTGCCTTCGGATCCAGGAATTTGAAAAGGAATTTCTGGGTCGCACTGTGTTGAGAACTCGCTTTGCAAGAGGCTATGGACCTGTCTTAAGATGGAAACCGAATGAACGAATTAATTAATTAATTAATTAATTAACAAATGCTAAGGTAAATAGATCAGTCTTTTCCTAAGCTCGTTACATTAAATATGGTAACGTTTATCTAATTACATTTCTCTGGCCCCGAGGTAAGCAATGATTGGAGTTCTACTGCCACCCCCTGAATTTGGCTATATGGCTCCTATAAGGACACCTTTACCTTTACATTTTTACCGTGTACGCCAATTTTATCGAAAGATACAACAAAAAATTTCACGTTCATTTATAGCAAAATATTTTTATTTAACCTCTCTTACATGCTTCGGCCTTCTTGACCATCTTCAGAAATACGTAATAACTTTTAAAGTTTTGTGTTTATATAAAAAAAAAGCTGCACAATATAGAGTTGCTGCACTTCATATCAGAGGGTTTGTGCCTCTGGTTTACACTTTTAACTAATAGCCAATTTTGAAAGCAGGACAGTCATTACAAATTGAAATTTTGTGTGACGGTCGAAAAGTCACGTTTCAAAGTCTGCAAATAACTAACGTGACCGGTGAGAGCTGCAATATATTCCCGTTTCGATGACATACCGTCTAAAGCCTAGGAGACTTGCCATAGCAGTCTGGTCTTCAAACGAAGGGAGACATGCGCATGTCGCTGGCTCTAATTCGCTGCGCATATTTATTACGCGGCGTTCAGGAAGTAACCTGTGTTGAGGGCCACGTAATTCTAAACTGCTGGCAGCGCCGTCTGCAGAGCCTTACAGAACTGGTAGCACTTCTCAGGATATCTTCAGCTATACGTGTCTACATGTTTGCCGCCGGGCGCTTCTATACCTTGTAAAGAAGCACGTACCCCAAGCTTTGGAGCGTTTAGGTGACTGTAGTTCGTCGTCTCCACTCATTGCAATGAGCAAATAGCTATTGGCTATGAAGTTGGATTGGCCTCAGAGACGGTTTATGCGACAAAAACAAAACTTCTTTTCTGCCAAGAATCAAACCTCGATACCTCAGCCCGTAGCGGTCACTTTTATGATTGATGTATCCCTCGAGGCATAAAGATGAAGATGTTGCTGTGCATACGCAGAAGACGACAATGAGCACAGGTGGACATGCTTTAAACTTCGTATACTTACTTGAATTAGTCATCCTGTTGTTCGGACTTTTGACTGCTGGGGAATCCTTCACACTTTACGTTGGATAGGAGACTGGTTGAAATGCTGGCCGTTGTGGATGTGGCAGCAAAGAGAAATAATTGACAAGAATAGTAATCCGGTAACTCAACACGTATCCACGCTCTTCAGTATCTGACCTATAACTCCTACGTATAAAAAAATGACTATTTATAATATTGACATAAATCATACAGAATGGATGTTTTGTGTTTTACCTAAACACGGTAACATCGATCCGTATGAGAGGCTCGGGTTAGAATGTAGAGAATTCTTGATTTGCTCATGACGAAAAGCTGGCCAGCTACGCGCTCAGGCTGATTAAGAAGTGCACCACGGCTACTGTGAAGGCGGTAACATAGAGGCAAGCTTTACTCTTACCGAGAATTAACTGCGGTATGACAGTCCGTGTCTAATTAGTTGTTGACATAGGATTTTAGAGGAGAAAAGGTAAAGATACCCTTGTGCCTGAACAAAACGAGTGGTGGAGGTTAAGCTCTTTGAATTCCAATTAAGTTAAGTTCGTCCTGTCGCACCATTCACTGCCCTCACTGGGCCCCTCTGGATAAGACTGTAGATGTGGTTCAGAGTCTTATTAGAAATGATCACAAAGAGAATGCCTCTTTGCCATTGGGGGAATCGAAACCTTACATCCAGTCGTTTTAACAAAGACCTGTTTGCACTGTAGAAGCTTTCAGGTAAAGAAGGTATAGAGTTTATATCCTATGCACCAATCATACTTGATATATCTAATACGAGGGCTGCAGAGCAACAAGTTTCCTAGTTTTATTGCTGTCATCAATCAAGGTTCTTGCCAATAAGAGGGAAGAAATATTACCTCTTGACAGCTCTATCCAGCTCTTAAGATCGTATGTCCGTAGTGTTGGTTGCCGTTGCACTATTTGTCATGTACCACTCGGTACCCAAAACGTGCGTTATTTCATCGACGATGCACTTGCACGTAAGCTTTCATTCTTATGAAAATAAATTCTGTGGAAACAATTCAAATTCTTCTTTCCAGGGTTAGGTGATTCTAGAAATAAAAACAAATTGATTACATCATTGTACCATCCTAGTAATTAGCCAACTTGATGAACAAAATCTTGTTTTATAACAAGTTTATTAAATGCCTCTACATGTTTCGAGCACTATGTGCTCATCATCAGGAGGTCAAAATTGTATTATACAGCATCTGCTATCAACACACCTGTAGGTGGCCGTCCGGTGCACAGGTTGAGAGAAGAATGCAGTCTTCTCTCAACCTGTGCACCGGACGGCCACCTACAGGTGTGTTGATAGCAGATGGTGTAAAATACAATTTTGACCTCCTGATGATGAGCACATAGTGCTCGAAACATGTAGAGGCATTTAATAAACTTATTATAAAACAAGATTTTGTACATCAAGTTGGTTACTTACTATGATTATACTGAGAGGCACGGCCAACAAAACATCAAAAAATTAATTATCGTACTGTGAGATCTGGTTTTCTGACAACGGTACCGTTAAATATTCGCATTTAATGGGATGTCACACCGTGCCGACTGATAAGTAATTATCGAACGTTTGGAGTCTCTACGCCCTCCGAAACGTCGGTAAATATTTACCAAACAGCACGGCTTAATATTCTAGAGGAATTTAATCTGCGTAATAAACCTACTTAATGAGTACTTCAGTGCGTAATTCCCATTAGTACGAGATCCCGGCTACGTATGTTTATTGATCATAACTACAAATTATAGCACCGCGTCCATGTGGAGTGCCTTACTGTTGGGGCGCTGTTGGTTTGAGGTCCGTGCTGAAGGGCTTTAGTGAGTTTCCATGTGGAATCCATATAGTCGGGAGAAAAGAGAAAAAGACAGGCAATGTATATACAACATAACATGGATGCGCGGTTGTGCAACTATTGTTGCAGTGGAAAAGCAATAAGTATTAAATACTCTGAGCCTATGTTTGCAGCCTTTGTTATCCGGCATGCAAAGTGCATGCGCCGTATTATATTGTCATATGTGGCATATTCGGCTGTACGTATTGTACCACACTGAATCATAAGCTGCACGATATTAGTAAAGATAATTGACTGTAATATAAATATATAAATATATGAATATAAAATGTGTGATTTCTCTACAGATTTGTCTCTAACATTTCTCATTCTAAGAAGAAATTAGCAAGATACTATCACAAATGAACATAGGTCTTTGTGCAAAATACTTGTTATCCTTGTCAGAAATTAAAGAAACTTGAATTTTCTCGACAGCTTTTTGAAAGATACTCAAATGTCAAATTTTATCAAAATACGTTCACTTAAGAACAAAAATTATTACAAATGATATAACACTAGAACAAGTTAGCCAACTTACTTATCTAGGTTGCAGTATATCTTACCAGTTTTCCAATGACGTAGAATTTAAATTAGAAAAATTTTTACAATTAATAGGTACTATTAAGAGAACCATTTTTAAGAAAGTGAAAACGGAAACTATTTTGAAAATATACAACACACTAGTTTTACCTACTTTTTACATGGGTCAGAAAATTGGACTCCAACAGCTTTACAAAGACGAAGAATTGAAGCGGCAGAAATGAAGTTACTGAGACCTCTGACAGGCTACACCCTTTATGGCCACAAAACAAATGACTACATACGCCGCGAACTACGGATTACAGGCATACTAAACAAGATAGATGAATACAGACGGAACTGGCTTTCACACTTGCAAAGAATGCCACAAAGCTGAATCCCTTTGAAATCATACCACTACAGATCACAAGGAAGGAGAACAATTGGAAGACCGAAGAAGCGTTGGCGCGAGCAGCTGTAACTCTGGAGACGGAACGGATCAAAGGGTTCAATCCTCGATGTTGATGATGATGATGATGATGATACGTTCAGTGGCAGCCTAGTTGTTCTAAGTGGACGGACGGGCGGACAAACGAAGGAACATGCCACAGCTAAAAGTCGCTTTTCCAAGTTTAAACGAACGCGCCAAAAAAACGAAGAAAAAAAATATTTGGTGGGCTAAGAGATATTGAGACATGTTTTTATTCGAAAATTATTCAGTTTTTTACGTGTCAGTACCATCCACCCACTTTTCATAATCATTCATTCATTCATTCATTCATCCCTTTCTTCATACATTCATCCAACCATCTATCACAGGTGATATTAAAGCTTTCCAATTCACAGCGTCATTAAATAACACACTTAGGTAAACAAAATGTAAGAAGGAAAGAGTGGCATAGAAAGAATAAAATAAAGGAAGAATGAAAAGAGAAAGAAAGAAGAGGAAAGAGAACAAAATTAAGAGAGAAATAAGGGAAGTAAATAATTGAAGTACTTTCACGTGACAAAATTTGCATTAACGTTGACTTCTATGCAGTAATGTTATTTCCAACTTAGAATTTTATCCGTTAAGCCATGCTGCTGTTGTTAATGGTAGGAACTGAAAACTATGAAGCCAAGAAATCTTGTTGAAGTTAGAAACTTTTGTATAAGTTGAAGGGTATAAAAGCTAATATTGAAATTCACATATATCTGGTTTTACCGCCTGGCTTACTTACTTACTTACTCCATGCAGCACAGTCCTTCTTGAGAAGCTAACAGGTTCTCAGATAGTCAAGGAATTCCTCGCATTGTATGGAACCCGAATGTTCATTACTGCGTTTACAAGAGCCGATCACCTATCCCTTTTCTGAGTCGGATCAATGCAGTTCACGCCCCTGTCCCACTTTCTGAAGATCCATCTTAATATTATCTTTCCATCTACTTCTGGGTCTTCCGAGTGGTCTCTTTCCCTCAGATTTCCTCACCAAAATCCTGCATTAACCTGTCCTTTCTCAAATACGCCCGTCTCGCTTATAACAAATTCAGAAAGAATGTTAAACTTTCCCAGAAAGTACTTACTGTATTTTCCCATATAAGATACCACATTTCCTCGTTTTATACTGACTATTGTGTTTATTCAAATAACTGTAATTATATTAATATGTTGCTTCGCTTTTCGTGTATGTGAAAAGCCTTTAATCCCACTATAAAATCGAGAAGAATGAGATGGGCTGGGCATGTGGCGCGTATGGGTGAGGAGAGGGGGGTGTATAGGTTCTTGGTGGGGAAACCGGAGGGAAAGAGACCAGTGGGGAGACCTAGGCGTAGATGGGTGGATATATTAGTATGGATCTCCAGGAGGTGGGATGTGTGGTGTATGGAATGGATAGGGCTGGCCCAGGATAGAGACAGATGGCGGACGCTTGTGAGTGCGGTAATGAACCTTCGGGTTTCGTGAAATGCGGGGAGTTTCTTGACTAGCTGCAAACCGGTTAGCTTCTCAAGAAGGACTCTGCACCATGGAGTAAGAAAGTATATACAGACAATATTGTTCATGTATAGAAGGATATCACAAATATTTACTAAAGAGTAAACATTTGAATAAAACGCAAGAAGGAAGCAGCTTTCACAAAGTTATAATTAACAATCTTTCCTTTTCTGTCCGACATGTTGACCATTTATACGATTATCAACCTTTTATACGATGACCTAGAGCAGTTGCTCCCAAATTGTGCCTTGTGGATCCAAAGGGATCCGCTTCTAGCTTCTAGGAGATCCGTGGATGTATTTCTGTAATGGCTACTTTGATGTTTACTCCTTTTTTGATTATGAAACGGTGTTTGTTTTTAAATAATCGACGAACTTCTTTAAATGACACCATGTTTATTAGTATGATCGTTAGCATATCTACTTAAGAAACTCCCTGTACCCACGAAGCGGGCGACATTCATTTAATTAAAGGTCATAAAATGCTAGTGGCCTGTATTGCTAGTGGCCTGTATTGCTAGTGGCCTGTAATGCTAGTGGCCTGTGTTGCTAGTGGCCTGTATTGCTAGTGGCCTGTATTCGTAGTTATCTGAGGCCAGTTCTGTGATGCTTCATTTCAGGCTTCCGCCGTGGTGTGAATGAGATATGCGCTCTTTTGGAATTTTGCTCAGCTAAAATGTTAGTTCCTTACAGACGTTTCGGGGCAACATATCGGTCCCATCTTTAAAAGTTAGGTATTCCCTTGAAGATGGGACTAGTGTTTTGTCCCGAAACATCGGCAATAATCTATCATTCTAGGCCATTTAAAATCCCCAAAAAGGGGCAAATATCAGTTCTAAGATACTTACTTACTTGCTTGCTTACTTACTTACTCACTCCATGGTACAGAGTCCTTCTTGGGAAGCTAACCGGTTTGCAGCTAGTCAAGAAATTCCCCGCATTTCGCGGAACCCGAAAGTTCATTACCGCACTCACAAGCTTCCGCCACCCGTCCCTAACCTGGGCCAGCCCCATCCAGTCCATATACCCATTCCCACCTCCTGGAGATTCATCCTAATACTATCCACCCATCTACACCTAGGTCTCCCCAGTGGTCTCTTTCCCTCCGGTTTCCCTACCAAGACCCTATACGCCCCCCTCTCCTCACCCATACGCGTCACATGCCCAACCCATCTCATTCAGTTCTGATATACACATTTTTAATTTCAGACACCTATCATCTGGACACTATATTTTCGTGAACAAGGATGTGAGGGTCCACGGTTATTTTTCGAAACCAAAAGTGTTCTGTGAGCAAAAACGTTTCGGAAACACTGATCTAGAAAGTTACTGGCTCTTTTAAACTAACCGGTGCAAAGTTTGGTGCTTCAAATCTAAATTTTCTATAGACGTTTTCTAGAAGATAACTTTGTAATAGTCGAAACACTTTGAAGAGGAAATACGTGGTTGTTCATTTCACAACTAATGTGTACTTTGTTGGCTCTCCATGCTCTATTAAACAAATAGGAGGAGGATTTCTCCAGAAGGTTTGAGGAGAACGAATTGGCTCAGTGTGTTGTGTCTTGATATCTACCACCCGAAGACAAGTTATTTTGATGGTTAGTTGGTTTGTTGCTTGATTAGGGATGCAATGCGCTACTTATCTTAGAGTAAAATTGTTAATGCCATAGTTCTTTGATAGTTTATTGTCAGTAATGTATTTCCCTCACAAGCAGGTCAAATATAAACAAACCGTATTCATCAACCCCCTTTAATTACTGGTTTATCGCATGAATAAAGCAGCAGCAATCTCAAGAGATCAGGACAGTTTTCAATCAACGCTAATGGGAAATGAAACACACAGCTCGTGACATTTTTATAATTAGAATTCCAAACATGTCCTCTAAGTGATATTTATTTCAAATTAGAATAAAACATTTATTATTTTTAAAGGCTTTATATCACTGTTGCATACAATTTCCTATTGGACCTTTTTTATTTACAGGTTTTTCATATCAGTCGAAAATTCAGTTTTATTCGTCATCGTCACCACTAATTATTGGTGACAATTTAAAATTCACAGGCCTGTTCTTCTTGAATGACATGGTGTACCTAGAGGGTCATTCAGGAGGAAAGGTCAATATTTTGGGAGGTGATTTTATTGGTCATTGTAAAAAAAAAAAAAAAAGGTTCATATGTACATGTGTCTAATTCTGAATGGGGACCGACACTGAGATGTTAGAATCTACGACTGCTAGAGCATTGTGAATGATAACGAAGAAAAGGCAATTACTTACTGTTAATTGTATTTTAGTTTTAATTTAAAGTTTAAATGAAAAATTCGTCACACAGAAACGACAAATTTGTTACAGTTCACAATAAATATTCGAATAACCCACGAAAAACACGCAATATGCACACACGAGTTGCATAGTGTACTGAGGTTGACTGTGGGATTGTCGAACATTTATTGCGGACAGCAACAAAATTTTCATTTTTGTTTATAATTATTGAAATATTACATTAATATTAAAATAATTTAACACTGAATAACGTATCTTTCTTTATTCCCACTTAGAATCTTTTTGTGTCCGTAGATTCAAACAGCTGTATCTCGGTAACCATTCGCAATTGAACATGTATTCATATTAACGTTTTATCTCACAATGACCCATATTACCATCTCCAAAAATGTACACTTTCCCCCCTTTATCATTCTGGAGACGTATTTTATATCATTCCAAATTAATTTTATAGAGGTACACAAAGATCGCGGTAGCACAGTGGTTAAGGTGCTGTGTTACGAATCGGAAGGTCGCTAGTACGATCCCAGATAGCGTCATTGCAATTTTTCATTGATATAAAATCCTTCCGATCGTACTATGGCCCTGGGATCGACTCAGTCTCTAAAATAAATGAGTTCTAGGAGTATTTCCTGGGGGGTGAAAAGCGGCCGATGCGTAAGGCTGACAATCTTACCACTATCCTGTGCCGTTGTCACGAAATCTGAGAACCTTAACTTCCTGGAATCCTCTGGGCCACTCCAGGCCTGTAAAGGGTTTGCTTTACCTCTTCCTTTACCCAAAGATCGGGTGATGTTAATTGAAGCATGATTAGATAAAAATTATTCGTTTGCAAAATTACTGCAGATAGATCTAATGTCTTTCTGTTCTAAATGACAATGACAATGTACCCTCTTTCTTTTCATATTGTTTTACAAGAAATTATAAATAATTTACACAGAACAAAATAAGCGATTCTGTACAGGAGAAGTCGCTTCTAAAGGAAAAATCACTATTGTGTGTCTTGAAGGGAAAGGACAGAATTTTCTTATAAATCTGTACAGACGCTATTCTAAGTGTAAATACACACATCTTAGCTCAGAATTAAGAACAGAAGGAAACAAGCCCGATATTTCAATTGTCAATATTTACACGGCTCAGGGAAGTTTTGTTCGCAGGGAAGTTTCATGAAACGAACTTTAGAATAAAATAATATTATAGAGGCTGGAAGTTATTTTTATTAAGTTTAATATCTCCCATTGCTTAAGAAAGAGAATCCAAAATAAAATTCGAGGCCTATACCTGACCGGAATAGTCACAGGCGGAATTGCTTACTGTTGTGTTACAAATGTCTCGTCTTCGTGCCTTCATCCAAAAAAGGGGATAAACAGTAATAAATCAAGGAAATGGAAAGGCAGACAAGGAAATAAGCATAGGAGAATATACTTTAATTATCACACCAACTGATGCACTTATATAAAATTTCACATTAATACATTTAAAATCGTTTCAACATGTTTCGATCCTAAGATCATCTTCAGGGAGCTACGTTGTTCCTTGCTAAAGTCACGTTCCAAAACACTCACTAA
>Ga0123355_10017920_pt1 | contig 11211 bp, 13 predicted proteins | sample TergutEmb28metaG_3_FD_89872 | JGI IMG/M metagenome (GOLD analysis project Ga0123355, IMG submission 89872) | Embiratermes neotenicus P1 segment gut microbial communities from Petit-Saut dam, French Guiana - Emb289 P1 | ecosystem: Host-associated > Arthropoda: Insects > Digestive system > Gut ...
GAAGGCAAGGAACGATACATCCAACCCTTGCCCTCTTTAGAAAAGAGGGTGCCGTCCGCAGACGGCGGGTGATTTGATAAGGCAAGATTCCTTAAGTTGCTTGCATTGGACGATCGCCCCTACGCAGGGATTCCAGACTTCTGCAATTGCCTACTGTACATATCTCTCAAATATTATAATAACATTATATTTCGACAAGGTCGAGAGTAAATATTACTTCATTCACACTCTGCGTAAAAGAACTAATTTGCCCATCACATATTCTCAAGTAAATCAAGAACTGCTTTAAGTAATCTACCATCTTTCACTTGTTCCAATGACTCCATAGCCCATGATGGAAAGTTGTCGTGTTGACAGGCAAAATGCAAATTAATCAATGGACTTACAACATCATCAATGTCTTTTTCTTGTTTGCTGAGTTCACCATACGCCGACAAAAATGCCGTTTTTGCGTCCTCCCCAATACTGCTACATACATTTCGAATATCTGAGTAGACATAACCCTTACCTAACAAGTTGTAATCGTATAACAAGGCAGATGAATTGTCACGCGCCACAGCAAGGTTAGTATAATAAAAATCATTGTATGTCAAGGTTCTCGGCAGCTTCATAACTGATGATTTGAGCATATTAAAATTTTCCTCAATAACCTCCCATACATGCAAATCGTCGGTTTTTGTATTTTCTTTAATTTTGAATATATTTTCTAGAGTGAGAAAATCACATTCATCATAGAGCAAGTGTATGCCTGTGTATTTACGCCCATTTTCATGAAGGGTTTTATACCATGTAGCCAAAAGTTTCGCTATTTTTGGGTCGTTCATATCTTCTGCCGTACCAAGTCTATACTCGCTTTGTTCTATGTCCGAAAGTACAATCGAATAATCTGTATGTGCGATAACTTTCAACGTGGGAACATCGAGATTTATCAGCACTTGATAATTTAAAATTTCTCTGCGGTGTTCGGGTTTATCGAAGCATTTCATCACATAGCTATTGTTTTCACTTTTTATCTGCCAAACCGAAATACCATCTTTTTCCCGTAGCAGGGCAAGCGTATTATGAGCTATACCCATGCAGCACAGTTCGGACTCAGCAAAGCGTTGAATGGTTTCATTTAGGGTCATTGTGAAAAATATCCTCTCTATACTAACTCCCACTTTAACGTAGATCAGCATTATCTATTCGATGAATCACAGTAAATTATACCACATGTGAAAAACATTTTTCAAAAAACTATTGACAAGAAAACCAAACTGTATTAATATGTCACTGTACTAAGTAATTAATACAACAGTAAAGGAGGAGATTATGTGAGTTGGGAATTTTCACCTGACAAGCCAATTTATCTACAGCTTCAAGAACAAGTGAAGTTAAGGATAGTTTCGGGGAAGTATTTACCCGGAGAGAAGTTAGCGTCAGTTCGAGATTTATCAATTGAGGCAGCTGTTAACCCAAATACCATGCAACGTGCACTGGCTGAACTTGAGCGTGATGGTTTAGTTTATACCGAAAGAACAAGCGGAAGATTTGTAACAAACGATACAGAGGTAATAAGTAAAATGAAAAATGACATTGCGATTGAATTAGTTGATGTTTTCTTGAGCAAAATGAATGAAATTGGCTACAGTAAAAGCGAAGCCGCAGATATCGTTAGAAATTCGAAGGAGGTGGAGAGCACAGATGGCAATTCTTAAATGTAGAGACCTTGTAAAGTCTTATGGTAGAAAAACTGCTCTCAGGGATGTAAATTTTGCTATCGAACCGGGTCGTATTGTCGGTTTACTCGGTCCGAATGGTAGCGGAAAAACAACACTTATAAAAATTGCAACAGGGTTGCTCACTGCAACATCAGGATCGATAAAGATTGACGACATGTCGCCCGGCAAAGAAACAAAGGCTATAGTTTCATACTTACCTGAAGCTACATACCTAAACGATTGGATGAAAGTTTCACAGCTGGTAAACTTTTTCGACGATTTCTACGCTGATTTTGACAGAGAAAAAGCAAATGAAATGCTTCGTAATCTCAATATTGATGACAAAGAGTCCCTTAAATCCTTATCTAAGGGAACGAAAGAAAAAGTACAACTGATACTGGTCATGGCACGCAATGCAAAATTATATCTGCTCGATGAGCCTATTGGCGGTGTTGACCCTGCATCACGTGACTATATACTCAATACAATTATTAAAAATTATAATCCGGAAGCATCTGTCGTAATTTCAACACATCTGATTTCGGACATTGAACAGGTACTCGATGATGTTGTGTTTTTGAAAGATGGACAAATTGTTCTTTCGACTACTGTTGACGACTTGCGTGAAACTCACGGTATGTCTGTAGATGGGTATTTCAGGGAGGTGTTCAAATGTTAGGGAAATTGATGAAATATGAGTTTATGGCTATGGGGCGTATTTTTGTACCGATGTATGCTGCTTTGATAGCTGTTACGATTATAAGTAGGCTCTTAGCGCTTCTTCCCCACTCAGCTCCGATTATTATCGGCACTACTATAGCATCAGTACTGGTTGGAGCTGTCGGTGTCATTACATTTATATTGATAATACAGCGCTTCATGAAAAATCTTCTATCTGACGAAGGCTATCTGATGATGACTTTGCCAGTAAAAACAGACAGTTTGATTCTAAGCAAAATGTTTGTTGCAACAATATTTTCAATCGTTAGCTTCTTGGTTAGTACATTGGCAATACTTGTATTAAGTTCATTCAACTTTGCATATAACTTTCAACTGTTAGGTGCATGGTTGTCAAACCTTGAAGGTAGATATTTATTAGTCCTTTTTCAAGCTTTAGTTATAGTAATACTCGCAATTTTTGGATCAATCTTATTGATTTATACATGCATGTCCCTTAGTATGCTTGTCAACAAACGTCGTGGCTTGATGTCATTTGGTGTTTTTGTTGGAATTACCACAATAATACAAATAATTGTTGCAATAGCAACTACGATTTTTGCGATCAATCATACGTTTGATTACACTAGATTTGTTAATATGAGCTACTTTGCCATTGGGCAGCTGGTAATACTCATTATCACAACCATTGCGCTCATACAGTATGCAGTGTTCTACTTTATCACGCGATATATGCTAAAACGACGACTTAATTTGTTGTAATGGGTGAGTAATGATTATATAATCCTCTCTTTCTGAGTGCAAGAAAGAGAGGATTATTCGTAGCAAGTCAGACTTGCAAACAACTCTTAAAAGTGTTACAATAAGTATCATAACGAACACAAGGAGGCGTATTATGGCTACAACAACTTTTAGTATCCGTCTTGACGAAAACGTCAAAAAGCAACTAGATGAGTTTTGTGACAATATAGGTATTTCAACAAATGCAGCTTTTAGTTTATTTGCTAATAAAGTTGCAAAGGAGAAGCGGATACCTTTTGAAATAGCAGACCCACAATCTCAATATCATGAGTGGATTTTGACGCAACTAAATGAGCGAGAAGCCAGAGCAAACAGCCCTGATACTGCATGGTATTCGCATGATGAGTTTTGGGCGAAAGTAAAACAGTTATGATGCAATATGAAATTAAATATATGGATAGCTCTCTAGCCGATATGGTTATAATAAAAGAGTATCTCTCCAATTACTATGACTCCACTTGGAGCAATACTGCTGAAGAAATCATGCGCCACATAGCTTTCTTAAAGGAAATTCCACACGCATTTCCCTTTTATCCGGAAAGTGAAACATACAGGAAATTAGTTGCTGGTGATTATTTAGTATTGTACAAAGTGTTTGAAGAAAATCACACTGTTGAAGTGCATGCAATATGGCATGGCAAGATGAACATTCTTGAGCATATTACAAAGCTACCAAGATAATCTTACAAACCCACGATTTTATTCAATACAGCAGGCTTTGAGTATGCTATTTGTGGTAGCTTTGGTCTTGATATATTTGCAGGCGCAGAAATAAGAGTTTGTTTGTAGCAATACTCATTCTTCTGATTATGTTTCAGACATGGCAGGGAAGCAGTAGTTTGTGGGAAGATTCCATTCGCCTTTTATGAAAAATGGGTCATCATTCATATTTACGGGGGTCCATGTTGGGGTTACGTCGAGCCAATCGGGGGTAAAGCCAAATTCTACAGATTCAATGTTTTCGAATGGAAGTTCCTGTTTGAGTGATTCAAAGGAAATAGGCTTTCTTGCAATAACATCAGCTAGATATAAATTGCTTCCATCTTGCTGAGCAACCACAGCTACATCGAGGTTTGGTAAATAATAAATATCATCGGCGTACTCCATCAGTAAATGGAATATTTGTATTGATTGTGTACTTATGCAATCGACAATATTTGAGTATTGGTTTCTATTATAAAGTAATGTCATAAAATCAGGGTCATCGAGTGAATACTTGATGGCTTTTTTTTGGTTGTTATTGATATTGACTGCAATTTCAGGTGTATATGTTTGAACTTGCTTAAAACCAAAGCGTGGGTAAAAATCAATAACACTTGGATTAGCAGTAAGCAGGGACAGAGTATTCGGATATAGTGATAAGATATGCTCCATCAATAAACGTGACAACCCTTTTCCTTGCATGTCTTTCCGGGTTGCAACTGCACCGAATCGGTTGGTCATGACAGTTTTGCCTTGTACAACTATATTAGATTTATATATACACACATTAGACAACATTCTTCCATTCTCGATAACGGAGTAACTTTCATAATGTTCGTCCCACAATTTTCGTTCAAACCATGGAGAGAATGAAAATCCAAACACATCTTGAATTAGATCATCAAACATGACTTCGTATTCAGGGTTGTGTCGATTATTAAATGCGATTTTTACATTGCTTATATCTTCTTTAGTTGTCATTTGTACTCCATCATACGTTTAATATGACATATTGTATACCAGAAAATCACATGTTGTAAAGATGAAATGCAGAAAATACCCACGAATAATTGATGTAGTGTGCAGAAAATATCCACGAATAAATGAATTCAATCTTAGCAGCAGATGCAACCACACTGAGCAGTTAACCAAATACAAACTTTTAGTTCTCTTTTGCCGGTTGGAGCGAAATTGCTATTCCAGAGACACCTTAGTTTTGATACAATGTTTTGTACATTTTCAGAAAAAATATTATCATAGTGAAACTATTCCACTACATAAAACGAATATACTAACGAAAGGCAGGTCAATGAGTATTGGGCATAGATGCAAAAAAGCAGATGCAGCTTATTCGCATGGTTCAGAAAAACGGTAACAGAGCCGCAGCGGATACACTCATCAGCGAGTATTACGATGAAATATATGTATACGCCGCTAGACAAACAGGCGATAAGCATATTGCAATGGACTTGACGCAAAACATCTTCGTGTCCATGCTCCAAACCATCGCTCGTTATGATTCTAAGCGGGCCGGCTTTCGCACTTGGCTTTATCGCATTGCTACTAATAAAATTATAGACTACCACCGAAGTCGCTCGACTATGAAAAATAAGGCTCTAAACATTGATGACATAGAAGTTGCAAGGGAAGACGAACTCACAGAGTGGATTGAGAATGAAGACTTAGCGGCACAAATACTGAAACATATTGCTGAATTTGATTCAGATATTCAACGAATATTCCGTCTAAAAATTTATGCTCAACAGACCTTTGCCGAAATTGCTGATGACCTCAACCTACCTGAAGCAACTGTAAAAACAAAATATTATCGGACCATTAAAGCTTTACGAAAGGAGTTTGCTGATGAATATTACGCCTGAAGAACGCAGCCGCGCAATAAACGATATTTTAGATAAAGGGCTTGTCGTACCTGTATCAACGCCAATATTTCTGCGAAACATGGTTAAAGAATTGGGTTTTGGAGTGATGTTTCGCGGTGCACTACCCGGTATATTTCTTTCATTTCTTATTGTTACACTCTATGTGCTATTAACCACACTGTATGTTGCGACAATTCCTTCGCACTGGAGCCCATATTTACTATGGAATCACTACGCACTGTTATTCTTATTTTCTCCAATACTGTTTATCGGATTAACAATATCCACCGAAGCTGCAGAACGAATGAGAGGAAGTGGCTTATACGAATTAAAAATGACCTTTCGATATACCACACGACAAATAACTGCTTTTAAATTGTTGTGTTTCTCCTTTTCGGGAGCAATCTTCGCTGTTATCGGAGGAGATGTCCTTAACAGTATCTCCGCTACCGGTAATATATTACAATCTGTTTCTCTTTCACTTAGCGCTGTGTTTTTATGCACACTCCTTATAGTACACACAATGCGACGCTTTAGAGCCGGTTGGTGGGTAGGAGCAACAATTTGGATAACACTTGCTCTTTTGCCAATGATAATTAACATGCAATGGTGGGAAGAGTTCCTCGCACATCTGCCACCGGCACTGATATTAGGTGTTGCACTTGTCGCTTTTATACTATTTCTTCGAGAAATAAAAATTATAACACGAGAGGTACATTATGCTGATTGTTGATAATGTTACAAAAAAGTTTGGAAACTTTACCGCCTTGCAAGATGTTACATTAGAGTTTTCTAATGGAGTTTATGGGTTGCTTGCTCCAAATGGTGCAGGCAAGACCACCCTTATAAAAATGCTTACCACACTCATTTTCCCAACAAAGGGGCAAATACTATACGATGGTGTGGAAATCACGAAACTGGATGAAACTTACCGTAACATTTTGGGTTATCTTCCGCAAGAATTCGGCTATTACAGAAATTATTCACCGATGCAATTTCTTATATACATCGCAGCACTTAAAGGAATTGATAGTAAAACAGCAAAGCATAAATCTCTTGAATTACTCGAGCTTGTGGCACTATCTAATGTAAAAGATAAAAAAATGCGCAAGTTTTCCGGTGGAATGATTCAACGTGTGGGTATTGCTCAAGCTATGTTAAATGATCCGAAAATTCTCATTTTGGATGAACCAACAGCGGGGCTCGACCCGAAAGAGCGTGTGCGTTTTCGCAACTTAATAGCTTCTCTTGCAAAAAATCGCACAGTAATACTATCCACCCATATAGTTTCTGATATTGAAAGCATCGCAGATCAAGTAATTATGTTCAAAGATTACAAGCTACATTGCTGTGATTCTCCGGTCGCTCTAAAGGGAGATAAGTTTGATACCCTCGAAGATGTGTTTATGCATATCTACGGCGACGATGAGTTGAGTGCATAAGAGCAGTGATATGGCGGATAAAAATTAAAGGTTAAAAGATATCATGACAATAATTAAGCATGAACTCAAGAAGATAATCATGTTTCCTGCGATAATCGGTTTTGTTGTGCTGGCGATTGCGTTGAATATTGTAGTTATAACAACCATGCAAAATAGTTACACAGATTTTATAGCCGTGACATCACATACTACAGGAATAAATCTTGGTGCTGAATTTAATAAACAATTAGCAGAGCTCGAACCAAGTTTATATAGGGACTTGCTTCAATTGCAAACTGAAAATCGGGAAGACGTTCTTTATGGTTACACAACAGACTATATTGCAGACATTGCAGTGGAACGACGTGAACTTAGTGGATTGCTGGAGCAACTTATGCGGAGTAAGTATCAGCGCTTCCAATCTGCTGTTGATGCTCAACAAAAGGCGGGTGACAGCATGACGCTTTACTTCGCAGATGCGACATATTGGCGACACCAAGCATTGTTTAATCATACAATGGGATTACTATTATTCCAAGGCATAAGCATTGCAGCACTAATAATGCTGCTATCTCTCGGCTATGAATCCTCTGCAAAAACTGATTTCGTTGTATATTCCACTAAAGTCGGACGCAAAATGAACAATCACAAGCTAATTGCAGGAACAATTGTGGGCATTGGTGTATATGTTCTTATTGCAAGTATAACACTATCGATATATTTCACCCTTAACCCCATGGGCGGAGTTTGGAACAGTAGTGTATCAAGCGGATTTAACTTTGTCCGTGATGGATTCATTGTACGCCCATTTGTAACGTGGCACAGCTTTACGGTAGCAGAGTACTTGCTCGCATCAATTGGAATATCCATTGCACTTGTGTTGAGTTTTTCCCTTATGGCTCACGCTGTCGGGTTATGGCTTAAAAATAGTTATGTTGGCTTTTTTGTAGTCGTCGCACTTAATGGCACATTATTTCTATTACCATTTTATTTGCCAACAACAATGCTTAACTTCGCTATTTCCCAAACACCCATATGGCTCATAATGATGCGAGACTCGTGGTTTACTGATGGCGGTTCAAATGTAATAGTACCTCATTTTGAAACTGTAGGAGTTATCGGCTCGATTGTAGTACTCGCCATTATTAGTTTTTGGTCAACATTGCGATTCAATAGGAGGAACATGGTATGAATAAATTCATACTACCAGAGAATGTGCCAATTGCGATCTGTGGAATCGCAATTGATGCACGTACTAATAATCATCCTTTTTATAATCGTTTTGTACCTAAGAAATCCGAAAGGAATGATTATTAGTATGAATATTATTTTTCATGAAATTAAGAAAATATGGAACTTAAAAATAATGATTGTCATTGTAGTGCTGTGCACACTGTTCTTTTATATGAACATGCAATGGTTCGTTCGTCATGCACAAGTCAATACATCGGTTGAGGCGGTTTTTACCCGCGAACTTGCAGAACGTTATGGCACACGAATGACGCAGGAACAGTGGGATAATTTTTTTGATGAGAGTTTCACGGCGACTATCGCTGAACTTGAATATCAAATTCGTCAAGAGCCCTCACATGAAGTTATTGCTGATGATGGCTCTTACCCCAGCCCAGAGACTTCATTTGCGAATCTGGGAATATATTCTTATGTCGATTTAATGCAAGCTTTTCATAGCGATAAATTGAGTCATGAAGAATTTTGGCAACTCAGCACTCACTTAAATAATCTCGAAAATATGGTGTTCATAAGATTTTTAGTGCTGAATCAGATGCAAGATGTACATGACAGTTGGCGGTCTCAAATTGACATGCAGGGTGAAATGGAGCGATATGGCTACAATGAATGGTTCTTTGCAACATTATCAGCTGCCATTGAAAGTAGTAACGTTCTCGAGATGGTTGCTGAAATGAGAGAACCCCTCGTATATAGCGCTGATGAATTTATTGCACACAATCCACTTTTTGCCGAAAACAATATCACAACTTATGAGCAGTTTGTAGAAATGTGGGATGATACTACCTTTATAAGCTTTGAACATTATAGAGCAAGATTGAGTATGTGGCGTACACTACTTGGACCGAGTGCCGATTTTGTTGAAAGAAAAATCGGTATACTTTATATGTTAAGTCAAACATATAAAGACTCGCTATCTCACGAGATGTTTGTTTGGGACATCACCTGGCATATGGATGTTCACGAGCGGCGAGTAACCGGAATTACCCCACTTGCACAACAACGCATAGATTCTATTATCGAAAATCGCGAAGATTTGAATATCATGTATTTTGGTACATTTTGGAATACAACAACATACTTTGGACATATTAACCTTATTTCAATTCTAGCAGTTCTTACGTTGATATTACCTCTTATAACTGTTGATCGTATGCGTAATCTTCAAAGTGTACAATATTCCTCAAAGTTGGGTCGCAGGATTTTATTCAAGCAAATTGCTGCCGTGTTGCTATCTGCATTCGTGCTTACAACACTGCTACTCACCATCTTAGGCGGGATATATTTTTATGCAACAAATGTGCTAATGTACTGGAATCACAACATATATTCCGTATCTACTCAAGTGATACTAATAGATGATTTCACCTTTGGACAATACTTGATTATACTAACGATACTGACATATATTATAACCCTGGGAGCATCTATGTTTGCTTTTGTCGTATCACGTTATAGTAGAAATTTAATATCTGCGATTATAAAAATAATCCCGGTTTTTGCTGCGTTGGCATTTTTCAACAATCAACTAAACCACAGCGGCGTTGCAGTCCCTCTTTCACCATGGCATAGATTCTATCAATGGACACATATTCCGTATATAGAAGTTATAGCCTGTGCAGCACTGCTGATACTATCTCTTGTGTTGGCGATATGGGTCACAAATCGAGCAAAGCGCACGGATTTAGTTTAGGTAAAATTTAGGACTATTATATTTCTGTTTATTAATAATGAAAAATTAGTATTGAGCGTCAGTATTGTGTGTGATATTATATGCTAAATTGAAGAAGTAACAAAGGAATAGTTCATAATTATGCTTACAATTTCTAATCAGCAAGCTCGTCAATTTATGTTATTAAAACATGGTCTGATAGGTGAGTACAAGTTCATAGGAAAGCAAGGCGCATTTGATTTTATTCATCAAGCAGGATGTATTCAGTTTGATCCTGTTGATTTATGCGGTAAGAACGCTGAGATAATTCTTCAATCGCGTGTAAAGAATTTCAAAAAAGATATGCTTCATGAGCTACTTTACAAAGATAGATTGTTGTTCGATTATCCAGATAAGCAATTGTCGATTATTCCGGTAGAATATTGGGCTTATTTTGAACGAATTAGAAAAACTGCACGTGTGAAACTGAAAGGTCATCCTGAAATAGAAGAACATATTGCTAACGTTCGTAGGTATATTGAAGAAAATGGGGCTGTATGTTCTAATGATTTGGAAATAGAAGGCAATACAACATGGTGGTCTGCTATAAATTGGAGTTCCGGGGGTAAATTTTCACGCTCTGTACTAGAGCAAATGTACTCAAGTGGGGATTTAATAGTTCATCACAAAAAAGGCACACGAAGATATTACGACATTGCAGAAAATCACATTCCGAGTGATATACTCAACGCACCTGATCCAATTCCGGATGATTTTTCACATCTGAAATGGCGTGTACTTCGCAGAATAGGGGCCATTGGGTTATTATGGAACAGAGCATCAGATGCATGGCTAAATCTGCATGGTATGACACCAAAAGTCCGCGATAAAATTTTTGAGTCATTACTTGATGAAAATAAAATAACCGAGATTGCAGTTGAAGGTCTCAAACATGCCCTATATATCCGGACAGAGGATATGTCTCTGATGAATGAAGTTTTGACATCTCCAAAGTTAAAGCCTCGCTGTGAGTTTATTGCTCCACTTGACCCGATAATGTGGGATCGGAAATTAATAAAGGCGCTGTTTAACTTTCATTATGCATGGGAAATTTATACTCCGCCTGAAAA